>Ga0164313_10004856_pt1 | contig 11914 bp, 9 predicted proteins | sample GuaBasSedimGuay4_FD_113735 | JGI IMG/M metagenome (GOLD analysis project Ga0164313, IMG submission 113735) | Subseafloor sediment microbial communities from Guaymas Basin, Gulf of California, Mexico - Guay4, Core 4569-4, 0-3 cm | ecosystem: Environmental > Aquatic > Marine > Hydrothermal vents >... | reverse complement strand
TTAATCATTATTATGAATTACTCGCTAAAACTTCAATCGATTCCAGAGATTTTTACGAAATCTTTTATCATTATAAAATAAAGGAAAACGAATCCTTTACAATGAAACCAGGATTTTTTAATTTTCAACAGATAAAGAAAAGTCAAGATCTAGCAACCAGTAATGGTGAAACGATTCAAGCCTTAAAAAAAGGGAGAATGTTGATGCCTCAATACCAAAGCCAAGGTGATGATGGTTTTTTTATTATACGGAAGATACATCCTTTTTATTTGCGCTTATCGAGAACAATTCGCAAGATGCATTTTGACCATATACTTCCTCTTTTACCAGGAGTAAATTGGTTCTCTAGTAAAAAAAGTGCATTAAAAGTGAACCGCAAAATTGCCTGGTTATTTGCTAAACAATTCTTTCATTTAATGGGGTACCGAAGCAAGCGATTTAATAAAACACATTTGGTGGTAAAAAACCGAGAAGCTGCTTCCAAAAAAGAAGATTATATTAATGCTAAATGGAATTAAGGTAATTTTATTAATTAAAGATATTATATTCTAATGTTTTATTAATTCTCTATGAACTTAATAGAAGTAAAAACAAAAAAAGAATCTCAGAAATTTATTGCATTACCAGTTCATCTCTATAGGAATGTAACCACATGGATACGTCCTATTAATAAAGATATTGAATGTGTTTTTGACCCTATAGAAAACAGCAATTTTGAAAATGGTGAATGTATTCGGTGGATACTGGAGGAAAATAATAAAATTATTGGAAGAATAGCTGCTTTTATTAACTATAGAACTGCAACTAAAGATACTGACCAACCAACAGGAGGTATTGGTTTTTTTGAATGCATCAATGATCAAAAGGCGGCAGAAATCCTTTTTGATAAAAGCAAGGAGTGGTTAATAGAAAGAGGGATGGAAGCCATGGATGGTCCTATTAATTTTGGAGATCGTGATAAATGGTGGGGCTTATTAACCAATGGTTTCGATATTGAACCCAATTATCAGTGTAATTATAACCTCCCCTATTATAATGAGTTATTTGAAAATTATGGTTTTCAAAATTACTTTGATCAATATACTTTTTCGAGGAAAATTATTGATCCGATAAATCATAGACTTCACCATAAGGCAGAGATTATAAAAAAAGATCCAAACTATACATTCGAGCATTTTAATAAGAAAAAATTCAAACAACATACTAAGGACATCATCAGCATCTATAATAAAGCATGGGTGAATCATAAAGGAGTTCCAAAAATGACTCAGGAAAAAGGTGAATCCATAATCAATCAGTTAAAGCCAATTTTAGAAGAAAAGATTATTTGGTTAGGCTATTATAAAGAAGAACCCATTGCTTTTTATTTTAATATTCCCGATATAAATCAAATTCTCAAATATGTAAATGGAAAACTTAACTTAATTGGCAAGCTTAAATTCTTATGGTATAAAAAGTTCAATAGTAATCAGAAAATGTTAGGAATAATATTTGGTGTCATTCCAGAACATCAAGGGAAAGGTGTAGATGGAGCTATTATTGTTGCTTCATTAGATACTTTGCGGAGTCTTTCAAATAAATATCAAGTAACAGAGATTAAAGGAATAGGTGATTTTAACAGAAAAATGATCTTGGTTTTAAAACAAGTGGGAGGAGATATATGCAAAGTTCACACTACCTATCGGTATTTATTCGACAGAGATAAGCCCTTTGAAAGGATGAAATCTATCCTTTAAATTTATTCAAAAAAAATTAAGCTTTAATTGGGGGCATCGTGCCAAATACTCTATCCCAAAAGGTACTGGAAACTCCATATGCTTTTTCAGGATATTTATAATGGTGTAAGCTATGGTGAAGCCATAAGTTTTTAAATCCTTTAGGAGCTTTTATAACATGGGTAGCTCTATGCACAAATGAATACATCAAATATCCCGTAAAAAAACCAGGGAAAAAACCAAAAGTTAGATCTGGTATTCCCATAAACCAAAAAATACAATAATAAAAACAAAATAAGATTCCTGCCATTATAAAACCAGGAACTGGTGGCATTAACAATCGTTCTTTATCGGTTGGATAAAGATGATGAGCCCCATGCATTATAAAATGGAAACGCTGTGACCAATTCGCTTCTGTTACCCAGTGAAAAACATAACGATGTAATATATATTCAGCAAATGTCCAAAATAAAACCCCAAATATAAACAAGCCTATTATCTCCAAAACAGGGATTCCTATTTGAGCAATAGCATAATAAACTGCCAAAATAATTGCCAAGCCATAAATAATAATATTAGAAAGAGGTGTTGTCTTTGTCAGGCTCTCTAAAACAGGATTTTTAAATATTTTCGCCTTTCCTTTATGAAATTCTGTAGTTACTCTTGGTTTCATAATGTGTTATTACTGAATCAAATATAATAACAACTCATTATCATTTCAAGAAAATTCTGATAAAATTTTAAAAAAATTGAACGGTTAAAGTAGCTCTTTCTTTGCTGCTTCATATTCTAAAACCATTTCTTTTACAATAGCGGCTGCTGGTTTTATTTTGTGAATAAGCCCCGAGATTTGACCAATTTCAAGCTCACCTTCTATCATATCACCTTCAAACATACCCTTTTTAGCTCTTGCTCTTCCCAGTAAATCTTTTAAATCTTCTTTAGTTGGACTTGTTTTATAAAGCTCCATAACATCTTCATAAAACTTATTTTTCAGTAGACGAACTGGTGCTAATTCTTTTAAAGTAAGTAAGGTGTCCCCATCTTGAGCAGCAACAACCATTTTTTTAAATGCAATATGAGCACTGGATTCTTCACTAGCTACAAATCGACTTCCAACCTGAACGCCATCTGCCCCCAAAACCATAGCCGCTAGCATACCTCTTCCGCTGGCAATTCCTCCAGCTGCAAGTAAGGGGATTGTTAGTTTTTCCTTGACCATAGGAATCAGCGTAAAAGTAGTAGGCTCTTCTCTCCCATTATGTCCTCCAGCCTCAAAGCCTTCAGCTACAACAGCATCTACTCCCGCTTCCTGTGCCTTTAAAGCAAACTTCACACTACTTACTACATGAATGACAGTTATACCATGCGCTTTTAATCTTGACGTATGGGTTTTTGGGTTTCCCGCTGAAGTAAAAACAATTTTCACTCCTTCTTCAATAATAATCTGAATGATGTCTTCAATGTTAGGGTACAACATTGGCACATTAACCCCAAAGGGTTTTGAAGTTGCTTTTTTACATTTTTGAATATGTTCTCTTAGCACTTCAGGGTACATGGAACCAGCACCCAATAATCCGAGTCCTCCTGCATTACTAACGGCACTAGCTAATCTCCAGCCACTATTCCAAATCATTCCAGCTTGAATGATCGGATACTGGATTTTAAAAAGTTTCGTTATTTTAGTTTGCACTATTCCTTTATTAACTTAAAGCTTATTCGATTGCCATTGGATGTAATTGTTACTATATACATTCCTCTGCTTAGTGATGAAATATCAATAGCATTTCTATTTAAAGATATTTCTGTAGTTAACACCGCTTCCCCTAAAATTGAAAATACAGAAAATTCTGCACTATGGGTTCCCTCTGGAAATGAAACATTTACCTTCGATGATACTGGATTCGGATATAAAGCAAAATTTGACATTAGAAATTCTTCTTCGATTCCAAGTGTTATCAATGCATTATAAGCATCTTCAAAATTTGGAATTCCATATCCCATTTGGTTTGTAGGGTTATTAAAAAGAGAAGATGACTCTCTAATTATCTGCATAATCTGTGCATTAGTTGCATCAGGTTTAGATTGCCATAAACAAGCTACAATTCCCGCCATTATTGGAGAACTAAAAGAAGTACCACTACTAAAACTTACATTACCACTTGTAGTAATAACTGCCGAACTGGATCCTTGAGCCATTACATCTGGTTTAATTCTACCGTCTACTGTGGGTCCAATAGAGCTAAATGAAGCATAGTTTCCATTTGAATCTACAGCTCCTACAGTTAACATCCCTGGAGAATCACCTGGGGTACCCACAAAGGTAAATCCACCACCATCATTTCCAGCTGAAGTAACCAAAATCATTCCTTTATCAAAAGCATGATTGGCTCCACGGGCAGAAAAAGTTGTTTGCCCGTCAAGATCTTCATAACTGTGAGTGTAATTTGAATTATCGTAATCTTGATACCCGAGAGAAGTATTTACAACATCCACACCCAAACTATCTGCTCTTTCTAAGGCTTCAACCCAATGAGCTTCTTCTACAGGAGTTTCTGTAGGTGTGTATTCTGTAACGAAAAAGTAAAAAGATGCTTGAGGTGCTGTCCCAACAAATTGATTTAGTAAAAATCCTCCTATATCACTAGATGTGTTCGTGCCATGAGCACTTGTTCCATCTACATTAACTTGTCTAGCCTGAAAATCATAAGTTCCCAATAATCTACCTTCATTTACCATATCTGCAAATCCAGGATTTGTATTCACAGATGGGAATCCTGCATCTAAAACAGCTATTGTCATGCCTTCTCCTGCAAAATCTTGTTCATGCAAAAAATCACCTGAAAGCATTTCTATTTGATTCGCTGCAGCGCCATAATTATAAACAACCCTATTATTGGTGTTCTCAATGGCAAATTTATCCCCAATTGGGTTATTTTGAAATGAAGTAGTATTTAAATCTTTATCAGCATATTCTATACTGGCAACAAATGTCAAGTCTAACAAGTCTTCAATATTTGCTTGTGTTCCGTTTACATAAACACAATTCATCCATTTTGATTTAGCAAAAACAGTAATTCCTGTAGCAGCTTTAATTTGTGAAATATATGTTTCATTCACAGGAACATCCCTTTCATCAATAGGAGTGTTATGCAACTCTTTACGATCAATAGCCTTCTGAGTCATAATTGTTAGAGGATCAGCAATAGAAGCCGCTACATCTTCTTTATCGGCGAAAAATACCCAAGCATCTTGTATTTGACCATAACTTTGCTGAACCAATAAAATCACAAATAATAAAAGTAATCTTATCATTTTTTTTATTTTTTATTATATAACATCTCATTAAGGTAAAACCCTCAATAAGTATGTTTTTTTTCAAGAAATTACACCACTTCCCAATAATTCTTCAGCCTGATACCAGGCAACAAATTGCCCTTCGGAGATTGCAGATTGCGGTTTTGCAAATATAATATAAAGTCCTGAATTTGTAAGGTTCAGTATAGCTTTTTCAAGAGGCTGTCTATATCGTATACGGGCTTTTACTTTCATTGATTCACCAAGCTCTAATTTTTTATCCTCTCGAATCCAATGTATGTCGTCTGGTTTTACTAATAAGCCGCTACGATATAAACCAGGATGTTCTTTCCCCTGACCAACATAAATAACATTTTCGGTTACATCGGTGTCTATTATAAACAGCGGTTCTTTAGTCCCACCAACTGCTAATCCCTTACGTTGTCCTTTTGTAAAAAAGTGTGCTCCTTGATGCGTCCCCATAACTTTTCCATCGGTTTTTGAATAGATTTTTTTTGCTGAAAGAAATTCAAACTTTTCTTGTTCAGAAGAAAATTCTGGAATCGATTTGGAATAAGCTGAAAAATTAGAAGGAATCTCAATTATTTCTCCTTCTTTAGGCTTCAGTTTTTGCTGAAGAAAATCTGGGAGCCGTACTTTTCCTATAAAACACAGGCCTTGAGAATCTCTTTTTTCAGCAGTGACCAAGCCTTGTTCTTTTGCAATTTCACGTACTTCGGGTTTCAGTAATTCGCCAATTGGAAATAAGGTTTTTGATAATTGTTCTTGAGACAACTGACATAAAAAATAGGATTGATCTTTATTGGGATCTTTACCAGCCAATAGTTGATAGGTTTTCTTTCCACCTTCATTAATCACCCCTTTTCTACAATAATGTCCGGTTGCTACATAATCTGCACCAAGTTCCAATGCAATCTTTAAAAAAACATCAAATTTTATCTCCCGATTACAAAGTACGTCAGGATTTGGTGTTCGCCCCATCTCATATTCCCGAAACATATAATCAACTATCTTCTCTTTATATTGCTCACTAAGATCGACAGTTTGAAAAGGTATGCCTAAGGTTGAAGCAACCATCATTGCATCGTTACTGTCCTCTAACCAAGGGCATTCATCAGAAATAGTAACTGTATCATCATGCCAATTCTTCATAAATAGACCAATAACATCATATCCTTGTTCCTTTAAAAGATACGCTGCAACACTGGAATCCACTCCTCCACTAAGCCCGACGACAACACGTTTATTCATGATATATTTTCAGCTTGCAAAGATATTGAAACCTTTTCCTATTTCAAAACCAAGTTTTGGGATAATGTATACTTAATTAAGATTTTGGATAGGTCTCTTCTTTTACAAGTTTAGCATCTTCGAAGTATTTCCAAATACCATGTTTCTTCCCATTTTTGTAATTTCCGTCTATTACAATATTTCCATAAGCATCATAATAGATAGCAGGGCCTTCAAGCTGATCATTCTTATATTGAAGTTTTTTGAGTAAAACTCCATCAGGAGAATAGTAGTTATTTAGTCCTTCTTTGAGTCCGTTTTTATAGGTGATTTCTTCTGTGATAATAGCATTGTTATAATAAGTAATCTTTTGACCATCTAATTTTCCATCTACATATTCCTCTTTGGTCATAATTGTTTTTGCTTTCTTATGATAATACAACCATTCTCCAATTCGGTTTTTTCCCAGCATTTTACCCTCACTGACTAGTTTTCCATTTTTGGTATAATATTTTACAAGTGCAGTATTATCAGTGTCATTGTATGTCTTTACGATCATTGGCTCATCCTTACAATCACTACAGTAATACTTAAAAACCCCTATTTCTTTTCCGTGATTAAAAGCACCTTCATAACGTACTTGTGAAGAACCTTTAAAGGTTTTTTTCCAAGCTCCATGGCGTTTTCCTTGTTCATCAAATTGATTGTAATCGTTTTGAGATACAACTGAAGATACGCTAATAATTAAACTGAAAAGTAATAGATATTTAGTTATCATATAGTTTCTTTTTTGATGCTTGTAAAGACGCTTTGTATAGACGCAATTTATTGCGCCTCCCTAGCAAAGATAATATAAGTATAAACGCAGATACTCAGAGACGCAATAAATTGCGTCTTTACAGGTTATCTGGTAACTTTAAAGTAATCCCAGAGCCCAAGTATAACCCATCCACATGACCCGCAAGATCATCATCTATTGTTTTAACGTGAATATGCATATTTGTTGTATGATGTGTGAAAATAGCATGGTGCGATTTGGAATAAAAACCCAACATTTCTACTTCCTTGTCCTCTAAAGTACCGTACAAACCTGAGGTTTTATGTTTTTGATGGGTGTGGATGGTATCCCCATCTTTCCAATTAATGACATGCCAATCAATACTATCCATCAGACCTTCTAACAGAAATGGAAAAGGTTGTTCTATATCGATACCATTTTCAGCAGCAGTTTTCTCAATATATTCTTCAAGTTGTTCATAGCTGCTAATATACTTAGGAACGGTAATACTTTTCCATTTTTCGACCGATGCATAAACCAGCAAAGAAGCATTCTTATTTAAGGTTCTGTCAATTTTTAATTTATTTTTTTCTACTGAAGTGATAAAAGGTTCGCTATTGAATATTTGAATTTCACCCTTTAAATTTTCTACAGCTCCCAGGGCGTAAAAATTTGTTTTCCCTTTAAATTCTGAAAGCCCAACCTTTGAGGAAATATCTCCCTTCATCATAAAGTTTTTCAGCGCACCTTTATGTTCTACTTTTAACGAGGTCTTTTCTTTTTTTGAAAATTGGCAGGATATGAAAACTAAGGCTAGTATGGCTAGTATTATTTTTTTCATATTGTTGTTGAGACGCAATTTATTGTAAAGACGCAATTCATTGCGTCTTTACTTATTTGCTTATATAGTAAAGAGACGCAATAAATTGCGTCTTTACCGCTATCGCTTACCTTTCTTTTTTTGTTCCTCAGCCTGGTCCATCATTTCAGACATTTTACGTTGGAAGCGATTTTGTTTTTTAGGTTTCTTTTTATTTACTTGGATCTTAGCATGAATCTTATCTTCATCGATGATGAAGTTCTTAATCACTAACATAATTCCAATGGTAATTAAGTTGGAAACGAAATAGTATAATGATAATCCACTTGCATAATTATTAAAAAACACCAACATCATCAAAGGAGATAGATACATGATAAATTTCATGTTTGGCATTCCAGGCTGTTGTTGCTGTTGCATTGTTTGACCTGTGGTCATCATCATATAGATAAAGATTGCAATGGAAGCTAATATTGGAAATAAACTTACGTGGTCTCCATAAAAAGGAATGTAAAATGGTAATTCCGCAACGGTATCAAAACTGGATAAATCTTCTGCCCATAAAAAACTTTTTTGTCGGAGATCGAAAGCACTCGGAAAGAATGTGAAGAGCGCATAAAAAACCGGTATTTGCATGATGGCAGGCAAACAACCTTTTAAAGGGCTTGCTCCAGCAATATTTTGCAATTTCATAGTTTCCTGTTGGATCTTCATTTTGTTCCCTTCAAACTTCTTTTTTATTTCATCTAATTCTGGTTTTAAAACCTTCAGTTTAGCTTGAGACAAATATTGTTTGTATTGAACAGGCGACATTGCTAACTTAATCAATATAGTCAGCATAATAATTGCTAAGCCCGCTGGCAAGAATCCACTTAAAAATCCGAATAATGGTATTACGATATATTTATTAATCATTCCAAAAATCCCCCATCCCATTGGCATCGCTTCATCAAGATTTCTGTCGTAGGCTTTAAAAATCTTATAATCGGTAGGACCGTAATACATATTCATATTATAAGCCAGTCCTCCTCCTTTAGCTTCCAACAACATTTTTGCACCGTATTTTTTGGTATATATGGTATCGATCTCTTCGTCTTTTACCAAATCTCTTGAGCTTAGTGCAACTTCACTAAATGGAGTATCTGTGAGTAGCATTGAACTAAAGAAATGCTGACGGAAATTCATCCAAGTCACATTTGTTTCTAGTTCATCATCATCACTTGCTGGAGACAATTTACTATGCTTTGCGTCTTCATGTTCGTAGGTAAGTCGAGAATATCTATTCTCGTAGGTAATACTTTTTGCATGTCGATATCCGATAAATTTCCAATCTAAATAAATAGGTTGGGACGTGTTTATCACCCCTTCAAGTCCTTGAGTCTTGACACTAAATCCTAACATATAATCATTGGGAATTAGCTCGTATCTATATTCAATAAAGTTGTTTTCTGAAGTTTTCAACTTCATGGAAAGCACGCTATTATTACCATTATTAGATACTTCAGGTTCAAAATAAAGATCTTCGGTATTGAGTATTCTATTTTCTGAAGTAAACTGTAAATTTAAACTTGAATTTCCATCTTTTATCAAATAGACAGGTGATCCATCGTAGATAGTATGTTGTTTTAATCTGGCTTCAACTATATAGCCCCCTTTATTACTTATCGTTAATGAAAGCACTTCATTTTCAATAACAGTAGTTTCATCATTTGCTGAAGGAAGTGTTCCTGAATACGCAAATGAGCCTAAACGATTTTGTAAATTAGCCAATCCCAGTGAATCTCCTGTAGTAGCAACAGAAAGTTCGGTAGTTGCTTTTGTTAGTGAAATATCTTGTTGGCTTTCGGGTTCTGAAACTTTATTTTCTTCAGCTAATTTTTCCTTTTTAGCATCTTCAATATTTTGTGCTTCAATTTCTTCAGGTGTTGGAGCATTTTGCCACATCATAAATAATATGATTGCTCCTATTAATACAAACCCTATTATGGTATTAAAATCAAATTTCTTTTCTTCCATATATCTATTTCCTGAAATGATGTCAGGAACTTATTAATTATTCAAATCTTTAATCAGTTGGCAAATATCCCACCTTATTTTCAAAAACGCCAAATTGTCGTGTTATTTATTTTCTGAATGTTTAAAGGCAGCTGCAACAAATGCAACAAATAGTGGATGTGGGCCTGCTACGGTACTTTTATATTCTGGATGATATTGAACACCAACAAACCAAGGGTGACTTGGAATTTCAATAATCTCTACCAATCCTGTATCAGGATTTATACCTGTAGCTTTTAAACCTGCTACTTCTAATTGCTCACGATATTGATCATTGAACTCATATCGGTGGCGGTGTCGTTCTTCAATTGTTTTTGTTTTGTATACTTTCCCAACTATACTATCTTCTTTCAGATCACACTTCCAAGCACCCAGTCGCATTGTTCCCCCCTTATTGGTGATGCTTTTTTGTTCATCCATAAGGTCTATAACGGGGTATGGTGTTTCTGGATTCATTTCAGATGAATTTGCTCCTTCAAGTCCAAGAATATTTCGAGCATACTCAATGACTGCCATTTGCATACCCAAGCATATTCCTAAATATGGTAAGTTATTCTCACGGGCATACCGAACTGCTTCAATTTTACCTTCAATACCTCGCTCTCCAAAACCTGGGGCTACTAATACTCCGTGCAGTCCTGACAGTTTTTCTGCAATATTGTCTTTATTAATATATTCCGAATGGATAGAAGTTACCTTTACTTTTACTTCATTTTCAGCACCAGCATGAATAAAAGATTCCAAAATAGATTTGTAAGAATCTTGCAATTCAACATACTTCCCAATTAAGCCGATGTGTACTTCATTTTTAGGGTTTTTATGCCGTTCTAAAAAATTATTCCATTGCTCCAAGTCGGGCGTAGTTACATCAGACAACTTAAGTTTTTTTAATGTGATAGTATCTAATTTTTCTTCCAACATTAAATTAGGCACATCATAAATAGTAGAAGCATCTATAGATTCAATCACATCTTCTTGTTGCACATTACAAAATAAGGCCAACTTTCTTCTAAGGTCATCGGACAAATGATGTTCGGTTCTACAGACCAAAATATCTGCTTTAATACCACTTTCCATCAATGTTTTTACCGAATGCTGAGTTGGTTTGGTCTTCAGTTCACCAGCAGCTTTTAAATATGGGATTAAAGTAAGGTGGATCACTAAAACATTATCATCTCCTAATTCCCATTTTAATTGTCGTACTGCTTCTATATATGGTAATGATTCAATATCCCCTACAGTACCACCTATTTCAGTAATAATAATATCATAATCTCCGGTATCCCCTAGCAACTGAACTCTTTCTTTAATCTCGTTTGTGATATGTGGAATTACCTGAACTGTTTTTCCTAAAAATTCTCCTCTACGCTCCTTTTCGATTACACTTTGGTAAATACGACCTGTAGTAACATTATTAGCCTGAGAAGTAGTGACGTTTAAAAAACGTTCGTAATGACCTAGGTCTAGATCTGTTTCTGCACCATCGTCGGTTACATAACATTCTCCATGTTCATATGGATTTAATGTTCCCGGATCAACGTTTATATAGGGATCTAATTTCTGAATGGTTACTCTATAGCCTCTAGCCTGTAGCAGTTTAGCTAAAGAAGCTGCAATAATTCCTTTTCCTAATGAAGATGATACTCCGCCCGTTACGAAAATATACTTTGTCGTGTTCATTTGTGATGCTTATACGGGATGCAAATGTAAGGATTTATTGTTGAAGGAATGGGGTAAATACCAATTTTCAAATAACAAATTTCAAAAAATAACGATATAAGACCGCTTTCGCTTTATGACTTATGACGGATGACGCTTTTTAGAATCCAATAATCTGTTAACCTAATGTTTATTCTTAACTAGAATCAGGTCATATGTACGTCCCTGATATAGGTTGACCACTTTAAAGTCAATTTATATGAGAACAAATTTAAAATTATTACGCAAGAGCCTTCATTATTCTGATGAATTTAAAAAAGAAATGGTTGTTTTATTTGA
>Ga0164313_10004855_pt1 | contig 11915 bp, 12 predicted proteins | sample GuaBasSedimGuay4_FD_113735 | JGI IMG/M metagenome (GOLD analysis project Ga0164313, IMG submission 113735) | Subseafloor sediment microbial communities from Guaymas Basin, Gulf of California, Mexico - Guay4, Core 4569-4, 0-3 cm | ecosystem: Environmental > Aquatic > Marine > Hydrothermal vents... | reverse complement strand
GGTTTGAAATAACCTGATTTTTATGCCCCTAGACTTTTAAAACACGCACTAAGTACCAAGGTAAAATTAAATTAACCTTTTTAGCCGGAGATTAATTTCCAATAAAATAATCATGAACTAAACAAAGTTTGGGTGAAATTACACCGAAAAATAGTTTTTCTAGCATAAAATATGTTTTTTACAGTTTCAACAAACTTTAAATTAATTATGCGTGAGTACTTAAAGGCTTCACGCTGTGTTTCGATGATTTTTGGGGCTGGTGTTCCTGCTTTTTCATACCTAATGCAATTTTAGTCTTCATATCGCCTGATAGGCTTTTAATTGAATGTGAGTCGAGGCTCGGGCTTTGACCTCTTTAAAGCGCTGATAAAAAGTACCGGAATATTTTTGGTCATATGCTGACTTTTTAGTATCCGACAAACTTCATAGCCATCCACCTCTGGCATTTTAATGTCCAATAAAATAAGATCAGGACATTGGTGTTCAACTGCTTTTAAAGCTAATTTACCACTTGAGGCGGGGCGGACTTTATAACCGGCTTATTTAAGTATATTTAACAGAAACTGAAGGTTTTCCTGTGTATCATCTACAATATAAAATATTAGCGGGCTGAGTAGGGTAGCGCATGGCGTAGGTCCTATCCGTGAGATTTTAGCTAAGAGTTGCAGCCTATTCTATTAAAACTATTAGGGCTTAAGCTAGTTTTTTATTAAAAATAATTAATTTTGGAATAAGAAAATCAATATGAAGTTAGGACAAAAGATTGTGAAATCTGCGCTGGGTTGGTTGCTGGCGTTGTTAAAAGTAATCGTTGTATTATTTATTTTGGGTATTGCAAAAGTTACTTTGCGCACCAACCCAGATATTGCTGTTCCTGTGCTCGGGACCGCCGCCATTTTATTTTTACTGTGGTATTTTGCACCGCAGATAAAGCGCTTTTTAACTAATGAGTGACCTAAATTAAAGTAATATTTGGGTGGGTTTTTTTGCAGGTATATTAGTGTTAGATAACATGGTTTAATTGTTTCTCTTAGTTAGGTGGCCCATAAATTTCTTTAATTAATGTATCTGAATATTGAAATGTTCGGCTTTTCTAACGTTAAATTAATTAGGCTAAATAAAATATGAAAAAATTACTTCTTTTGGGCATTGGATTACTTGTTTCGGCTACGAGTGTTAATGCAATGCCTCATGAAGGTCCATTTGTCGGCATTAATCCTGTGATGGAAAAGTGTCATATTATTGCTGAAGAAGGTGATGATTTTGAATATAAAGGCCAAGCTAAAACAAAGCTAACGATCAATAGAAACTATGTTTTAGCAACGTGTAAAGCAGAGTATATAATGGATGAAGAAACTCTAATTGATATTCAAGGAAGAGCTGAAGGAGTCTCTTGTATGATTGGTATTCCAGGAAAGGCAGGCTTAGAAGTAAAAGGGCCTTCTGTTGGTGCTGGTGGATTTACTGTGAGTCAAAGCGGTGTTAACGGCTATTTGTAAGGCGCCTAGAGAGCGTTAGTTATTCGGTTTTTTATGGGCGTAAGTGATTTCTGTTGTAATAGACTGAAATGACAAAAGGGAAGAGCAGAGGTGCTCTTCCCTTTTTTATTATGCATTGTAAAAAATAGAAAGCTTTGGCTATAATGAGTTTTTTGTTAATGTCAGAAATAAAATACAGTCTTAAAACTCTACGTCATAATATATATTCTGTACATCATCTAAGTCATTAAGCATATCTAAAAACTTCTCAAACATTTCTAAGTCTTCACCGCTAATAGGTTTCGTTATTTGCGGTAAAAATTGAATCTCATCCACTTCAAAGTCAATTTCTCCTAAAGTATCAATTAACGCTTGCTTAGCTTTGAAATATTCAGCTTGAGGTGCAAATACTGTGATTTTACTGTCTTCGCTTTCAATATCTGAAACATCAACATCAGCCATCAATAGTGCTTCAAGGATTACTTCCTCGTCATCATGCTTAAAGGAAAAGATAGCTGCATGATCAAACATGTGACTAGCAACGCCTTGAGTACCAATTTTGCATTTTGATTTAGTAAAGCACTGACGGACATCGCCAAAAGTACGATTAGGGTTGTCGGTCAGACACTCAATAATAACCATGCTGCTACCGGGCCCAAAACCTTCATAGCGAGCAGGTGCAAAATCTTCGCCGCCACCACCTTTAGCTTTTTCTATCGCTTTTTCAATAACATGGCTAGGTACTTGGTCTTTTTTTGCGCGCTCAATCAAGCCGCGTAATGCTAAGTTGCCATCTGGATCGAACCCGCCAGCTTTGGCGCAAACATAAATCTCACGACCATACTTGCTGTAGACTTTGGCTTTGGCATCGGACGTTTTTGCCATTGAATCTTTACGGTTTGCGTAGGCTCTACCCATGAGTTTGTTTCTCCACTAATTAATGATTACGTAATTTGATAAATTTGGCTACGAGTTTAAGATGAGACAGCTGAACATGGTAAGGCGGACTTTAGTCTGTCAGTGCTAAAAAAGCGGACTAAAGTCCGCCCTACTATATTATTTATGTTTCGAGTTTAATTCGTAGTTATAAATTTTATAGGAAAATTTTTTGCGAAAACCTTGGGGCAGCTAAGTAAGGTATTCATGTTTTGTGTAATAGGAACGGCAGAAACAAAAAAAATCCAGTCGAGGCTGGATTTTTTTAATAGCTTCAAATGGTGAGGGTCGGAATCATAAAGCCTTATTTTAAAGGTGTTTAGACTATCCAAAATTGTAGTTACTGCAAAAGTTACTACACTATTTTAAGTGCTTATATTAATAACAACACTATAAATTACTTACCCCTCGACCCTAAGCACAGCGCCTTCAATGGTGCAATTATACGAATTTATGGCTTATTAATCTACATAAAAAGATTTACTACCTTATTTTGCAAGCCCCTTACCCAAATTAAGAACGCCGTAAGGTAGTGGTCTATATTAAATTTAAATATCTGCATTAAGCATGCTCTTGCAGCTACTGCTGATCTGTATCAAGAATTTTTGCATCAGATGAATGATTTGCATTGATAATGCTATTTTCTTGCTTGGTGGCCTGTCGGCTGCGCCAAAAATCAGCGTAACTAAAAAAGCCACCGTACTGCTAAGCTAACATACGCTGAAAATCGGGTAGTGTGGCACAGGCACGCATCTGGCTCTATATTGATATTGAATTAGATGTGTATAAGCTCATTGGAAGATGATGGTAGGTCCATCAAAGTCTGTTGTCAGAAACCGGATTTAACCCCCCACCTTCTCATAGCTGGCGGCCTCTATTTTGTAAAATACGGAGACACGCTTCTTGATGAGCTTTAGAGTGCTGGTTTGCGGGATGATTCCTTGCTATCTTATGTATAATTTCAATTTGAAATGGCCTATAATGGGCAGTGCTGGAATAAATAAGGGTGAGTATGTTTCTTTTGATGTGATTGTCTCAGGTTCGAATTTCGGAGATCCCACCATAGAAGATGATATAAAAAACACCAGCTTTTAGCTGGTTTTTTTATGCCTAAAATTTGATCTCAATTACTCTTTTTATATCTTCTAGTTTATAGCTGTTGATATGTAGTAGGTGCAAAATATCTATCTGTCTGCACGTCTCTTTTTTATCTTTTAAATTTTCTCAAGCTAGGATGGTTTACTAGATGTCTATTGCTCTTGCGCTTTTTCTTGCCTTGTTACTTGATATTTTATTGGGTGAGCCAAAAAAATGGCATCCTTTGGTATTTTTTGGTCAGTGGGCGAGTTATTTAGAAAGGCAATTTATTCAATCGAATCATGAATCTAATGTAAAGCAAAAAGCCTATGGTTTCCTCGCTTTGGCCTTTGCTGTTTTACCGATAAATATTGTTGTTTTTATGTTGACGCAGCCAGAAATTTTAAATCAATGGCTAAGTCCTATTATTCTTTATTTCTGTATTGCTCCTAGAAGTTTATTGCAGCATACTTTGGCGGTTTATCGGCCTTTGCAGCAAGGTCGCTTAGCGCAAGCTCGCTTGGCAATTGCCATGATTGTTAGTCGGGAAACGCAGCAAATGGATGCTTTGCAAATACGTAAAGCTACAATAGAAACGACACTGGAAAATGGTGCTGATGCAGTTTTTGCACCGATTTTTTGGTTTGTTATTGCTGGGCCTGTAGGTGCGCTATTTTATCGTTTAAGTAATACTTTGGATGCGATGTGGGGCTATAAAAATACGCGTTATTTACATTTCGGGTTTGCTGCAGCACGTTTAGACGATGTATTGAGTTGGCTGCCGGCTCGGTTGACTGCTTTCAGTTATTTATTGCTGGGCGACAGTAAAAAGACTTGGTTTTGTTGGCGAACACAAAGTCCCTTTTGCGAGAGCCCAAATGCGGGTGTAGTTATGAGTGCAGGTGCAGGTTGCTTAAATGTGCAATTAGGTGGGGCTGCTATATATCACGGATTGTTAAAAAATAAGCCTATTTTGGGTGTTGGTTATATCGCGGTTAATGATGATATAAAGCGTGCTAATTTATTGGTCGTTTTAACGACGCTATTATGGTTGTGGGTTATTTTTTTAGGGGAATTTGTTGCTTAAACATGGTGGACGTTTGCTGGAGGCGGCGCAAAAACATCAAATTCCAGTGAGTGACTGGCTCGACTTGTCCACAGGTATTAACCCGAATGGTTATCTTATTCCAAAAATTCCTGATGCTGTTTGGTTGCGCTTGCCGGAGAATTTGGATGGGCTTATTGATGCCGCGCAACATTATTACCAATGTGATTCTTTACTCGCTGTTGCGGGTTCACAAGCGGCTATTCAGGCTTTGCCGCGGTTGCGTAAATCGAGCGTGGTGGGTCTTGTGGCGCCATCGTATGCTGAGCACGCACATGCTTGGCAGAAAGCGGGGCATACAATAGTGAGCCTGTCGGCTAACGATATTGATCTGCATATTGATCAGTTAGATTGCTTGGTATTGGTTAATCCAAATAACCCCAGTGCTTGCCAGTTTAGTAAAGAGCAGTGTTTTGCTTGGTTAGATGTGTTGCAGAAAAAAAATGGCTGGTTGATTGTTGATGAGGCTTTTATTGATTGTGTGCCTGAGTTAAGTTTAAGTGCTTATGCGCCTTTAAATGGGTTAATTATTTTGCGCTCTATCGGCAAGTTTTTTGGTTTGGCTGGAATTCGAGCAGGGTTTGTTTTAGCTGAAGCTGATATTTTAGAGCAGCTGGATGAGTTGCTTGGTCCTTGGGCATTAAGTAATCCTACTCGCTTTGTTACGGCTTGTGCGCTACAAGATAAGCAGTGGCAAGGCGATACGCGAATGCAGCTACAGCAAGATAGTGAGCGCTTGGCTCATTTGCTGAGTGATTATCAATTAATGCCAACAGGTTCTACGCCGCTATTTCAGTGGGTGATCACGAAAAATGCAGCAGAAATTCATGGCTTACTTGCTAAGCAGGCTATTTTTACGCGACTTTTTGTGCAGCCTGCAAGTTTACGGTTTGGCTTGCCTGCGAATGAGGCTGAGTGGACGCATTTAACTTCCGCCTTGCAAGCTATTTCACCGCGCTAGAGGCGCTATTCTTAATATACAAGGAAATCAATTGCCAGCAATAACGCTTATGGTGCAAGGGACGACTTCTGATGCAGGAAAAAGTGCATTAGTTACAGGTTTGTGTCGCTATTTTAAACGTCAGGGGTATTCAGTTGCGCCTTTTAAACCGCAAAACATGGCATTAAATAGTGCAGTTACTGCGGAGGGGGGCGAAATTGGTCGTGCTCAAGCGGTGCAAGCGATGGCTTGTGGTTTACCGCCGCATACAGATATGAATCCTGTCTTGCTTAAGCCTAATTCAGATAAAACCGCGCAGATTATTTTCCAAGGGAAAGCGATAAAAAATTTGGATGCGAAAGCCTATCATGCCTATAAAGTGCAAGCGATGCCGGTTATTTTGGATTCTTTTGCGCGTTTAGAGGAAAGCTATCAGCGAGTGGTGGTCGAAGGCGCGGGAAGTCCAGCAGAGATTAATCTGCGCGATAGAGATGTTGCTAATATGGGCTTTGCAGAAGCAGTTGATTGCCCAGTTATTATTGTGGCTGATATAGATCGAGGTGGGGTATTCGCGCATTTAGTGGGTACTTTGGAATTATTAAGCGAGTCTGAGCAGCAACGAGTGTTGGGTTTTGTCATTAATCGTTTTCGCGGTGATATTGATATTTTGCAGCCTGGTGTTGATTGGTTGGAGCAACGCACGGGGAAGCCAGTATTTGGCGTTCTGCCTTATTTGCATGATTTGTATTTAGAATCTGAAGATAGTGTCGAAGTAAAGCAGTCGGAAGTCGGAGCAGGGGCTTTTAATATTGTCATTCCTCGTCTGCCGCGCATGAGCAACCATACTGATTTTGATGTCTTGCGTTTAAATAAAGGGTTGAATATTCAGTTTAGTAGTAATCCTGATTTAGTGGCAAAAGCAGATTTAATTATTTTGCCGGGAAGTAAGTCGGTTCGAGCTGATTTAGCATGGCTTAGAGAGCAGGGCTGGGAGAAATTTATTTTTCAGCATTTGCGCTACGGTGGCAAAGTGATAGGGATCTGCGGTGGTTATCAAATGCTTGGCAATTTGTTGGATGACCCTTTAGGTATTGAAGGGAAGCCTGGCTCTAGCAAGGGCTTAGGTTTGTTGGATATGCAAACAACCTTAAATGAAGATAAAATTTTAAAGCAAGTCACAGGGAGACTATTAATGGCTGATGCCGTTGTGCGCGGCTATGAAATTCATGCAGGGATTTCTGAAGGGCCAGCCTTGTTAGCGCCAGTAATGGAGCTGGAAGGTGGCGTGAAAGAAGGGGCTATATCAAGCGATCAGCAGATTTTAGGTACTTATTTACATGGCATTTTTGATCAGTCAGGGACTTGTACTGCTCTGTTGCGCTGGGCGGGCGTGCAGAAAATACAAGCAGTGGATTTTATTGCGCTAAGGGAGCAAGGAATTGATTTAATGGCTGACACGGTAGATCAATATATGAATATGCCATTACTGGAAGGTATGTGTCTAAAGATTATTACGGACAAAAAAAAAGCTCCATAAAGGAGCCTTTTTAGTATTGCGTATGTTTATTGAGCAGTTACGTTAATTGCAGATAAACCTTTTGCGCCATTTTCCACATCGTAAGTGACAACTTGATCAGGTTCTAGTGTTTTGAACCCATCTCCCTGTATAACTGAATGGTGAACAAAGACATCATCACCTCCGTCAGATTGCTCAATAAAACCAAAGCCTTTTGTGTTGTTAAACCACTTTACTTTACCTGTTGCCATTAGAAAACTCCTTAAAATATAAAAATGTATGGCGATTACAGAACAACAACTGATAACAAGCTTTAATGCCTTTAAGTTCAAACACTGCTTTCTGACGTACTTATTTTACTAGGGTTGTTATTTGCGTGCTACTTATTTTGTTATCTGAAGCTCCGCCAGTTTATTGCACTCAATTTCAATGAATAAATGTATAGCTTAATCTGTTAGTGCAGTTGTTACTGCTGTGCCATAAATTTGCGTACAAGTATTACTCCATAGGATCCAGTATTGCGAATAAGTGTCTGATGTTATTTGCACTAATGCTGTTGTATTAGGGATATCTTCTAAAGCATCTTTTAATGCAGAATGAGTTTGATTGCCGCCTGATATTGGAATGAGCCCTAAGAGTTTGTATTGACAGTCGCCTCCAACCGCCTTACCTAGTTCACGGTAACTGCCTGGCTCAAGGGGGATATTGGATGGTGCAATGCCGCCAGATGTATGAGCGCAGCTTATTAGTGTAGAACTGAGAGCGAGAAGGGTTAAAGTTTTAGTTAGCATGTTGGGGGTTCCTTTAGCTGTAATAGAAGAATAAAATTTTAACAGAATAAAGGGCTTATGCAACTTACGGAAAATTTTAATGAGATTTAAGTGTTATTGGAGGCATTGCTGTTATTTCTTCAATTTCTTTGTGATTGGTATACCAGAGTAGTAAATCTATATAAGCACGAATATTATCTACGTAAACGACAGGCTCTTTTCCTCTGGCATAGCCATGCTTGGTCTTAGAATACCATTTCTTTTTTGTTAGTAAAGGCAGTACTTGTTTAACGTCAATCCATTTGTCAGGATTTTTACCTAATTTTTGGGTGATAATGCGTGCATCTTCTAAATGACCAAAGCCTATATTGTAAGATGCTAAGGCAAGCCAAGTGCGATCTGGTTCGGGAATTCGTTTGGGGATTTTTTTGAGGCGCTGTTTTAGGTAGCGGGCACCACCAAAAATACTTTCTTTGGCGTTGATCCTGTCTTTTACGCCGACTTGTTTGGCGGTTGCTCTAGTTAGCATCATTAGGCCTTTTACACCGGTTGGTGAGACCGCATCTTTATTCCAATGCGATTCCTGATAGCTAATAGCTGCTAATATTCGCCAGTCAAAAGCGTATTTTTCAGCGGCTTCTTGGAATAACGCTTGGTATTGAGGTAGTCGGCTTTCAAAATGTAAGCGGAAAGTGCAATTACCTACATACTTAATGTTTCGGGTATGACCATAATGGCGCTCAAGTAGTTGCTCTAGTACTTTGTTTTTGGTGATTTTATTGAAAAACTGAGTTGCCGCATCGTAAAGGCTGGTATCTGTTGATTTTTGGAAGGCCCACGCGAGTTGTCGGGGAGGGCTGATATCGAAAGCGACGTTTAATTTAGGGTAAAAGCGTCGAATTAATATAATTTGATTGGAGTCAGCAATGGTGTAATCAATAAGTCTTGCGTTAATTAGATAGAGTAGTCCGTCAGTATCTAAGTTTTTATTGGTAAACCATTGTAAGTTTGGATTACTTTCCTGTAATTGCAGTAGTGTTTCGACATGGCTAGTGTCTTGTACGACTTCTAAAATTCCACCGTTTAAATCGGCTACTGTTTTTGGCGATTTTGTTCCGGAGCGATAGATGATTTGTTCGGTAATTTCTTGGTAGGGCGGGGTGAATAAGAGCTGTTGTTGTCGGTCTGAGGTGATAGTTATACCAGCCGCGGCAAAATCAGCGCCACCTGTTTGGATTTTTTGCAAGATTTGTGTGAAAGTGTCAGGAATAATGAACTTGGTCTGAACTTTTAAATGTTGGGCAAATAATTGTACTAAATCATACTCCAAGCCAGTAAATCCATCAGCGCTTTCATAGTAAGTGGTGGGGTCGTAACGAGTTAATACGGTTAATAGACTAGTTTTTTTGATGCGCTCAAGTTGGTTGTTGTATTGAATAGCTGGGACTGGTGTCGCTTTCTCAACTGCTGGTTCACTTTGAGGCGCATCGCATGCGTTTAATAAAGGAAACAGCAGTATTAGAAAAAGGCGTTGTAGCAGCAAGGTCGGACTTAGCGTATTTTCTTGTAGTAATTAATTAAGCCGTTGGTGGAACTGTCGTGCGAAGTCACCGGCGTATCACCTTCAAGCTGCGGTAAGATTTCTACCGCTAGAATTTTACCTAGTTCTACGCCCATTTGATCATAACTATTGATGTTCCAAATTTTTCCTTGTACGAATATTTTATGTTCGTACAGGGCAATTAATTTACCGAGAGTATGTGGCGTTAGTTTTTTAAATAGAAATGAGTTAGTCGGCCTGTTACCTGAAAACACTTTTGAGGCAATGAGGTTTTCACTGGCATCGCTACCTAGCGCAGCTTTAACTTCGTCGGCTGTTTTTCCTTTCATTAATGCTTCGGTTTGCGCTAAAAAGTTGGAAATAAGAATGTCGTGATGTTCTGCTAAGTCGTAATGACTTTGAGCGGGAGCTAGGAAATCACAAGGAATTAATTTAGTGCCTTGATGAATCAACTGATAAAAAGCATGTTGGCCGTTAGTGCCTGGCTGTCCCCAAATAATAGGTCCGGTACTGTAATCAGTAGGTTGGCCTTCTAAGTCAACGCTTTTACCATTACTTTCCATATCGCCTTGTTGAAAATAGTCTGCAAAAAATTGCATTGTATGATCATAAGGTAGCATTGCGTGCGATTCTGCGTTAAAGAAGTTGTTATACCACACACCTAATAAGCCCATAATTACTGGGATGTTTTCTTCGAATGGTGTTGTTTGGAAATGTTTGTCTGCTTCATGCGCACCGGTTAATAATTCTTCAAAGTTCTCCATGCCTAGATAAAGTGCAATCGATAGGCCGATGGAAGACCAGAGGGAGTAGCGACCGCCAACCCAATCCCAAAATTCAAACATATTATGTGGATCTATGCCAAATTCTGCGACATTCGTTTTGTGCGTAGAGAGGGCAACAAAATGTTTTGCTACAGCTGATTTGTCGTTATTCGCATGTTTTAGGAGCCAAGAGCGCGCTGAAGAAGCGTTAGTCATGGTTTCGTGAGTGCTGAATGTTTTCGATGCAACTAAAAATAAAGTCGTTTCTGGTGGTACTTGGTTCAGCGTTTCAACTAAGTCTGCTTGGTCAATATTAGACACAAAATGCACGCTCATACCTTCAATAGCATAAGGTGTTAGTGCCTTGGTCACCATTTTTGGGCCTAAATCTGAACCGCCGATACCGATATTGACGATATTGGTAATACGCTTACCTGTATAGCCAGTCCATTCACCTGAGTGGACTGAGCTGCAAAAATCACGCATTTTTTGTAAGGCATGATTGATTTGCGGCATAACGTCCACATCATCGACATAAACTGGCGTATTGCTGCGGTTACGTAGTGCAGTATGTAAGACGGCGCGATTTTCTGTTTTATTAATGCGTTTACCAGCAAACATATCGCTAATATGTGCTTTTAATTGGCTCGCACTAGCTAACTTAAAGAGTAATGGTAACGTGTCTTCGGTGATCCTGTTTTTCGAGTAATCAAATAATAGATCATCAAATGACGTTGAATAGGTGTTAAATCGGGTAGGGTTGGCTGCAAATAAGTCTCTGATATGTAACGGATTAACATCTTTTTGGTGGGCTTTTAAAGCCAGCCATTCTGGAGAATTTGTTAGATGAGACATTGGTGAACCTTAGGTTGCGGAAAGATAATTATTAAAATTTTACGAAAAGCTGAGCGGGATAGCAATAGCAATAGCAATATAAGTGTTATCTGATATAATAAAAAACAGCTAATAATAGCTACGGAAGTAACCTTTCTTTGTGAAGGTCTATATGTTAGAGTTCCAGTCTGATTTCGTGCTTTATTGGCTTGGTTACGAAAAAAAGTAGTCAAATAATTATAATAAATATTTTAAAGAGGAAGAAGTTATGAGAAAAAGTATCATAAAATCAAGTTTATTAACACTTGCAGGTTTGTTTTTTTCTGCGACTTTATGGGCACATGGTGGGGCGGCAGGTACAGACACTGATCAGTGTAAATTTGAATTAGAACCAGAGCATTGGATTCATTATACCGCTTATCAACCTCATGCTTATCCTGCGGAAGATTTTTGTGGAAACCTTCCTGATACAGGAACGATGACACAGTTAGTATTTGATTATCAAGATATTAGATTTCGTAATATGGCTGTTGAATTTGAAGTGACTAAAGAGCCAGAAGGTACTCGTATCTTTTTTATGGAAGCAAAAAAGCATAAATCAGGTTCAGTTATTTTAAAATTACCTAACGGGGTACCTGAAGAGGGCAAATATTTAATTCATATCACCTTGTTAAAAGATGGCGGCGAAAGACTAGATGCGCATATGGGATTTGTGGCCGGTAAAGGACAAGTAACAAGCCTAAAAAGTATGTTTATGTACCTACTATTTGGTTTAGCAGGGTTATATGTTCTGTATCTTTCTCATGCTGGCTTTAAAAGCAAAGTCGATGAGATTATCGCGAATATTAAGAAAGCTTAAAGCCTTGTTTCTTTTTAATTTTAGGGTAACTAAATAATGCAGAAAAATCCTTTAGGACTACTATTGGGTGCTGCT
>Ga0164313_10004854_pt1 | contig 11918 bp, 7 predicted proteins | sample GuaBasSedimGuay4_FD_113735 | JGI IMG/M metagenome (GOLD analysis project Ga0164313, IMG submission 113735) | Subseafloor sediment microbial communities from Guaymas Basin, Gulf of California, Mexico - Guay4, Core 4569-4, 0-3 cm | ecosystem: Environmental > Aquatic > Marine > Hydrothermal vents >... | reverse complement strand
CTGGCGGCGGCTATATACTTTCGTCGTCCAACAGCATCCATTCCTCCTGCCATCCGCAGAATTTCATGGCCATGATCCGCGCATGTCACGAGTTCGGGGGAAGGGGTCAGGTCTTGTAGTTTGTAGGCTGCCTACAAACTACAAGACCTGACCCCTTTGATTATGGGCGTCCGAATCACAGCGGCGTGATTACAAGATCGTCGATCAGGTAGCGGCTGCGGGTCTGGCGAATATCGGCCCCGGCCAGGTCTTCCTGGTCGAGACCGGGATTGCCGGGGTAACCGTCGCGGAGAATGGAACGGACATCCATCCGCCAGGGACCGGTTCGGAATACGAGGCGCTGCAGGGCTTCGACGGGCTCGGCAAATTCAACCGCTTCATGCACCAGTTTCCCGTCAACGGTGCAGCTGTAAACCCCAGCCTCGGAGTCCAGACTCAGTTCGATCGAGTACCACCGTTGCATGCCGATCGGCGTTGGGCCGGATTCGATCGTTTTGTGATCGAACATGAGCCAATCTTTATCCAGACGAAGGCGCATCGGTCGTTCGCTCCGGGCACCATGCGCTTCGATTTCGAGGGTGCCGTGCCCGACCTGGGCAATGTAAGCGCGAAATGCGATTCGAACCTGTGCCGCTTCCGGAAACGGACGTTCCACCTTGGCATAGTCCCACGGCTCGTCGTCGATCAGTTCGAGGCAGCGGTTGGTCGGATCCCGAGGATCCTCTACCACCGAGACCGGCGCCCACTTGGGCAAGTAGAGGTTCCATGCCCTCAGGTCGCTGATCGTGGCAACGCGGTCGAAGGTGGCGTCAACCCATTCATCCACCCGGTCCGAAATGGGAACCCGCACTCGGGCGACCCAGATATCCTCCTTGTTAACGCTGTAGGTCAGCCAGAGTTCGCCGTCGGAGGGCGTCCCGTTTCCGGGTGCGATGCCCCGAATGTATTGGGGCCCGTGGTTCTTGTGAACGCCCTGGTAGCGCATGGGTGGCACCTCAGGATGCACGGCGAGCAGGTGGTCAAACCTTTCGCCGTCGGTCCCGGTGACGACGGATAGCGGATACCGGCTGCGCCCCGAAGCACTGTGATCGTAGACCAGGGCATAGGTGTTGTCACTCAGGCGCTGCCCCCAGACCTTGGCGTTGATCTCGGGCAGATTGTGCCGGCCCCATTCCCAGGATTGCCCGCGATCGGAGGTCAGTCCGGCGAAGCCGCCTTTCCACAGTCCAACCACCTTGCCGTCGGCCCGTTGGTAGAAGCTGAGGGCCTTGGGTTCGATACCTTCGGGCAGTTCCGGGAAGAAACCATCCGTGGCCCGGTCTTCTTCCCACCATTGAAGAGTCATCAGCCGGTCCGCCAGCAGCGCATCGCAGGCGGCCACAAATCCGGCGTCCGGGTTCGTTTTGTAGAAGGGGAACGGCAGGTCGGATTCGGTCCATCCAGCTTCGCGGTTGGCGCGGATGACATGAATGGCTCCAGCCGATCCGTCGGGATGAACCTCGCGCACGACCCGACCCAGGCCCTGTCCCCGGTTGGGACCCCATCTTGGCGTGGGTGAGTATCCGTAGAATCCGAGCATCAGCAGACGCCCGTCCGGGGCGACGTACCAGCCCATTCGCTGGTGCATGATGGGTGCGGTTCCAGCCGGAACCGGGTCCAGCACTTCATCTTTGTAATAACGCGGCGGCGGTTGGATTTCCGGCAGGGGGAAGACGGGAAAGGCGACTGCTGGCTGCGTCCAGTTGAACCCGTCGGAAGAAGAGAGATAGGCGGTTCTACCCGGGATGCCGTGTTCCTCCTTGAGGTTGCTGACGTACTCAACCCAGAATCGACCCTGCCAATAGGCCAGCATGGGGGCGTGGTTGTAGGTCCATCCCACAAATTCGCCGGCCGTTTCGGGCGGATGGGTTCGATTGGCGCGCATGGCTTGTATCCGATGCACGCCTACCGCATGTCGCAGGCCGCCGTGATAGACGTTTCGGTCGGTGTCCTCGGTCCCGACGTACTCGGCGATCATCGGACCGGATAATTTCAGTTTCGGCGGGATGGCGTCGAGGGTCTGCGCCAGGGCGGTCAGCGCCAGGATGGTCACGGCCAGTCGGGCCGGATTGGGACGGGTCGTATGGGAGGTGCGCATGGTCATTGGGAATCAATTCAGATTAAAGAGAGTCTCTGCGTTCTCATGCAGAATGGATTTCATGTCAGTGGGGTTGAGATGGAGGGACCGCAGAGCTTCGAGTATCACCGAGGGCTTTACCCAGGGATAGTCGCTTCCGAAAAGCAGATGCTTGGGCCCGACAAGTTCGAGCATCATGCGCATGGCTGAGGGCTGTGGTGAAACAATATCGAAAGTAATGCGGCGAAGGTCAAAACTCAAATCCTGCATTGACATGCACGATTCCGAGCAATGACCCCATTCCTCTGTCCCCGATGGGCGCTGGGCATGTCCATGTTTGCCACCATCATCTCGAGTTGGGGTTTTCTCGCTTTGCCGGGGAAGGCGTTCCGGAATGATCTTCACCCCAACGTTTCATAAATCGGGAGAATGTTGCCCGCTAATCTACGCGAATGAACTCAGAAGAGGCCTGAGATTCGCGTCAGTTCGCGTAGATTGGCGGGCGGAGATAAAGCGTTTTTCTTATCCGCACTTCCAGTGGCTTTTTGGAATTCAATGCATTGCGACGTAACCTTTTGGAATGTAATTCCTTGGAACAGATTCCGTTCAATTTTATGAGACTATGAGGTTCAGTACCTGATGGCCGTATCGGGCATCCTGCTCGTGACCTGATCGCGGCCAAGCAGGCCCAGAAAACAGTCGCTCCCCTGGCCCGACTGATCTACAATTTCGGTGAACCCGGATGCAGTGCCCACCAGAGAATGAAGGTCGCCCTTTGGCTGATGGGGAAGATATCAAGCCCTGTCTTCCGCCGCCCGACTCGTCCCCTGTCCCCGGCCCAGGTCGACCGCATTCGATCGGACCTGCATGCGATTGGATACGAAACGGTCCGTTGATGAACTGAGCGCCCTTAGAGATCATGGTCAGAGAAATGAATCGCCGCAAATTTCTTCATACGACGTCACTGGCGGCTGTGGCGGCCGCCAGCACAAAAGGGCTGGGTGCCTCGTTCAACGTCGAACGCCCGATCCGGGTGGCGCAGATCGGTACGCGGCACGCCCACGCCCGGAGCAAGTGGCAGACGATTTGTGAGATGCCGGATCGGTTTGTCCCGGTCGGGATTTTCGAGCCGGATCCGGAGAGACGGCAAAAGGTGGCCGAAGACTCGGACTATGCCGAAGTTCGATGGATTGATCAGAGGGACGAGCTGCTTGGTCTCGAGGTTGATGCGGTATTGGTGGAGACGGAATTGCCCGGTCTGGTTCAATGGGCACAATTCGGTCTTGAGTCCGGCTGGCATGTCCACATGGACAAGCCACCAGGGAAGGATCGGGAGGGGCTGGCCCGTCTGCAGAATCTAGCGGAGCAAGGGAACCAGGTGTTCCAGATGGGTTATATGTACCGGTATCACCCGGCATTCGGTTTTTGCCTGGAGGCGGTGAGAAAAGGTTGGATCGGGCGTCTCTATGCCGTTCACGGTGAAATCGGAAAGGTGGTTGGATCCGATCGGCGGCCCTGGTTGGCTGAAGTCTATGGTGGTTCCATGATGTTACTTGGGTGTCATCTGCTCGACCTGGTAATCGCTCTGCTTGGGGAGCCTGAGCGGGTGGAGACGTTTCGCCGGCAGACCTATCCGGACCAGGATGCCTACTCCGACCACGAGTTGGCGGTGCTGGAATATCCTGGAGCCTTGGCGACGGTCCGCAGCATGCTGGCTGAAGTGGGTGGCGGCGACCGTCGCCAGCTTGTGCTCTGCGGTGAAAATGGCACCATCGAGGTCAGGCCGCTTGAACCGGCTCGAGTGCGACTTGCCCTGCTCGAACCGACCGGACCTTTCAGATTGGGTGAACAAGTGGTCGCGATTCAACCCGTCCAGGGTCGTTACACCGAACAGCTGATCGATTTCCATTCCATGATCGGCGGTAATCCCTCGAGTGTTCCAGAATTCACGCCCGATCACGATCGGCTCTTACAGGATGTGTTGATTCGAGCGAGCGCGGTCGGTTCGAGGCCGGCGGAGAATTGTTAAGCCGATAGTCGCATGAAAAGAGAGGTGATGAAATGATGGATAAACTGACCCGACGTGGGTTTCTGAAGTCAGCCGCGCTACTTGGTGCGGGTGCCGTTGCAGCCGGTCGGACATCCGCCTGGAGCCAACCCGTGGGATCCAACGATGCCGTTCGTCTGGCCGTCATCGGCCTTGGGCGGAAGGGTACCAATCATCATGAACACGTTCGGCAATTACCCGGGGTGCGGTTGGTGGCCCTCTGTGACGTGGACCCGGTCGTACTGGCCCGTGAGGCCGCGATCGCAGATGCTGGACCCGGCAGCGTCTTTGCCACGACCGATCCACGTCGGGTAATTGAGCGTGATGATGTCGATGCGGTTGTCATCGCAACCCCGGACCATTGGCACGCCCTGTTGACGATCTGGGCCTGCCAGGCGGGCAAGGATGTTTATATCGAGAAACCCCTGTCGCAGACAGTCTGGGAAGGCCGGCAAATGGTGGAAGCGGCGCGGGTTCATGGTCGGGTCGTCCAGCACGGAACCCAGGCCCGTTCAGACCAGTCTAACCACGAAGCGCTCGAGTATATTCGGGCCGGCAACCTGGGTGAAATCAAGTGGATTCATGCTCTGTTCTACAAAGAGCGGCGAGACATCGGGAGGCGCCTCCCCTGGTATCCCGACTGGCTCGATTATGACCTCTTTTGCGGGCCGGCGCCGTCAGAGCCTCTGGTGCGTCGCGACCTTCATTATGATTGGCACTGGTTCTGGAATACCGGCAATGGCGATGCGACCAACATCGGCGTTCATGTCTTCGACCTCGCCCGATTGATGGGCGGACACGATAAGGCCCCCCGCCGACTGGTGAGTCTGGGCGGTCGGTTTGTGATCGATGATTCGGCTGAGACTCCGAATTCCATTCTCTCGGTATTCGATTATGGCAATATCCCGGTCATCCACGAGATCCGTGGCTTGCCGAAAGGACCGGGCATGGGCGCGATGGATCACCAGGCCGGGCTTCGAAGCGGCGTGGTTGTGCATTGCGAAAACGGTTATTTTGCAGGCCGAAAAGGCGGGTGGGTATTCGACAACCAGGGAAAGCGCATCAAGGGCTTCCCCGGTGACGGTGGACAGAATCACCTGGCGAATTTTGTGGCCGCGGTTCGAAGCCGTCGCACCGATCAGCTCGCCGCATCGATCGAGACCGGACACGCCTCGTCGGCTCCGGTAATTCTCAGCACGATTTCCTACCGGATCGGTCGTCCGGCCTCACCCGATGAAATCCGATCGGCCCTGGGCGGAATCGATCCGGCCCTGGAGGTCTTTTCGTCCTTCGAAAAGCATCTCGAGACGCATGGGGTCGACCTGGAATCTGAAAGACTCACGCTTGGCAGATGGCTCCAGACGGACCCTGCCCTTGACGGCATATCCGAAGTGTCCGGAGAAAATGAATACGATCTGGAACGCGCCCGCTACCTGTTTCGAGGGATCCACCGACCGGAGTTTGCGCTGCGCGACAGCGTCTGATTCCGGCGCTCCGCGATTGAACCGGCACACCCGACCCGAATCTCCTACACCCCACCATTGCCATGAAAACACGATTCGCCACACGAACCGTTTTTGTCTTCTTCTCTGTCTCGATCCTTGTTTCGATCGCCCGGACAGCTGAAACCGTCGCCTTCTGGGCGTTTGATGAACCGGTCGGTATGTACCCGAGCAGCGTCCTTTCTGATCAGAGCCCAGGCGATCATTCCCTGGTGCTGGGTCCGGGCGGAGGCCTGGTGCCTGGTCGTTTTGGAAATGCCCTGTCGGCGGAAGAACAGCCGCCGATCGATCTTCCTCCGGGCAGTGTGCGTTTCGGACTCGAGCAGTTGCCCACCCCCCCCGATCGAACCGTGGCGCCGATGAGCTGGATGAACGCTCGGTTTGCTGCGCTGGCCACCTCCGGGGAGAAACACCTCCGCCAGGAGTTCGCCTTTGTGAACGTGACCCAGTCGGACCTCAATCTTGGGGCGTTCGATTGGACGGTTGAATTCTGGTTCAACCCAAAGCTTTGGCATTCGGGTGATCCGCACGGAGTCGTCTTCGAAGTGGGCGAAGGTCCGCGGGCCGAGAATGGCCGAATCACCGCGCTTGGCCTGAGCGGTGACCGAAGGGAATTCATCCTCGTCAACTGGCCCTCCCGTTCGAAGATCGCCATACCGACGGATGCCGAGGTACTCAAGGAAGCGGGAAATTGGGCCCATCTGACCTTCACCTATGAAGCCGATCGCGGACGGTTGCGTCATTTTCTCGACGGGCGTTTGCAGGCTGACGTCGAACCGGTCGATCTGAAGGCTTTGGATGAGGGCGAAGAGGCTTACTTCTCGTTGCTGCGCGATCGAGAGTGGGCGTTTCCACTCCCCGGTGCCATCGATGAATTCCGAATCTCCCGCGGTCTTGTCTATACCGGTGAATTCGATTTGCCCGGGAGCCTGGTCGAGGACCCCGATCGCGGAGGGTCGGCCAAGCCGGCCGAAGTCAAGCATCCCCTCCTGTTTGCCGCAGATTCGGCCAATGCGGTACCGGTGAACCTCGGTGGTCGCAAGCATCTCCTGATTGACGATGTTCTTTTCCCAGTAAATCAAGGCGTCACCTTCCGGCCGGTACCGCCTGAAAGGGTTGAACTCGTTTTCGAGGTTGAAGGCTCTTTCCGCAAGCACCTGACCGTGATCGAAGACGAAGAAGGTCGTATTCGGATTTATAATCCAATCGGACGCAGTGATCGCCTGGGGGTGCGAATCTCGGACGATGGTGTGAATTTTGAAATCCCGGAACTTTCGGAGATTGAAGAGGGCTACCCAAACATCACCCTGGCTGATTCGACGGGGACGCCCTCGGTCTTCATCGATCCGCTCGCCTCGCCCACCGAACGATGGAAAATGGTCAGCGGATCCGGCGAGCGCGGGATCTTTCTGTTTACCTCACCGAACGGCTTTGACTGGACTCGATGCCCAACCGCGGTGCTCTCATCCTGGTCCGGTTCGCAAACGAATATGTTCTACGATGACCAGCGGGGCGTCTATGTCGGGTATCATCGCACGGATCTCGGGGATACGCCGACCTCGAAAACCGAACGGCGCTTTGTCATGACCGAGGTGGACCAACTCTCACCGCCCTGGCCGTTCGAAGCGGTTTCTCAGGCCGAGTACAACCGAGCGGCCCAAACGTCCCGCCTCGACGGCAATCGCCCATGGTATCTCGACAACGGTCCGCTCACCCCGGGTGGAATCGGCATCGAATACCCGACCGTCTTCAGCGCGATCGACGGCTTTGATCCAGAATCGACGGATATCTACGTTCCCAAGGCCGTGAAGTATCCGTGGGCCTCCGATGCTTACCTCGCCTTTCCATGCATTTATTATCACTATATCGAAGCGGGCCCGCCCGCCCGGCAGGCACTGGCTGAGGAAAGCCGGAAACGCGGCTCGGGACCAATTGAGATTCAACTCATGGCCAGTCGTGATGGGATCAACTGGGTTCGCTATCCCCGACCGATCTGGCACAATATCGGTCGGATGGGTGGCATGGACATCCACCAGACGTATATCGCTCATGGCATGATCCGGCGGGGTGATGAGATCTGGCAGTACTCCTTCAATACCGAGGAATACCACTCATCCTTCCGTGGAGGTCCGGATCGTAAGGGCGTCTTTAGATTGGTCAGTCAGGTCGATCGATTTGTGGCTGCGGAAGCGCCTTACGATGTCGATGCCGTGCTCCATAGCCGGCCCCTGGTCTTCACCGGGAAGCGGTTGAGCCTGAACGTCGATACCGGCGCCTCCGGCTATCTTCAGATCGGCCTCACCCAGGGCAATGGCCGACCCTTGCCCGGCTTCGGCCTTGAGGAGTGCGTCTACGTAAACGGAAATCAGCAGGACGCCACCGTGGAGTGGCTCGAGTCCGGTTCCGATCTTTCCGCCCTGGCCGGTCAACCGATCAGGCTGGTCATCCGCATGCGGGGGACACGACTCTACGCGCTGCAGTTTGTCGAGTAAGGCAGCGGGGGAGAGTGGAAGGGTGGAAGACTTCGCCGGACAAGACAAACAGACCGTAGCAACTGTGTTGCTCATGCAAGGCAAAGTTGGGGTCATGCTGCATTGCAGATGGGCTCTAGGGCGCGCCCAGCGGTCACGCCCTACCAAAGGAAACGTTGGGCTTTCGGGTAGGGCGTGACCGCCGGGCGCGCCGCCACCTATCTCCAAACAAACCGTAGTGCACTACGGTTTGTTTGCTTGTATCATAGAAAAGGATACATGAGGAAGCAGTCACCTTTGTCACGGTACTTAGCCGATTCGGTCATGCGGGAGCCGCCACACAGAGAATCCGTCGCTTTGTCCTCTAGGGTCGCGCGGGAGCACGACCCTGCATTCTTGATATATTTGGAGGGCGGTTCTTCCGAGCCGCCGTGCGGGGAATCTGTTTCTCAGCCTTCTACGGTCGCGCGGGCTTTCACTCGATGGTGAAGGAATAGAGTTCGCTTCCCTTCTCGACGCTGAAGCGGAGCCGCGTGGGGCGACCGCCGGAGAGTCGGCGAATCGATTCTCCGTCAAACCTCACTTGTCCGCGGATGTCGTTTCCTTCCACCCCCGTCGAACCCAGCAGGGTTCCTTCCGAATCCAGGACCTCCACCTTGATCTGGCCGGTGCTGTTAATATACAACTCGCTTCCGCCAAAGCCCAACTCGGGCGTCGTCAGCGTGCCGCCATCGACGGATACGAATCCATCGATACGCAACCGGGCCCGAAAGATGCCTCCTCCGGTCACGCGGACTCCCGGCGGGTGGTCCTTCCCGTAGGATGAGGCGCCGTAGTAATAGATCAACTCGTCCCCGAATCTCAACGGACCCTGGCTGAAGTCGGTCATATAACCACCGTCATTGCGGCCCTGGTTTCCGCCTTCCTCGCCGTTGGCCAGGAATACCTCCGGATGGCCGGATGTGTTTTGGAAGGCAACCTTCTCCCAGTTCAAGCCGTCGCGACTCGTGACCAGCTTGAAATAGGCGCACCCGGCCGCGGAATAGAGAGTGTCGCCCCGTCCATGCCACACTTTCAGCAGACCCAGCCATTGTGAACCGTAGCGCCAGGCGCTGGCGCCATAGTACTCATCGTAGAGGTCGTCGCCGTTGCGCGGGCTTCCAGACGGAATCAGATCGATCTCCTTTATCCGACTCAGATCAATCGGTTTGTCCATTTCGTCGATGAACAGATAGGCCCGTGACCGGAAATGATTATTGGTATCTTTGTCGTTTTCGGATTGGTAGAACTTGATCAGTGCGAGGAAGCGATCGGCACCCGGTTCCCGATAGACGGTGGTAACATCACCTGGCCCCACCATTTCTCGTCCTTCCTGGTGCAAGGTAAGTCCTTTGTGAACCAGTATCTGTTCTCCCCGGTTCCATTGTTTCCCATCGGCTGAAGACATCAGGTAGATCCCCTCGCGGCCATCCTCCCAATTCGCAAACCAGATCCAGGCCTTGTAGGGATGGACGGCATCCGAGGCGTCATAGATGAAAGAACACAGGTCAATGTAGGTAGCGTATTTACCGCTCTTCGGATCGAAGAGATCCTCGCGCGATCGCGGGTAAACCTGATCCCTAATTCCGTCGTCGCCTTCGATCCAGGTCAAACCGTCGGGCGATGTATAACGCAGCAAGTGGGTGCGCTGCCACTTGTCAGGGTCCTGCGAGTCCATCGCAGGCGCAAAGGCCAGCGCATACATGACGTATCTCTTCAGCATGGGATCAAAGATGATCGTTCCGTTGGCCTCCAATGTTGCCGGTTCTTCTCCGAAGAGCGTGCTGACCTCGATGACCGGCTTATCGCCCCCGTCGTCCTTCACCGGTTCGTGCAGGGTTCGCACCAGATCTTCGCTTGACGCGATCATTTGGTCGTCGACGAACAGTTGGGCAACTCCATTTTCAATTGTCCTCATGTCGTCGCCACTCGATTGAAGGGGAATGAGGAACATTGCCGGAAGTATCCAGAAGGTTGATAGTGTTTTCATCAATGGGACGTTAAGGGACTGTTCTGAAACAGTCCTCAATTCTCCGGTTCTGTTCCTTCCAGCAGCGGCCGCTTCATCACTTCCCGGTAGGTGAGTGCTTCTTCCCGGGATCGGTTGCCGGGCAGAAGTGCGCTTGCGAGCAACCCCACCCCAAGGGTGACGGAGATTCCGATGGCTGACGGCCACTGCCAACTCAGGTTCCTGAAGAAATAAACAAACCCCTCACCAAACAGATTTCCACAGATGGACTGCAGCCAGGCAAGTTCACTGAAAAAGGACGCGAAACAGCTGGCGGACAATCCGGCCAGGGCACCGATGACCACACCGGACGAATGGCTTTGGCGGCTGAACATGCCAAGAATGAAGATACCGAAGAGGGGGCCAAAGAAGGCTCCGAGGATCTTGTTTCCCGCCCGATAAATCTCACCCATGTTCTGAATATTTGCAGCGATGACGATCATGATCACACCAAGGCAGAGATTGACGATCCGGGAAATACGCAATTGCCTGCGCTGTTCGCTCGCATCGAGGTTTTCCATCGGGTGTCTGTGACCGAGCAGAAGGCGGTTGTAAAAGTCGACCATGATGATCGAGGTGGTGGAATTCATTGCGGCGTCCACGCTCGACAATGAGGCGGCGAAGATGGCCGCAATAACGATTCCGGTCAGTCCGACCGGGAAGTGCCGCGACATGAAGTAGGGAAGCACGTGGTCGTTCTGCATTCCCTCAGGAAACGGGAAATGATGGAAATAGGCGTACAGGGCCAGGCCGACGAAACCGAGAACGGCCATCCAGACTGTGTCGGAGAAGGCGTTGACGAGAAGGGATTTTCGGGCCTCGGCCAGGGATCGTGACGACTGGAACCGCTGGATGGCCACCTGGTCCGCAGTGAAGGCGGTGGCCCGGCTGAGCAGAACGACTACGAATATCCCGGCGAGAGTGACTTCGGTGGTCATGTAATTGACGAATTGCTCCCACCTGTCACCGCCGGGAGGGACATCTCCGGTCAGGCTCAGGCGGCCCGCTTCCCCGGCGACGTTGAGAACCTCGCTCGCGCCACCCGGAATCTGTGAAACGATGAAGAAGAGGGTTCCGGCCAAACCGAAGAACATGATGCCGAACTGGGAAACATCAGTCCAGACAACCGCTTTCATCCCCCCGAGCATGGTGTACAAGGTCACGACTGTTCCCAGCACGACGACCATCAGGGTTGTGTCCAACTGGTTTGCCGTGGCGGCCCGCACAGCCAGACACGGAACGTAAAGTGCGGCTCCCATCCAACCGACACGCCACAGAACGAAAATACACGCGGCCAAGGTCCGGACTACCGCTCCAAATCGGAGTTCGAGGTACTCATAGGCGGAGTAAACTTTCAGGCGCCGGTAGAACGGCAAGGTCACTCGTGACACCCACGGATAGAGCGGAATCCAGGAGAGAAAGGACATGATAAAGACGATCCCGATTCCAAATACAACCGCAGGTGCCTGCACGTAATCCAAGCCGCTGTTGAGTGCGGCCATCAGTGATACCCCGACCGTCACCCACCCCAGTTTCTGACCGCCGCGAATGAAGTCATCCAGAGACTTCTGCCGTCGCGAAAAGGCAAATCCGATCGAGGACAGGACCCCGAGGTAGACCAGAACGATCAGTGCATCCACCCAATGAAATCCGCCGTCAGTCATGGGATGGCTCCGGTCATCTGATCAGACACTGCCACGCCTTAATCGGTCAGGTCGCTCAGGGGAATGGAGAG
>Ga0164313_10004853_pt1 | contig 11918 bp, 8 predicted proteins | sample GuaBasSedimGuay4_FD_113735 | JGI IMG/M metagenome (GOLD analysis project Ga0164313, IMG submission 113735) | Subseafloor sediment microbial communities from Guaymas Basin, Gulf of California, Mexico - Guay4, Core 4569-4, 0-3 cm | ecosystem: Environmental > Aquatic > Marine > Hydrothermal vents >... | reverse complement strand
TTGATGTTGCCCAAAATCCAGCCCCTTTGTTTTGTCTGGTTTAAACAAATGATGTCGGTGTGCTGACCCTAGATTTCCCAAGTTGCCATAGTGAATATTTTGTCGACGTGTCGGGTCGTATTGATGCGTCTCAAAGTCCAGGGAGTCGATTGGTGGAGTGCGCAGATGATAGAAATTTAAAGGTGTGGTATAGACGGGTGGTCTGTCTATCGTGTCAACCTCCATCACGTTACTTTCGGGAGGTGGCACGTCTTTAACGCCTGGCTTTTGTCCTGATACAAAGACAGAACAGGCTAGAATCCAAAAAATAACAATGGTATACCTAATCACCTTCATATTGAGTTAACGACTGATCATCTTGTCGTGTTACTCTTTGTTGTTGCCCATTAATTGAGCAGCATTGATTCCCATGCTTGAAAATCCACCATCATGAAAGAGATTTTGCATCGTGATCTTTTTGGTATAATCTGAAAACATCATGATGCAGTAATCTGCACACTCTTCGGCTGAAGCATTTCCCAGAGGGGACATGGAATTGGCATAATCAAAAAATTCCTGAAACCCCTTAACACCGCTTCCTGCAGTTGTCCATGTCGGCGATTGGGAAATCGTATTGACACGTATCCCTTTTTGCGTACCCAAATGATAACCAAAGCTGCGGGCAAATGATTCAAGTAACGCTTTGGACTCGGCCATTTCACTATAGTCCGGAAAGACCCTCTGTGCAGCAATATAGGTCAACGCAAGCACTGATGCACCGTCGGATAAAGCATCTGCATGTAGTGCGGTTTGCATGACTTTGTGGAAAGAGATAGCGGATACATCAAATGTTTTGAGCATCCAGTCATAATTCAAATCAGTGTATTCACGTTTTTTACGCACGTTGACACTCATTCCAATTGAATGCAGCACAAAATCTATTTTACCACCGAGCTCCTCCACGGATTGCTCGAAGAGGGTTGTTAAATCATCCGTGCTTGTAGCGTCTGCCGGGATAATCTTTGATTTTATTTTATCACCCAGATCCTGTATTTTTCCAAATCGCATTGCTACAGGAGCATTTGTCAATGTCAATTTTGCCCCTTCGGCATGACACTTTTCGGCGACGTGCCAGGCTATCGATTGCTCGTCTAAAGCACCGAAGACAATACCCCTTTTACCATTCAGAATTCCGTTGACCATAATCTCTACGTTTAAGTGTTTATCAGTTCTTGTGCATTCATGACTGCCGCCTCAGTGGGAGGATCACCGCTGAGCATTTTTGCAATTTCATAGACGCGTTCAGACTCTTTTAATAAAATGATTTCAGCAATACTGCGCTCAGTTAGATCGCGCTTTGACACACGCAGGTGCCAATTGCCATGCGCAGCTATCTGAGGACTGTGTGTAATCATGATCACTTGCTGATTTGTTGCAAGAAATTTGAGTAATTGCCCCATTTTAAGCGCAACTTGCCCAGATACTCCAGTATCAATTTCGTCAAATATCATTGTTGGCAGCTTCATCTTTTGACATACGACAGACTTAATACATAAACTGAGCCGGGATAGCTCACCACCTGAAGCTACCTTTCCCACAGGTTGTAATTCTGATCCCAAGTTCGAAGAAAATAGAAATTCCACGGAATCAGTTCCCAATGCGTTCAGATGCTTTGTTGCTGTCACCTGGATTTCAAATCGGGCATTCTTCATTTCCAGATCAATCAGCATCTCATTGGCTTCCTTTGCAAACGGAATAGCATTTTTACTCCGTATTTTGGAGATTTTAGAGGCGAGCTTAGTGAGCTCTGTTCTGGTGTGTTCTTTTTCGCTGATTGCCTTTTCCAGATCTGAATTGAGCGCCACCCAGTTATCTAATTTATCCTGAAGGCCAAGGGCGAGAACGTTGAGCTCCTCTCCACTGCGCACGTTGTGCTTGAGCATCAATCGTCTGACAGCATCAATTTTTTCTTCTAACTCTTGCTTTAGGGCTGGGTTTGGTTCAACTTCCGAAGCGATATTTGACATTTCGCCTGAAATATCTTCAAGCTCATACGTCACTGATTCAAGGCGCTTCACAATTGTACCGAGATTTTTACTCGATTCGGCGATATCGGCAAGTGACACTACGATCTGTCTTATCGCATCAATAATTGAGCTGTCTGACTCAAGAATGGCATTAATTCCCCCAAATAAACTCGCCTGAATTTGTTCGGCATTGTCCTGCAATGCATAATCCTCTTCCCATTTCTCAATCTGGCCTTCTTCTGGCAAAGCCGTTATCAATTCGTTGAGCTGAAATTCAATGTAATCCTTCTCTTGAATTGCCTTCGCTTGATCACTCTCCAATCGCACGACTTTTGCAGTGAGTGCCTGATGCTTGGAATAGAGTGCTTTGTATGCATGTGTGCGTGATCCGAGCTCTGAAAAGCCATCGAGAATTTCGAATTGCATGGCACTCTCCTGGATCTCCAACGATTCAAACTGTTGGTGGAGGTCGATCAGTTTTGAACTGATCATGCGCATGAAGTCCAGCCTCACGGGAGTATCGTTGATAAACGCGCGCGATTTGCCACTGGGTAAAATCTCTCTACGCATAATAACTTCATCAGAAATGTCGACATCCTGTTGGACAAGTAACTGGTCGAGAGCTTTTGGGTAATCACCGAACTGGGCTTCGACAATTGCTTTTTTTGAGCTGTCAAAGAGTATTTTGGATTCTGCGCGAGCCCCAAGTACGAGTGCCAATGCCCCGAGCATGATAGACTTCCCCGCTCCGGTTTCACCAGTAATGATATTGAGCCCTTCAGAAAACTCAATTTCCTGATGATCAATAATCGCGTAGTTCTTTATATACAGTCTATCCAGCATATCGCACAAAAGTAAGAAGTTTCATCGCGCCGAAAGTCTCGATTATTGCACTGCTTGTCTTGTCTTGGCATCTATGGTTGCTCCAAGGGCTTCGGCCCTGGCAAGATCACTTCGAGCAGCCTGCTTATTGCCTAAAGTAACGTTCACACGTGCACGTTCCAGCAGATACCGGCCACTGGTTCTATCCAGGTCCACAGCCCGTGTCAGGGCAGGAAGTGCATTTTGAGGTTGCTTCTGAATTCTGAATAACCTGCCGCTCTCATACCATATCGTAGCATCGTATGGATTGCGTGACAGATACGACTGCAAATCATTTTGTGCGGGCGGCATCTGCCCCAGGGCCTGATACACCAATGAACGGTTTTTATAACCATTGATAAAGTCCGGATCAGCCTCTATTCCCGCAGTCATGTCTGATAGAGCGGCCTGGTAGTTGCCCTGCATGGCATGGACGGCTCCGCGATTAATCCAGTATTCTGCCACAGTTGCGTCTAGTTCTATGGCATAATTGTACTCCTTCATCGCTTCCGGCCATTGTTGCCTGTCAAAATAAAGGCGGGCGCGGCTGTTTACAACGTCAGCATCAGCCTCTATGGCAATCGATCTTGCATAGTCTGCCAGGGCAAGATCGTATTGTTGATTATCCCGAAAATATTGCGCCCTGTTTCTGTATGGCAGTGCAGCGTGTTGATAATACTTGAGGACATGCGTCCACAGACTCCCGCTATCTTTCCAAAGCGGGACATGGTTCCAGGTCAGCACCATGAGGGCAATCATCCAAACGGCACCTGCACCTACAACTATTCTGCTAAGCTTCTTACTGCGCTTTGCCAACTCCATGGCATAATACACAAGGGGAAAGGACAATCCCAGATACGGCATGTATACAAATCTGTCAGCAAGGAAGGCCTGACCGGCACCTACGACTTGTAATACAAACATGATATTGACGGTAAAAAAGGCGATTCCAAAAAGTAAAGGTCTCCAGTTTCGTTTAAAAGAAATCCAGGCCAGCGCTAGCACACCCAGAAACACAGCTGGAGACGCGTACACCATCAAGGGAAGGCTCGCCGGGTATGGATAGAGTGGCGAGATTCGAAATGGGACAAAGAACTTGACAATGTATACTGAGTAGGAATACATCCCAACCAATATGCGCTCGATGAACGTATAGTTGGAAGTACTGTCCAGTGATCCTTGTTGTCGCAGAAAATAAATGCCAACCAAGCCAATCACAAACGACATGAGCAGCAATCCGCCCTTTTCAATTAGCCACCTCTTGTCAATCGGTCTTTTCCAAAAGTAATCGAGGGCCATCATTGATAAAGGCAACGCGACGGCCTGAATCTTGGAAAATAAGCTTAACAGGAACAGAACAACCACGAAAACCATGTACTTGCTCTTGAATTTTGACTTATACCATTTTACATAATTGATAAGCGCACCCAGATAAAATGCACTATACAGCACATCTTTACGTTCCGTGACCCACGCCACCGACTCGACCTTCATCGGGTGTATACCAAAAAGCAGCGCGACGGCAACAGCTCCCAAAACAGGTATCTCCAATACGCGCATGAAGCGATATGCTAAAAACGTGCAAATGAGATGCAATAGAATGTTGGTAGTATGAAAGGCTTTTGGATTCAAGCCAAAGAAGTGATTTTCAATGGCAAAGCTCAAAGTGGCCAGTGGATTATAGTTCCCGATCACATGGGTGCTAAAAATTCCTTTGATATTTGCCCAATCCAGATTTCGCAGGTTTGGATTCTTTGAGATATTGAAGTCATCGTCCCAGTTTACAAATTCATAACCCTGAGCCCGAAAAAACAGGAGTGCCGTAATTCCCAGAATCGCCAACAGAGGTAGAAAGTCAGCTTTGGTCATTGAGAACGACTGTTTTCTGACTTTCTTTTTGATGATTGGTTTGCGTTTGGTGCGTTTCTTAGCCATTCATGATTTTTTACGGGTTTAAGATAGATAAATGCACAATATGTAGAATCCTGTAATCACAAAATCAAGCTTTGTGAAAAGCATAATTTTGTACTTTTGCGGCATGTTAACAACAGCCGGACAACTGTGTCGGTTATTAGGCGGAAAACTGGAAGGTGATCCCGATGTGACCATAGATAAACCGAGCAAGATTGAGGAAGCCCAAAAAGGGAGCCTCAGTTTTCTTGCCAATCCCAAGTACGAGGCGTTCGTGTACGAAACGGAGGCATCAGTACTACTGGTGAGCGATGACTTTGTGCCGAGCAAGCCGCTGGCACTTACACTGATTCGTGTCCCGGATGTATATGCATCACTGGGCGTCCTGCTTGAAAAATTCAATGCAGAGGAGAAACTGCAATCTGGAGTATCAAGCCTTGCATTTGTTCACCCGGATGCCACTATTGGAGAAAATGTCACAATCTCGCCTTTTTCGTATATCGGTGCCAGAGCGAGTATAGGAGACAATGTGGTGATATACCCACAAGCCTTTGTTGGTGAAAATGTGCGAATCGGTGCTTCAACCAAGATTTATGCAGGAGTAAAAATCTATCATGACTGTGTCATTGGCGAATGGTGTGTCATACACTCAAATTCAGTGCTGGGAAGTGATGGATTTGGTTTTGCGCGTACGGAAAATGGGGCTTTTTCAAAGATAGCACAAGTGGGAAATGTGCGTGTAGAAGATAAGGTTGAGGTAGGTGCTAACACAGTGATTGATCGAGCCACCATGGGATCCACATTGATACGTAAAGGGGTAAAACTTGACAACCTGATTCAGATCGCGCATAATGTAGAGATAGGAGAGGACACCGCAATCGCTGCTCAGGCGGGTATTGCAGGATCAACTCATTTGGGCAGTAATGTCCTTATCGGTGGACAAGCCGGGCTCGCGGGACATATCACGATTGCCGATGGCGTACAGGTGCAAGCTCAGAGTGGCGTTGCGGCATCAATTGATAAAAAAGGCGAGCGGTTGTATGGCTCACCAGCAATTAAGTACATAGACTATCTTAAATCATACAGTATTTTTAGAAAGCTTCCTGAGCTCCAGAAGAGATTAAACGAACTTGAGAAGGAGTTGAATGCACTTCGTGATCGCGAGGATTCCTGATTGGTGGAACAGTGTTAAATGAGCAACTAAAATGAAGCAACAAACGATACAGAAGCCGGTTTCCCTGAGTGGGGTAGGCCTGCATAGTGGAAAAGAAGTCACGATGACATTCTTTCCAGCGAAGGCTAATCAGGGTGTTAAATTCCAGAGAATCGACCTTGAGGATAGTCCGATCATGCACGCAGATGTGACCAGAGTGATTTCTACAAATCGTGGGACAACCATAAAGCAGGGCGACGCCCAGGTAAGTACCGTTGAGCACGCACTCTCCGCATTGCTGGGCATGTCAATAGACAATGTAATGATTGAGATTGACGGACCTGAGGTCCCTATCATGGACGGAAGTGCACAACCGTTTATTGACAAGTTTATAGAAGCCGGAATTATCGAACTTGACGAGGATCGTGAGTATTTTGAAATCACTGAGCCGATCAGCTATCACGATGAAGTCACAGGGACCGAACTCCTCGCTCTCCCAAGTGACGAGTTTGAGGTGACAGCTCTGATTGATTTCAATTCTCCCATACTGGGGCATCAATATGCGAGCCTGAAAGGTCTGAGCAACTATAGAAAGGAAATTGCACCATGTCGCACATTTGTTTTCTTGCGCGAACTGGATCAACTGATCAACCAGAACCTGATAAAAGGAGGTGACCTCGAGAATGCGATAGTCATTGTAGATCGGCTGATGGATAAGGACGAGTTGGACAAGCTCGCCAGAAAACTCGGGAAGGAAAGTGTCAAGGTTGAAAAAGAAGGTATTCTCAATACGACTGACCTCCACTTTGAAAATGAGATGGCAAGGCATAAACTGCTTGATATCATGGGTGACCTCGCCTTGATAGGTCGACAAATCAAAGGGAAAATCGTAGCAACAAAGCCAGGCCATACTTCAAATATTGAGTTTGCCAAGGTGCTGAAGAAGAAATTTATCGAGCAGCGCAGATTGAGAGGTAAACCAAGAATCAACCCAGATGTGCCTCCAATCTTTGATGTAGTGAAGGTGAGTACCATGCTTCCACACCGCTATCCGTTCTTATTGGTTGATAAGGTCGTAGAATTGAGCGATAGCCATGCGGTTGGGATTAAAAATGTGACTTATAATGAGCCTTTTTTTCAGGGCCATTTTCCTGGTAATCCAGTATTTCCGGGTGTGTTGCAGATGGAAGCTCTGGCACAGGTTGGTGGTGTATTTGTCCTGTCCAAGAAGCCTGACCCTGAAAATTGGGACACGTATTTTTTAAAGATAGACCACGCAAAATTCAAATCGAAGGTTGTACCTGGTGATGTTTTAATTTTGAAAATGGAATTACTTTCACCAATCCGTCGGGGGATTTGTCATATGTTTGGTACGGCTTATGTAGGAAATAAAATTGTTTCAGAGGGCGAACTTACCGCTCAGGTTATAAAAAGACAATAGATGAATATTGTTCATCCAGGTGCCAAGGTTGGCGAGAATGTTGAGATAGGGTCGTTTACGACCATTGCGGATGATGTGACCATAGGGGATGGGAGCTGGATTGGCTCCAACGTCACTATTGTCGAAGGAACGAGAATCGGCAAGAATTGTAAAATATTTCCGGGAGCCATCCTCGGCGCAATGCCCCAGGACCTTAAGTTTCACGGAGAGAGCACTCTTCTAGAGATCGAGGACAATGTCACTATTCGCGAATATTGTACGATCAATAAAGGAACCCAGGCTAATTACGAGACGCGTATAAAGGAAAATGCGCTGTTGATGGCTTATGTGCATGTCGCACACGATTGCATTATTGGGAGAAATTGTGTACTTGCCAATAATGTCACCCTTGCCGGACATATTGAAGTTGGCGATTTCGCCATTTTGGGTGGCTTATCTGCCGTGCATCAGTTCGTCAAGATTGGTGAGCATTCAATGATTGGCGGCGGCTCAATGGTGAGAAAGGACGTCCCGCCCTATGTGAAAGCCGCACGTGAACCTCTGAGTTATGTCGGAATTAATTCTGTAGGGCTGAGAAGGCGTGGTTTTAAGAAAGACCAGATCAATCTGATTCAGGATGTATACAGGATTCTGTTCGTACTTGGAAATAATACCACTCAGGCACTTGAATTGATAGAATCGACCATAGAGCCCACAAAAGAGCGCGATCATATCTTGAGCTTTATCAGGGGAGCAGATAGGGGTATCATGAAAGGGTTTCGCCGCCAATCTATGCAAGTGAATGGATCATTGGGTTGATGCCCTTGTAGATCATGCACCGCAGCACACCGCTCATTTCGTTTCCCCAAAATAGTTCACGCGTAGTTTCTCGAGGCCATTCCGCAAATGCTGGAGACGAGTAGTGACATCCTGCTTGGTTATCAGTCTTTTACGCGTCGTTTTGATTTCATGCTTAGCGCCTTCAAGGGTAAACCCGCGCTCTTTGACGAGTTCGTAAATGATCAGTAGCTGCTGAATGTTTTCCTTGGTAAATCGTCGGTCTCCCTTCCTGTTTTTCTTGGGATTCAGGAAGTCAAATTCATTTTCCCAATACCGAATGAGCGATTTCGAAACCCCAAGCATATCAGCGACCTCGCCGATGGAGTAGTAGAGTTTCTCGAGTTTATCCACATCTATCATGAGAACTATATGTAAATCAGTAGATTATGCGGGGGCATTTCATGTATAACAATAATCAAATATAAGTTTTTTCTTATAAGAACCCCTTCCTAAGGAGTTTTATTGATAAATGAAGAAACTTATCACTGCTGTTAAGGTACCAAACAGGCCTGTCAGCATGATATAGGCGATTCCCAGAAGCAAAAATTTGAAGATCGTCCTGATCCAGTTTTGCCCATAATACACCTTCATCGCTCTCTTGGTCTCCCTCGTCGTTCATTTATTTTCTGAATATGACGATACTTGATAGAGCGCGGGATACTTGATAAAGCCAGACGTCTCAATCAAACTAATCGAATGATTGCTTTGCGGTAGATGCACGCAGGACAACTTCGGCATACTCTTCCGGACTTAACTCATCAAGACAAAAGTGAATTGGATCTACAGCTTTACCGTTGAGACGTACTTCGTAGTGGCAATGTGGGGCTGTTGAAGTTCCAGAACTGCCCACTGTTCCAATTTGCTCGCCTTTTTTGACGATGTCACCGACCACAACGTGGATTTCGTACATGTGGCCATAGAGGGTTTGGTAGCCGTATCCATGATCAATAATGACATTCCGTCCGTATCCGCTCTTGCTCTTGCGTACGTGTATTACAGTGCCATTGCCGGTAGACTGTATTGCCGTGCCACGCACAGCTGTAAAGTCAAGTCCGAAATGCATCTTGTTCACCTTATGTATTGGATGGAGTCTTATCCCATATCCGGATAGCATCGAGATATTGCGTTTAAGCAGGTCTACACGTACGGGCTTTATGGAAGGAATCGCGCCGATCCGATCTTCTTTGTCGATTGCGATAGCTTCAATGGTGTCGAGGGATCTTGCTTGAATGCTGAGCTGTCGTTTTAGCTGATCTACTGAAAGATGTGTTTCCTTCATGACCTTCCCTGCATTCCTGAAGGCATCCATGGCACCATACACATTGCTACCACCCACACCTGCTGTCCATACAGATTCGTCAACTGGATCCATGTCAAGCATAAATCGATGCAAATGGGCGTCGCGTTGCTGTATCCGTGTAAGTTCCTGTGACATGGTGCCAATTTCAGCTGTCATGCCATCGTATTGAAACTTCATCTCGCCGATCTCGCGCATCAGGGCCTTTTCTTTCTGAGAAGGCAAATAAATATCCGATAACACATATAGGATACCTGCGGAAACAAGAATAGCACAGAACATGCCGAAGCCGCGTGCCAGTTTAGTCTTCATCGGAACCTTAAGCTCCTCGAACTGAAGTGTTTGTGTGTTGTAAAAGTATTTACGTCGACTCATTTAATTCGTTGTGCAAATTACTAATTTTGCAGCTCCATTCGAAGCGCAAGTACGTTAAGCAAGCTGAGTATGTTCGACGGGGAGCGGTGCAAAAGTACAACCGCAAATATCATTTTCAAAATTAAAGATATAAAAAATTATATTACATAAATAGTTAATATCTAATTACTTCTGTTAATATGTGTTATGCACATCACATGATGTAAAAAAATATATCTCAATCAACCGCAACTCCATCAGAAAGTATTATGAATTCAAGTGATATCAGACAGCAGTTTTTGACCTTTTTCAAGGAGAAAGGCCACCGAATAGTGGATTCGGCACCGATGGTGACCAAGGATGATCCAACATTGATGTTTACCAACGCGGGAATGAACCAGTTTAAGGAGTATTTCCTCGGACATAAATCAGCAACGGATCGTCGGATTACAGATACGCAAAAGTGTCTCAGGGTTTCGGGCAAGCACAACGACCTCGAGGAAGTGGGCATTGATAGCTACCACCACACCATGTTCGAAATGCTGGGCAATTGGTCGATTGGAGATTATTTCAAGAAAGATGCCATCGAGTGGGCTTGGGAATTGTTGACAGTGGTATACGGATTGCCAGGTGACCGACTGTATGCCTCGGTTTTTGGAGGTGATGAGGATGACGGACTCGAAGAAGATGCAGAGGCCAGGAGTTACTGGGAAAAATTGATGCCGGCTGACCGCGTGCTATCATACGGTAAGAAGGACAATTTTTGGGAGATGGGAGATACAGGGCCGTGTGGTCCCTGCTCCGAAATACACATCGACATGCGCTCTGAAGAAGATCGGGCAATGATACCTGGTTGCGATTTGGTAAATGCAGATCATCCAGAGGTGATTGAGCTTTGGAACCTGGTCTTTATTCAGTACAATAGAAAAACCAGCGGGGCATTAGAGAATCTTCCGGATAAGCACGTAGATACAGGAATGGGATTTGAGCGGCTCTGTATGGTCGTTCAGGGCAAAACATCCAATTATGAGTCAGATGTGTTTTCTCCACTCATTCAATTTATCGAAAATGCAACCGGCAAAAGCTACACGAACGACCACTCAGGCAATACTAAATCTGATATTGCCATGCGTGTTGTTGTAGATCATGTGCGCGCACTCTTCTTCGGAATTATCGATGGTCAATTACCATCAAATACCGGCCCCGGATATGTCCTGCGGAGGATATTGCGCCGTGCGGTGCGATATTATTTTTCGTTTTTGGATGTGAAAGCGCCGCTCATGCACCAACTCGTGCCTTTGCTCTCTTCGTATTTTAAAGATATTTTTCAAGGTGTATCTGAACAAGCTGATTTTGCAGCCAAGGTCATTCTGGAAGAAGAGAAATCTTTTCTACGGACGCTTGATTCCGGATTGAAGCGCTTCGAAAAAGTCATGGTTCAGGACGGACGTATTGATGGTGCCGAGGCTTTTGAATTGTATGATACCTATGGTTTTCCAATTGATCTGACGCATCTGATCGCATCTGAACGAGGCTTATCCGTCGATCACGATGGATTTAAAAAGGCGTTGCAAGAACAGAAAAACAGGTCAAGAGCCGATGCTCAAAAGAATGTAGGAGACTGGATTGTCATAAGGGAAGGTGAGACTGAGTTTGTCGGTTATGATCAGCTAGTGGTTGAAGAGACCGTCATTTTGCAACACAGAGAGGTTGAATCGAAGGGCAAGAAGCTGTTTCAGCTGATATTGGCGCGCACACCGTTTTATCCGGAAGGAGGTGGTCAGGTGGGCGATAAGGGCAAGCTTGTTGTCGCCGGCGAGGAAATCAACATCCTCAATTCAATCAAGGAAAATGACATGCCAATTATTCTTACGGATAAACTTCCGGCGGACATTACTGAAATTGTCGTGGCCTGGGTCAATGCGGAAGAGAGAAGTTTAACAGAAAATAACCACACCGCAACACATCTGTTGCACGCCGCGCTACGGAGAGTATTGGGTACTCATGTTCAGCAAAAAGGATCCCTTGTCAATCATAAACACCTGCGGTTTGATTTTGCGCATTTTCAAAAGATGA
>Ga0164313_10004852_pt1 | contig 11919 bp, 8 predicted proteins | sample GuaBasSedimGuay4_FD_113735 | JGI IMG/M metagenome (GOLD analysis project Ga0164313, IMG submission 113735) | Subseafloor sediment microbial communities from Guaymas Basin, Gulf of California, Mexico - Guay4, Core 4569-4, 0-3 cm | ecosystem: Environmental > Aquatic > Marine > Hydrothermal vents >... | reverse complement strand
GATATGATGGCAACTTTTATTGAAGAGCAGGAGAAAACCTTATGGATGTTTAAAGCCTGGTTAAAGTAAATTACTCGACCTGAGGTCGAGCAGACAGAATTCCTTAGGTCGAACTCAGGTTACTAAGCTATTCTGCTTTTTTATGCCTCATATTTCAATATGGCCTCTCGTACAGAGCCATATTTTGCAAGCAGCGCTTCTGCTTCTTTAGGGTCAATTTTAAGCTCCTCTATTAGATAACGTTGCCCACGATTAACCAGCTTCTTATTATTGAGTTGCATGTCTACCATCTTATTGCCTTTTATCCTTCCAAGCTTTACCATTAAGCTGGTGGTAATCATGTTAAGAACCAATTTCTGACTAGTACCGCTTTTCATTCTTGTGCTACCGGTAACGAACTCAGGTCCAACGTTGATTTCTATAGGTATATCAGCAATTTGAGCCAGCGGTGAGCCCGGGTTATTGGTAATTCCCGCTGTGAGCATACCGTGTTTTTTAGCATAAACAATGCCTCCCAGTACATACTTTGTTGTTCCCGAGGCAGCAATGCCTACTAAGGTATCCTGGTTTGTTGGATTAAATGATTGCAAGTCTTTCCAGGCCTGGTCACTCTCATCTTCAGCATTCTCAACGGCTGTTCGCAAAGCTGTATCGCCTCCGGCAATGAGGCCTATCACCCTGCTGTCATCCATGCCAAAAGTGGGAGGAATTTCCGATGCATCAAGCACGCCCAATCTGCCGCTGGTTCCGGCGCCTATATAAAAGAGGCGTCCTCCTTTTTTAAATCTGTCATAGAGGTGTTCTACCAATTTGGCTATCGCTGGTATTACCCTGCCAACCGCATCGGGAATAAGATGGTCTTCATTATTAATATTCGTCAAGAGATCAAAGATTTCCATATTCTCTAACTGATCGTAGTTAGAAGAGGCCTCTGTGATTAATAATTTATGGTGTTTAGTATTAGGCATTATAATATATCTATACCTCGATTAAGAAATGGTTCTAGTTTTGGGTCTGCAGCATCTAGTTCAGTTACCAGCGTATTAATACTTTCGATTTCGCAAACCTTGTAGCGTTGGGTTGTGCCTAGCTTTTCGGAGATAGTTAAAGAGATCACTCTTCTGGCTGAGCTAATCATTGCCTTTTTTAATTGCACAACCTCCCAATCAAATTCTGTAAGGCCCAGATCCGGGTCCAGGTAACTAGTTCCCAGAAAGCAATTATCGAATTTAATATTGGCTAAAGTATTAAGGACATTGCCACCCAGAGCAATTTGTGAGCTTCTTGAAAGCCTGCCTCCCAGAAAGATAACTTCAATACCTGCATGCTCTAATAGCTGCATGGCTATGGGTAAACTAGGGGTAAAGAAAGTTGCCTTCAGGTCATCAGGTAAAATTCGCGCAAGCTCAAGATTTGTTGTACCACCACTTATAAGCGAGACACTACTTTCCTTTATTAGAGGCACCGCCTTCGCCGCTATTTTCATTTTCTCATCATGAAAATATATTTCATGGGCATTATAGTTATACGGTTGATAACTGATGGCTTGTGCTCCACCATGAACGCGCATTAGTTTCCCCGACTCATCGAGCTCAATAATATCGCGCCTAACTGTATCCGGCGATACCTCAAGAAGAATAGCCAGGTCATTCAGAAGAACACGATTGTGCAATCTAACCTCGTCTAAAATTATTTTCTGTCGATCTTTTTTAGCCATTATATTCTGCAAAAAATGTTTGCAATATTTTTACTCTGCCCTGCCAACAAAAACAATAGAGCTTGCCACCCCTGTATCTTCATTTACCGGTTCGATAATTTTTTCTATACTAAACCCATTCGTCTCAAAAAGAGTTTTCCATGAGTCTATTGTTCTAAAGTACCATGGTGCCGGATCTGTGAACATTTTATTAAACCCTTTCCATGTACCTTCTCTCCAGCCATCAATATATTCTTCTTCTTCACCACAACCACTTATTGGATGGATTGTCTGCACAATAAAATATCCACCCTTGCTTAATATCGATGAAATTTCTCTAAAGACATTAACAACCGATCTCTCTCCCAGTAATGCAAAGTTGCTCACAACAACATCGTACTTTTCATTTAGCGTTTCATATGAGATATCCTCATAAGACAGAACTTTGTATTTTCCACCACCCTCGTTAATGGCAGAGTTTATTAGCTCTGGCACAACATCAATTCCTAATGCATCTATTCCCAATATTGTTAACCCGCGCACCAGCCACCCTTCTCCACAGCCAATGTCCAGCACTGTTTTTGGCTGACATCCTTTAATAGCCTCAATAATAGCCCGGTTGGTAGTTTGCACACGGCTGGCAATCTCCCCTTTTCGTATTGCCTCTATCCATGGACTAACATTTTTATTCCACGAGTCAATTATTTTTTCGTCTGATAAGGCTTTCATAAAACTAACAAATGCAAATTATGCAAGAAAAACTTGCAAAAAATGAAAATTATCTACCTTAAATATACAATTATGCAAAGAACTTGCAAGTTACTGCAAGAGATAATTGCAAAAATTGTTGCAAATAGTAATTATTTAACCTTATCTTCATGTTGCCAATCAGATTGAATAGGCTGGTTTATATAGAATTTGATTGACCTAAAAATGCTAATAACAACGAAAAACACCTCTCAATCGAACTATTTCAATAGCGAATCTAAGCGCTATGAAAAAATCAATACCTCGGTTTATGAAGACTCCGAGCAAGCATCTAAGTATGTTGCTGACGAAATTGCTGATCTTATAAGAGACAAAGCATCAAAGGGAGAATATGCTGTTTTAGGCTTGGCCACCGGCTCTAGTCCTATAAAGGTTTATCAGCATTTGGTAAACATGCATAAGGAGGGTCTGAGTTTTAAGAATGTAATCACCTTTAATCTGGATGAGTACTTTCCGATTGCGGCAGCATCACAGCAGAGCTACGTTCGATTTATGAACGAGCACCTATTCGATCATATTGATATTGACAAACAAAATATTAACATCCCCGATGGGATGATTTCTCCTGAAGAAGTAAGGCCTTTCTGTTTGGCCTATGAAGCCAAGATTCAAGAGTCGGGAGGTCTCGACCTGCAATTATTAGGCATTGGCAGAACAGGCCATGTTGGCTTTAATGAGCCCGGTTCATCCCTAAATAGCAAGACACGAATTGTTCGCTTAGACCGCATAACCCGTCTCGATGCTGCAAGTGACTTCTATGGTGTTGATGACGTACCCCAGAGGGCTATCACCATGGGTGTAGGCTCAATTATGGCTGCCCGAAGAATTGTTTTATTAGCCTGGGGTGAAGGCAAGTCACATATAATAAAAGCAACAGTAGAAGGCGAAATAAAAGAGTCGGTGCCGGCAACATTTTTACAGAATCATGAGAACTGTGAGTTTATTGTTGATGATGCTGCCGGGTCTGAGTTAACAAGGATTAAGACCCCGTGGTTGGTTCAGGAGCATGAATGGGACGATTCATTAATAAAGAAGGCTGTTATCTGGCTCTCCGGGGAAATTAATAAGGTTATTCTACAGCTTACAAACGAAGACTTTAATGAGTACGGTATGGGCGAGCTGGTAGCTGAATATGGCTCTGCCGAAGATATAAACATAAAAGTATTTAATGAACTACAGCACTCTATCACTGGCTGGCCGGGAGGCAAGCCTAATGTAGATGATTCTACCAGACCGGAGCGTGCTGATCCATTCCCAAAAACTGCTTTAATATTTAGCCCGCATCCCGATGATGATGTAATATCTATGGGAGGTACTTTAATAAGGCTTACCGACCAGGGACATAATGTGCATGTTGCCTACCAGACTTCAGGCAATATATCGGTATTTGATGATGAAGTATATCGTTATCTTGACTTTACCCGTGAGGTCCTTGAGGGTGATAAGGCACTAAATAAGGATCTAGCTAAGATTCAGCAAGCCTTGTCAAAGAAATCGCCCGGTGAAATGGACCAGCCGGAGGTTAGGAAGTTTAAAGGAGCAATTAGAAGAGGCGAAGCTAAAGCAGCTTGCAGGGTGTGTAATGTGCCACCTGAGAATGTGCATTTTCAAAATCTGCCATTTTATGAGACAGGCGCAGTGAAAAAGAGCCCTCTGGGTGAAGAAGATATACTGCAAACCATGGCGCTGATTAAAGAAGTTAAACCAACTCAGATATTTGCTGCCGGCGATTTATCAGACCCTCATGGTACACATAGAGTATGCCTTAATGCAATATTCGAAGCAATTAAGAGACTTAGTAAAACCGAGAAGTGGCTCAAAGACACTTATGTATGGCTCTATCGTGGAGCATGGCAGGAGTGGGGTATTGCTGATATAGAAATGGCAGTGCCTATCGGGCCAAAAGATTTATTACGTAAACGCAAAGCTATCTTCAAACATCAATCTCAGAAAGATGTTGCTATGTTCCCGGGAGCAGATAAACGTGAGTTTTGGGAGCGCGCAGAAGATAGAAATAAGGAGACAGCCAGACTTTATGATAAACTTGGCATGGCTCAATATGAAGCCATAGAGGCTTTTGTTAAGTGGGAATTCAATAATTATTAACCAAAAAGTAATATATGATGAACAATTACAAGACAAGCAAACTTTCATTTAGGTTGAAAGGCGCTTTACTCAGTATTTTACTTCTAAGTGGTACCATGCTTTGGGCTCAGACGTCCAGCTATACCATCTCAGGTAAAATTACGGATGAATCGAGTTATCCAATAATTGGTGCAACCGTTCAGGTTGAGAACTCGAATGCAGGAACAATCACTGATATTGATGGAAACTATACGTTTGATATTTCATTGACAGCGGGAGATTATGTTCTAATTATCAGATCTATAGGTTATGTTACAAAGAAGGAAAGCATATCATTAGGCAGCAGTTTAGAAGTTACAGTAGATGCAACACTTGGCGGTGATGTATTAAGTTTAAGTGAAATAGTGGTTACAGGTACAGGTGGTCTAGTAGAGAAAAGACAACTTGGTAATACTATTGCTACATTGTCAGGGACTGAAATTGCAGCTTCTGGATCTTTAGACGTTACTGCTGGCTTATCTGGTAAGATGGCCGGTATTCAGGTAATGCAGAATTCTGGTGACCCTGCCGGTGGTATTAGTGTAAGACTTAGAAGTGCCAGTACAGTAAATGGTAGTTCCGATCCATTATATATTATTGATGGAGTAATCGTAAATAATAGTTCTACTAATGTACTGGGGGTAAACAGTGTTGTACAAAATAGATTATCTGATATAAGCCCTCAGGATATTGACCGTATAGAGGTTATTAAAGGTGCTGCTGCGGCAGCGATTTATGGTTCTCGAGCCAGTAATGGTGTTGTGCAAATATTTACTAAAAGAGGTTCTACAGGAGCACCTAAAATCACTTTTTCAACAAGCATCAATTTTAACTCGCTAAGAAAGAAAAGAGATTTTAATGATGCTAACCTGGACTGGGTAAATGCAGCTCCCGATACGCAGACTGAATCTACAACAAGATATGATTATCAGGACATGGTATTTGAAAATAGCATGGGAACCGATAATTATCTTTCAATATCTGGAGGAAAAGATAATACGAAGTATTTCAGTTCTTTTTCATACCTGTTTAATGAAGGGATCATGAAAGGCACAGACTACTCAAGAGTATCGGGCCGTATAAGAGTTGATCAAAAGATTAATGATTGGGCTTCATTTTCAGTTGGTACTTATATTTCAAGAAGCCATAGTAATGATAAGCCAAATGGAGGTTATGGATATGGAGTGTTGCAAACAATTCTCTTTACTAATAACCAGATAGACCCAGCTCCTGATGCAGATGGTAATTATCCAACAATGACTTTCTACCCTAACATTCTTGAATATATTGAGACATTTGACTTTCAGCAGGAGAATAGTAGATCTATAACCGATCTGCAAGTAAATCTGGCGCCTATGAAGGGGCTTACAATTGGTTACATATTGGGTTTTGATAATGCCACTTCAACAGGCACAAGATATGCACCAATTGGTACAACTACTGCTACTCAAGGTACTGCAAGGACGTCTACTATTAGCAAACTACAGTTTAATAATGATATTAATGCAGTATATGATGCCAAACTTAGCAGTGATTTTCATTCTACCACTTCTCTTGGCTATACCTGGCAGTATGATAAAACATACCTTACTACAATAAGTGCATCAGGTTTAGCATTAGGTGTGGAGACTACAGATGGCGCGGCAACTATTTCTACGGATGAGAATAGAGCAGAGCAATCATATTGGGGTGGTTATCTTCAGCAAACCTTTGGTTATAAGGATAAGTTTTTTCTAATCGGAGCAATTCGAATGGATGGATCTTCCGTTTTTGGTGAAAATGAGAAAACTCAGTTTTACCCAAAAGTAAGTGGTTCATATATAATTTCTGAAGAGGGCTTCTGGCAAAATAGCCTGAGTACTGTTTTTAATAGCTTTAAGCTAAGAGCAGCCTGGGGTCAAGCAGGTAACTTAACTGCTATAGGTCCAAATGATAGACTTACAAATTATAATCCAGTAAGTATTAATGGCTTATCTGGATTGATCTCTCCTACCCAGTTAGGAAATCCTGATATTAAGCCTGAAAGACAAACTGAACTAGAACTTGGGTTTGATATGGCCATGCTGAATAATAGATTAGGTTTTGAATTCACCTACTATAAGCAGGATATTGAAGACCTTATTTTGGAACGACTACTTGCTCCTTCTACGGGTGCATCCAGTCGAATTGAAAATATTGGTACAATGACTAATAATGGTATTGAGATTTTCATAACAGGTGTTCCGGTACAAACTCAAGATTTTAAGTGGAACATTACCGGTACTTTCTCCAAAAATACCAACGAAGTAAATGGTATTGAAGGCGATGAGTTTGGTATAGGTAACTTTGGATTTTCTAAAGCCATGAACGGCCAGCCGCTGGGTGTTTTCAAACAAGGGTATTATGCGCGAAATGACGACGGTACTCTATTAGTAACATCAGAGGGAATACCTCAAAGAGAGAGAGGATCAGTTGATGCCGATGGTAATAATGTTCATGAAAGAGATGGTAGTGGACAGCCAACAGGCTCACTATTACAAAAAGTAATAGGTGATCCTAATCCGGATTATATAGCTTCATTAATCAATGAATTCACTTATAAGAATTGGTCATTGAGAATTCAGTTTGATGCTGTTCAGGGATTTGATATCTTAAGTTGGGATACACGAATGTTCTACAGATTTGGTGGTGGTGAGCAAGAGGCCGCTGAGCTTAATGGTGAAGAAGTACGTGGTACAGGAGCAGCCAAATTTGGTATCGCTGAAGCTTATATCGAAGATGGTTCATTTACAAAACTAAGAGAGCTTTCGTTATCTTATTTGATGGTTAAGCCATTTAAAGGCATGAGCGATCTTAGGTTTACATTATCTGGAAGGAATTTATTCTCAATAGATGATTTTAGCAGTTGGGATCCTGAGGTTAATATGGATGCTCAAAGTAATGGCTCCCGTGGAGGTGTTATGGGCTTGATTCCTATTCCTAGAACTATAAAATTTGGTATCACAGCCAACTTCTAAGAAATTTTAAATAAGGAAAAATGAAAAATATAAATTATATAAAATTATTCACGTTGTCATTACTGCTTAGTATGGTGATAACATCGTGTAAGCAAGATTTTCCTAATGTGAACAATCCAACAGCAGAAGTAGTATTAACTACTAAGGATGGTTTGTTCGCCTTAAGTGTAGGAATTAATCAGTATTACACAACTACTGTTTTACGACAGGTGATCGAAGCTCCGGGTATTTCAACCAGAGAACTGGGTGTTACAAATACCTTTTTGAATATAAATGAGTTAGCTCGTGGCGGTAATGAATTGCCAAAGGAAAGTGGTGGAATTACAAATCCATGGGTAACACTTCTGAGGGCTAAAGGAATGACAGAATCATTACGAGTGAGTATCGATAATGTTAGTATGTCAGTCGAAACCAGAAGTTCTTTAGTTGCATTTAGTAATTTTTATAGGGCTATGACACTTGGACATCTACTTCAGATGTTCGAACAAGTCCCTATAGATAACTCACTTGATGGTCAGGCTTTATTTAGTGATAGAGCATTAGTTTTAGATAAATGTATTAGTTTACTGGAAGAAGGTAGAGATGAGCTGATGGCTAATCCTGTAACTGATGAGTTTAAGTCTAAGGTGCTGGGTACAGATATGGATCTGTTAAATAGCATAAATGCTTTTCTCTCCAGGTATAACCTAATGGCTGGTAATTATGCAGCAGCTATTACAAGTGCAGATGCTGTCCTTAATTCAACAGGACAAGCTACATCATACTTTGCTTTTGATGCAAATAATGTGAACCCTATTTGGAATAGAACGGTAAATTCTGCTGACCTTAATCCTCAAACCAATCTTGGTTTGGTGGCACCTTACCTCCCTGAGGCCGGTGATGAGCGAGTAGCTTTTTACCTGGGTGCTGATGCGGGTTTTGCTAATGCAGATGCCGGTGGACAGGCGTTAAGTGAGATGCAAGGATTCTTTGGTTCATCTACTGCTTCAATTCCGGTTTATCTCTATGGTGAGATGTTACTAAATAAAGCAGAAGCTTATGCAAGGACACCCGACTTAGCTAATGCGGTTACACAATTGGATCTTGTAAGAACAAAAACTGCTGATCCATATGGTGTAAATGCTAATTTGCCTGCTTGGACTGGTAATGCAGCTGATGCCAATGAAGTTCTTGAAGAAATTTACAAGAATAGAGGTATTGAAATGTTCTTATCGGGTATGAGATTAGAGGATAGCAGGCGCTTTCATGCTAACTTTCTGACGGCTCCAAATCCTCCTAATACTACTAATGAAAGGAATAGGAACTATTATCCTTATCCTACCATTGAGAGTGATAATAACCCTAATGTACCGGCAGAGCCAGCTTTATAATTTTGGTTAATACTTTAGTTTAAACGATTGAGTCTCCTCGGCCATCTGGCTGGGGAGACTTTTTTATGCACTAACTTTAATAAATATCTATCTCTAATGGATAAAAAGCAGTATAATGTAATTGGCCTTATGTCAGGAACATCCCTTGATGGTCTGGATATGGCGTATTGCCGGTTTGAAAAAGAAGAAGGTAAATGGCAGTTTGAACTTCTGGACTCAGGTAGCGTTGGTTATGACGATTACTGGTTTCCAACTTTAAAAAATGCCATCGATTTATCAAAGAATGAGCTGCTTCTCCTCGACAATAAATATGGTAAATGGCTGGGAGAGGAAACAAGCAAGTTTATTAAAAAAAACAGCTTATCGGTTGATCTCATAGCCAGTCATGGGCACACTGTTTATCATCAACCTGATAAAGGCATAACCCTGCAAATCGGTTCCGGGCAGGAATTAGCAAATCTTACCGGCACAAAAGTTGTTTGTAATTTCCGGGAAAAAGACGTTACTCTGGGTGGCCAGGGAGCTCCATTGGTGCCTATCGGCGACGAACAATTATTTGGACAATATGCAGCTTGCCTAAATTTAGGAGGGATTGCCAATGTTTCTTTCAGAAAAAATAACGAGAGGGTAGCCTTTGACATAGGCATGGCTAATATGTTACTTAATCATTTGGCTAACCAGCTGGACAAACCATATGATAAATCAGGGCTGCTTGCCAGAAGTGGTAAGGTGAACCAACCTCTACTGGAAAAATTAAATAAGTTGAGCTTCTACCAACTTCCATCTCCAAAATCATTAGGCTATGAATGGTTTTTATCAGACGTATTACCTCTGTTTGAAGAAAGTGAGGCTTCGGTGGTTGATCAGCTAGCCACAGCTGTGGAGCATGAGACTTTTCAAATAGGGAAGGTGTTTACAGAATCGATTCAGGAAAGAGGCGAAATATTAGTTACCGGTGGCGGTGGATTCAATGATTATTTTATCGAGCGATTAAAATACTATACACCGAAACAATTACAGGTTAATGTACCTGATAAGATGTTAGTAGACTTCAAAGAGGCAATTGTTTTTGCCTTTATGGGAGTGCTTAGACTAAGAAATGAAGACAATTGTCTTAAATCTGTTACCGGAGCATCACAAAACTGCCGTGGTGGCGATGTTTTTGATCCTTTATAGATCTCAGGTACATAATCGGGGTTTAAACAAATGGTTGATCAATTGATACGCTTGGTTGTGAAAACCATCTAGGCCCATCGGCAGTCATATAAACACAATCTTCATGGCGGATACCAAATTCTCCTACAATAGAAATATTAGGCTCGATACTAAAACACATGCCTTCCTCTATTAATCGTTTGTTGCCTTTAACAGCATTACCCCACTCATGCCCATCCATGCCGATACCGTGCCCGGTACGATGAGGAAGCCCGGGCAATTTGTAGCCAGGTCCAAAGCCTGCATCTATTAGCACCTTACGCGCAGCAGCATCTACTTCTTCTAGCGGAACACCAATTTTGGCGGCGGCAAATCCAGCTGCCTGACTCTCTTTTTCCAGATCCCAGATTTCCAACTGTCTTTTAGTAGGCTCAGCTCCAAAAACAATAGTTCGACTAATGTCGGAGTGGTAACCTTCTACAGTGCACCCACAATCCATAAGAACGATATCACCTCTTTTTAGCTTTTGCGGCTGGATGCTACCATGGGGAAAGGCTGAGGCTTCACCATAATTATTGCCGGCAAAACCATGCCTGCCACCTAGTTTCTGGTGCGCAGCAGCTACAGTAGTTGAAAAATCTCCCGGACTGCCACCTTCTTTAAGGTTGAGAATGCCAACTTTTATAGCTTCAATAGTAATGTCAGTGGCCTTTTGCATCAAGGCAATTTCTCTGCTGGTCTTTATTATTCGACAAGGGATAGTTACCGGGTCACCGCTAACGAAAGTTAAATCGCCAGCTTCTTTCTGTATACCATCTAAAATAAAAAACCGCAACCTTTCTTCTACAGCTAAATTGCCTTTAGTAATGCCGGAATCTTTCAGGGCTTGGGCAATAACTTTATACGGGCTTTCATCTTCCTGCCAGGCATATACCTTTTTGCCAATTTTGATTAATTCTCTCAGGCGATCTTCCTCAAAACCCGGACATGCATAACTAACTTCTCCTTCGGCGGGTATTATGGCTACCATTGTCCTCTCACTTGGCCACCAACTGATACCGGTGAAGTATCCAAGCGAAGTGCCAGCATCTAAAATAAGTGCCTGGATATTATTTGTTGTCATCAACCTCTGTGCCTTGGCTATCCTTGTTTCTCTTTCTTCTACAGTAATAGGGACCACATCCGAGGTCATGGACTGCAAGCCATCCAAAACAGAACTTTTGTTACTTTCTTCAAGGCTTGGGGTACATGAACTAAGCCCACCAATAATACCGGTACCGGCTGCAACTGCCGAAAGGTTAAGAAATTCTCTACGTTTTAAACTCATAATTTTATTGTTGAAAGGATTAAGTTAAACAATACCAGGTCACTTACTAAACATAGGCGGAAACTTCTCCTCATGTTCGGTGGCATCCTGAAAAGCAATAGCTAAATTAATTATACTGGATTCATCATATAAGTTGCCTACCAGAGTAATACTCGTTGGTCGGCCTTTTTTGTCAAACCCATTCGGCAGACAAATACTTGGGTGCCCCGTAAGGTTGGTAAGGAATAATTGCTTGCCGCCAAATGTTGGCGCGATGAGAACGTCATATTCAGCCATTAACTTATGAAATTTCTCAATTAAAACACTTCGATGCCTATTGGCCTGAATATATTCTACCGCAGGAATAAATCTGGCTTGCCGCAGTGAGTTGGCCCTCGACTTTTGACTTTGCTGTACCATTTTATCCACATCACCTGAGCGTACTAAATCATCAAAAAACGCCCCTGCCTCAGCTCTTAAAATCACATCCAAGCCATCGTAAGG
>Ga0164313_10004851_pt1 | contig 11919 bp, 10 predicted proteins | sample GuaBasSedimGuay4_FD_113735 | JGI IMG/M metagenome (GOLD analysis project Ga0164313, IMG submission 113735) | Subseafloor sediment microbial communities from Guaymas Basin, Gulf of California, Mexico - Guay4, Core 4569-4, 0-3 cm | ecosystem: Environmental > Aquatic > Marine > Hydrothermal vents... | reverse complement strand
GGCGGGGGCGCCGAATGTCGACTCTGAATGCACGGGCACCTGCCTGCGCGAGTTCCGCAGGGCCAGTGATCTGGCATCCATGCCCGACGAGCTGGTGGCACCCTATGAGGATGGAACCGAGAATCTTGGTGATGCCGTCTACAAATCCGAGGGGCGAAAGCCATCCTGAGCCTGGCAATGCCACGTTCAGGCCGCATGGACTCTAGCCGTCTGACTTGACCTTGCCGGCGTCAGAGATGGGCAGCCGGTCGACGATCTCGATCAGGCCAGGCACGAGGCGGTCCTCGAGTCGCTCGCGGCAGTGGCGCTTGACCTCCGCTACAGTCAGTTCACGTCCCTCACAGACGACTTCCGCACGGATTGCATTGCCGAGCAGGGGGTCGGGCACGGGCGTCACGCGCACCGCGCCCACACCCTGGATTGCATAGAGGACGACCTCGATCTCGCGTGGGGAAACCCGCTCGCCGCGACTCTTGAATACCTGGTCCATGCGACCCAGGAAGTAGAGGTAGCCGTCCGCATCGATGCGGAAGAGGTCGCCGGTGAACAGGACCTTTTCCCACGGATGTGGACCGTCGCGTAGCACCTTCGCGCTGGCCTCCGGATCACGCCAGTAACCGCACATCACATTGGCCCCGCGTACGACCAGCTCACCGGTTGCGTCCCTGTCGTGGAAGTGTCCATGCTCGTCCGCGACGAAGACCTCGCAGCAGTCGATCGGATGTCCCACGGAATCCGGACGGGTTGCGAGTTCGTCCGGTGGCAGCCATGACACACGCTTGCATTCGGTCAGCCCGTACATGGAAAACAGTTGCGCTGCGGGAAACATTCCCTGCAGACGCGGGATCCAGGCGCCCGGCAGCGCTGCACCGGTGTTGGTGATCGCCCTCACGGACGAGAGGTCGAGTCCCGATTGCTCCTGCAAGCGGAGCATCACGGCCATCATTGTTGGTACGCAGGGAAGGACCGTGACACCGAATGATGAGATGCTGCGCAGCAGCTCGAAGGGAAAACCGAAACCCTCTTGCAGGCAGAGTGTTGCGCCCGCAGAGACGGAGAGCAGGAGCTGGTAGAGCCCGTAGTCAAAAGACAGCGGTAATGGACTGAGGATAGTGTCCGCACCGGAGAGTTCGAGGTAGGCGGCGATGGAACGGCTTGCACTGACCATGTTCCGATGCGAGAGCGTGACGCCCTTCGGCACGCTGGTGGTGCCGGATGTATAGATGATGGCCGCGAGGTCCACATCGATCAGGCCGACCCGGGTCGCCGTGCGCTGCGTGCGACAGGCCTGATCAAATGAGATCGTGTCGCAGGGGGCGTCACCGGTCACGTATACGCCGCGCGATGGCAAGCGCTCGGGGATCGCACTGAGCTTGCGCAGGCCTGCCGCGTCGGTGATCACGAAGGCGGGCTCGCAGTTGGCCAGGATCGGGTCGAGCTTGCCCGGTTTGACCGAGGCGTTGATGACCGAGAACACACCACCGGCCTCGAGCGTGGCGTAGATCGACACCGCCGCCGCTGGGCAGTTGGGCAGAAGAATCAGGACCCGGTCACCGCGCTGGAGGCCACGCTCACGCAGGTCTGTAGACAGATTGCCGGCTTCGTCGGCCAGCTCGCGATAGCTCATGCGGCGTCCGCCGCAGATCAGGGCGCACTTCTGTGGATCGTGCCGGGCTGCATCACGCAGCGGCTGGTGCAGGAGTGTATGCACTTGCATCGCTCAAGCCCGCGCTGGTTGGTGGTCTCCGAGGACAGGATCGATCGGCGACTCCTGTCCCTGCCCGATGAGCGTCGGTGGCGCCGAGCGCAGGTACTCGGTGGCCTTGCGCTTGCGCATGATGTTGGTGAAGGCGCACTCGACCTGCGCGGACGTCAGCCCCAGTACGGCCGCGATTTCTGCAGACGGGACTCCGGTCTCCATGCCCCAGGTGATCAGGTCCATGCGCTCGAAATCCAGCCCGTAGTAGAACTCCACCTGCGAGACCTCAGCCGAGTATGTATCCGTCGTCGGCGGGCGTTCGAGAATCGACTCGTTCACACCCAGGAAACTCGCGAGCTGGAAAACCTGCACCTTGAAGAGGCGCATGATCGGGTGCAGGTCTGCCCCGCCATCGCCATACTTGACGAAGAACCCTTGCCCAAGTTCATCCCGGTTTGCCGTGCCGATGACTGCGCGGTTACGGCTCTCGGCCGCGTAGTAGAGCGCCGCCATGCGCGTGCGTTGCTTGAGATTTGATGCAGCTACAATCTGCAAGTAGGCGTCGACGGGCAGGCGCGCTGTGTGTTGCTGGCCTTCGCGATCTTCGACGGTGAGACGGAAGAAATTGAAGGTCTGCTTTTCGAGGATGCTGCCCGGGTTGGTGATCTTCGCAGTCCATCCCTCGTCGAAGTCGGGGAAGACACTCTTGATGGCTGCGTCGCGCAGCTCGTAGCAGCCCAGGCCATTCAGGGCCTGGCTGATCTCGCGGCTGATCAATTCGAAACCGAACTTCGCCGACAGCTCGCCGGCGAGGCTGGTGCTGACACCCTCGGATTCATGCTCCGGCAGGGTCACGCCGAGCACGCGCGACGGGCCGAGGGCGCGCACGCAGAGTGCTGCCACGACCGCCGAATCGATACCGCCCGAAATACCCACCACGGCGCCACTCTTGTGCAGTTCGTCGCGCACCGAGAGTTGAATCCAGTCGCACAGGCGATCGGCGGTGCGTTCTGCGTCCAGGCTCAGGCTGTGCCGGTCAAATGTCATGTTCGTACTCCAGGTCAGAGATTGGCCCTGCGTGCCGGGTTACCCATCAGCGTCTGTCCGGCTGGTGCCTCGCGCACGACGACCGCCCCGGCGGACACCGTGCAGCGTGCGCCGATCGAGGACATCACTATCGCGTTCTCGCCGATCCAGCAGCCGTTGCCGATGCTGATGAGACTGAATGTGTCTGATGAGGTGTCGCCACGCGCCCGGTCAGCCGGATGCCCGTGTTCGTAGCGGTCAGAAAACACGGAGGCCCTGGAGGCGATCAATACGTCCTCGCCGATCTCCGAGGGACCCACGATAGAGTAAGCGCCGACCACGGTGCCTGCCCCGACACCAACATCACGGCTGGAAACCATGCTTCCGAAAGCGAAGCAGGCATCGGGTGAGACGGCGCGGCATGTGGAGCAGTAGAACGCCAGCCGCAGGAATTGCCCGCCAACTCCGGGCAGCAACGAGAGCGATTCCTTGGCCGCACCGAATACGCGTTCGCAGTCGCGTCCGCAGAGCAGGGCTTCAATTCGCGCGAGCAGGATGAGTGGGCTGACCAGGATCCAGGCCACGGCCAGAGCGCCCCGCTTGAGTGCACGGCGCAGCGGTCCGCTCCTGGATCGTTGGCCCGGCGCGAGTTCAGACAGAGAACTGGCCGTCGCCATGCTTCACGCCACTTTCCGCTCGACGAATTGTACGAGTGCGTTGATCGAGTCGAGGTTCTCGCGCACCAGTTCTTCGTCCGCGACCGGGAAGGACCAGCTTTCCTCGAGAAAGCCCACGAGATCCAGGACGCCGACAGAGTCGAGGATCCCGGAGTCCATCAATGATGCGTCGTCGGCAAGGCTGTTGCCATCCATGCCGAGCATCAGGTTCTCGACCACGAAGCTGCGGAGTTTCTCGCGAACCATCCCTACCGTCCCGGATCTTCAGAGGCGTAGCACAGCGTCGCCCGCAAGCCGGGCAGAGAACAAGTTTACTGTGTGCAATTCTGATGCACCGAGCCGCTATGCATGAATGATGCAGATGCATCATTTTTTCAGCGCACGAGTACGACCGAAGCCGTGGACCGTCTTTCGGACTGACGCAACTCGATGAGGTATCGCCCGGACGCCACGGAACGGCCCTGGCGATCGCTTCCGTCCCAGATCCACTCGATCACACCAGCTGCGGCGGAAGGCAGGGCGTGGCGCTGGATGCGGCGACCGGCAAGGTCGTACACCGATATCCGGGCCGCCTCGTCGGTCGCCAGGATCGCGACCAGACGTACTTCGCTGCGGAAGGTTGGGTTCTCCGCGCGCAAGAGCAGGGCGCTGCGGGCGGGTGGCAGCGAAGCCGGGCTCGTGGGATTGTCGATGGACAACCCGGCGCCAGATTCGTCGAGTTGCATGTGCTGGTCGACTGCCACGTCATCCAGCCTCTGGATGCGTCCGCAGGGCCAGAGCACCTCCAGGCTCTCGAGGTGGTCACTCTCGCCCAGACCGAACCAGACGTGCGGCACCTCGAAGGAGTCGAAGCCACCACTGGAACGCACCCAGCGCCACAGCTCACGGTCGCCGGTGTTGGCGATGACGCGTGCGCCGAGTCCCTCGAGTGGGCAGTCATCACCGACCAGCTGCACCTCAAGCCAGTGGTTCGGCCCGCCCGAGTTCAGGTAGAGGATGTCCAGGCGTTCGGAACCATCGGAGTGACCGCCCATGGACGAGAAGATGTCCAGATCACCATCGCGGTCGTAGTCGAACATCGAGATGCCGTGACCACGGGCGTCATCGAACAGTCCCTTGATCACTGTAGAATCCGTGAACACCAGGTCGCCCCGGTTCCAGTAGAAGATCTGGTCCTCGACCTGGAGGGTGAAGGGCCCGCCGGTGCCCACGTAGATGTCCAGCAGGCCGTCGTTGTCATGATCCTCGAAGCCCAGTCCCATGGTGCCGTAGGCGTAGTTGGTGTGGCTCTCCCTGGAGACATCGCTGAAGGTGCCGTCCTGGTTGTTGATGTAGAGCCGGTTGGGGATATCGGTTTCCGGGAAACCGTTGGGGCCGAAGTTGAAGGTCGCGATGTAGAGGTCGGTCCAGTTGTCGCCGTTGACATCGCCGGCGGACGAGACGAAGTCGTTGCCGTAACCGAGTACGCCAGCCTCGGCTGCGACGTTTTCGAATGTCCCGTCACCGCGGTTTCGCAGCAGGTGGTTGTTGCCGGTTTCGTGTTCGGCATCGGGGTTGTCGCGCTGGCCCACGTAGAGGTCCATCCAGCCATCGCGGTCGAAGTCCAGGCTGGTGGCCGAGGTCGTACGGCCACGCCGCCCACTCATCGCTCCCACCCCTGCTGCCTCGGTCACGTCCTCGAAGCCGCCCTGCCTGTCGTTGCGGAAGAGCCGGTTGGGCGTGTCGTGGTTGGCGACGTAGACATCAATCCAGCCGTCCTTGTCATAGTCGAGTGCAACCAGCCCGAAGCCTTTGCCGAAGGAGTGCAGGCCGGCCTCCGTCGTGGCGCTGGTGAATGTTGCGTCGCCGTTGTTGCGCATGTAGCGCAAGGACGTGGGTACCACCTTGGTGGAGAATCCGATGTGGTTGAGGATGACGTCGTTGTCGCCGTCACGATCGAAGTCCAGGATCAGGATCCCGTAGAGCGGCAGAGTGGTGGCGAGTCGCGCGGCCGGGTCGAAGCGCTCGAACTGCAGCGGACCGATCTGGCGAAATGCGAGCAGGCCCTTGTCGTGACTGCCGGTGACGAGATCGTAGAGGCCATCGCCGTCGAGATCACCCCAGGCATTGCCACGCCCGAAGTGCGGCACCCGGGGACCGAAGATGTCGCCGGCGTCTGTGAAGGTGTAGTCATCCGCATTGGCAGGATGGAAGCCCTGCACCAGGCAGAGCATCAGGCACAGCAGTACGCATCGGCGGGTGGTGCCGATGCCGGGGCCGCTGCGCAGGCGAGTGCGCGCACGGTCGGGCATGGGTCAGGACCTCGTGGCCAGGGGGCGAGAGGTATTGATCCTACGCTATCAAAGGTGGCCTTGTCTCCCCGATCCGGATTCCGCGGGGAGTGAGGCTTTGGCTTCGGGATTCCGGATGGCGTGTTAGACTGGTTCTCTATTTCAGGTATCGACAGCTCCCTGGGGTCGTTTCCGGGGCGCACTTCCCAGCCCGGGAACCCCCATGAGACTACTGATCTTTACAATCCTCCTGTTGCTGGCCATGCCGGAGAGTTCTTTCGCCTTCCACAAAGGCGGCGTGGGCTCGTGCAAGACCTGCCATGTCATGCACGAGAACCAGGATGGCCTGCCCGTGCCCACCAGCGGTGAACTCCTTCGCGGCGATTCGCCCTCGGAGACCTGCCTGAACTGCCACGCGACCACGGCGGGTGCGGTCTTCGCTAACGACCCGCTTCTGCCCGGGCCAGAATATGGTGGTGGGAACTTCGTATTCTTGCTCGAGGACGAGCTTCAGGACGGGACCCGGGGTCCGGACCGGTCGGTGCCCGGAGAGGCCGGTGGGCACAGCATCGTGGTGCCCGCACGCGGATTGTCGATGGACTCGCGTCGGGCAGTGGCGCCGGGAGGGAGCTTTCCGTCCATGTCCCTGGCCTGTACGAGTTGTCATGATCCGCACGGGAATACGGATTTCCGGATGCTCAACGGGGCCGGTCCGGTGCAGGGTGGGCTGGCTACGTTCTCGGATCCGGCTCCGACCGCGCAGGGAATCGATCTGTCCGGGCCGCCCGCGAGTGATAGCAATCACACTGCCTATCAGGGGGGATGGTCGAGATGGTGCGGGAACTGTCACGGCAACGCCTGGCACGAGTCGGGCGCGTCGAATTTTCAGCACCCGGTGGACATCCCTCTCGGCTCCGACGTGGCCCGGGACTACAACCAGTATCGCGGTGATATCGATCCGTCAGGCGGGACCATCGCGGATTCCTATGTCGCGATGGTGCCTTTCGAAGATCCGCTGAGTACGACTTCTTCCACGGGTGGGCCGAGTGCGTCGAGTCGCCTGAGCTGCATCAGCTGCCATCGCGTCCACGCCAGCAGTGCGCCGGCGGCCGGACGCTGGGACTTCAATGTGCAGGCCCTCGCCGACGATGGTCTGGCTTCCGGATCATGGGCGATCCCGAATCCGTGGCCGGATCCTGCGCAGCGATCGGCCTGCGTCAAATGCCACCTGGTCGACCACGACAAGGGGAAGGTGTGCTTGCAATGCCACGCGCCCGGCCCCGGTGGCAGCGCGCCCGAGTTGCTCCCGACCTCGAGCCCCTAGCCCGATCTCGAGCCCCTGGGGGTAGTCCGGTACACCAACAGGTGTGCCTTGCCCCTAGAACTTCGCTTTGATATCCGAGATCGTCGTTTCGTTGGCCGGCGGTTCGTAGCAGTTCACGCACAGTGCGCCGGCATTCTCGTGCCCGCCCATCTCGCCGCCGTGGCGCCCCTCGGTGCAATCGACGAAGCCTGGTTGCCCATTGAAACTCGAGGGGCGCGAGTCGGAAGACTCGAATCCGCGCAGCGTCATCAATGTGGATTGCGTCCCGATCACACCGCTGAAGTCGGCGTAACTCAGGCGCAGCAGCTCCACGCGATCACTTGGAGGCGCGCAGGTCCCGAAGGCCATCAGGTACTCGCCCAGATCATTCAGCCCCAGGTCCAGGCCAGTGTTGAAGATCTTGGTCGTCTGCACCAGCAGCACGCCCGGGAACTCCAGGCGCAGGTCGCTCATCACCCACTCGGCCGCGATGCTGTCATTGCCGTCGCTGTCGAGCGTGACCACCACGTCAAAAGGCTTGTCGGTCCTGGTGACCAGATTCGGGCTCAGGCCCGTGCCATCATCGCCCCAGATAGCGAAGGTCGGGCCGGCACCCGCACTCCGGGCGATCAGGCAGAGCAATAGCGCAAGGATTGCGGTCTTCATGGTTTGGGCCTTTCAACCACGGCCTTCGTTTTCTGTTCCCTCCTTGAAGATTCGGCGCCGGCGAGCCCCGCGTCAACCGCAGTGGTCTGATTGGGGATTTCGGCTGCAACCAGCCGCGTCTATCATCCGTTGACCTGTTCGCGGCCGGAGATCTCGCCCATCTGGGACGGCCAGCAGAAATTCAGACCCCGCATACCCCGGAAAGAAGTGGATTCCATGCTGAACCCGTCTCGCGGGCCCATGACGGCCCTGATTGTCTTCGCCCTTGCTGGCTGCGCGGCTCCCGGTTCGGAAGAAAGCGGCAGCTCCGGCACCAACGCGCTGCTCGCCGAATGGACCGGTCCTTACTCCGGTGTCCCTGCCTTCGACGCGGTCGAGCTCGCCGAACTCGAGCCGGCGCTGGAAGCCGCGATGGCCTTACACCTGGCCGAACTGGATGTCATCGGACAGGAATCCGCGGCACCGACCTTCCAGAACACGATCGTGGCCATGGAAGATGCCGGCCGCGACCTGGACCGCGTGTTCGTCTACTACGGCATCTGGAGTTCCAACCGCTCGAGCGAGGAGTTCCGCGAAATCCAGCGTGAGATGGCGCCGCGGCTGTCTGCCTATCGTTCGAAGATCACGCAGAACGAGGCCCTCTTCAAACGCATCAAGGCCGTCTACGAGGGCGAGGAGATGTCCACGCTCGGCGCGTATGAACAGCGCCTGGTCTGGCTCGTGTACAACGGCTTCGCGCGTGGCGGAGCCGAACTGGAGGGTGCAGCAAAGGATCGCTACGCGGAGATCAACGCCCGCCTGGCCGAGCTGCATACCGCCTTTGCCAACAACGTTCTGGCCGACGAGGAGGGCTACGTGCTCTACCTCGATGAGGGCCAGCTTGGTGGTCTTTCCGAGGCCTTCATCCAGGCCACGGCAGCTGCCGCGAAGGAGCGGGAGCACGAGGGCAAGTACGCGATCGCAAATACGCGTTCGTCCATGGATCCCTTCCTTACTTTTTCCGATGAGCGCGAACTGCGTGAGAAAGTCTGGCGCACCTACTACTCGCGCGGTGACAACGGCGATAAGCACGACAACAACCAGATCATCCCGGAGATCCTGGCGCTGCGCGATGAACGCGTGAAGCTGCTCGGCTACGAGAACTACGCTGCCTGGCGCCTGGAGAACCGCATGGCCCAGACGCCACAGCGCGCCTTCGAGCTGATGGATGCGGTCTGGCCGGCCGCGGTTGCCACCGTGCATCGGGAAGTCGCCGACATGCAGGCTATCGCCGACCGCGAGAATGCCGGCATCACGATCGAGCCCTGGGACTACCGCTACTATGCCGAGAAGGTCCGCCAGGATCGCTATGACCTGAACTCGGACGAGGTGAAGGCCTACATGCAGCTGGACAAGCTGCGCGAGGCGATGTTCTTCGTGGCCGGCGAGCTGTTCGGATTCGAGTTCACGGCAGTTCCAGACGGATCGGTGCCGGTGTTCCACGAGGATGTGTTGGTCTACGAGGTCACCGATCGGGATTCGGGTGACCATGTCGGTTTGTGGTACCTGGATGCCTATGCCCGTCCGGGCAAGCGCTCCGGCGCCTGGGCGACGGCTTACCGCAGCCACGAGAACCTTCACGGCGAGCGGCGTACGGTGCTCGCGGCCAACAACTCCAACTTCATCAAGGGTGCGCCGGGCGAGCCGGTGCTGGTGTCATGGTCTGACGCCGAGACCTTCTTCCACGAGTTCGGCCATGGCCTGCACTACCTGAGCTCGAATGTCGACTACCCGACGCTCAACGGTGGCGTGCGCGATTACACGGAGTTCCAGTCGCAGCTGCTCGAGCGCTGGCTGGCCACCGACGAGGTGATCAACAACTACCTCGTGCACTACCAGACCGGCGAGCCGATCAGCGACGAGCTGGTGGCCCGGATCAAGAAGGCGTCGACCTTCAACCAGGGCTTCGAGACCACCGAGTATCTCGCTTCAGCGATGATGGACATGAAGTACCACACGATGGATCCGACGGACCTGGATCCAGATGCCTTCGAGCGGGAGGCCCTGGTCGAACTGGGCATGCCGCACGAGATCGTGATGCGACATCGTACGCCGCAGTTCGGGCATGTGTTCTCGGGCGAGGGTTATTCGGCGGGCTACTACGGATATATGTGGGCCGATGTGCTCACCTCGGATGCGGCCGAGGCGTTTGCCGAGGCGCCGGGCGGTTATTACGACAAGGAGTTGGCCAGAAAGCTGGTCGAAAACCTGTTCTCGGTGCGCAACGCGGTGGATCCGGCTGAGGCGTATCGGGCGTTCCGCGGGCGGGATGCTTCGATCGATGCGCTGATGCGCGACCGTGGGTTCCCGGTGCCCGAGGGTAGCCGGTAACGATTGCACCATCGGACATGAAAAAGGCCGCGGTCCGGATGGGCCGCGGCCTTTGTATTCCTGCGTGGTCCTAGACCTGCGCCGAACCCACCGACTTGTGCAGCTCGTTCCGGCGCAGCGCCGCCTCGATCAACAGCCGCGTGAAGCCCTCGTGCCCGGCCGGGTCTTCCATCAGGCACAGGTCCGCACTGCCCGCATCGGCCGGCGGGTAGTAAACACCGCAATTGGCGTTGATTTCGAGCATCCACGGTGTCCCGTTGTGATCCACGCGGATGTCGCAACGCCCGAAGCTCGTGCCACCGAGCGCCAGGAAGAAGCGCGCCGACACATTGCACAGCCGAGCAGCCATGACCGGATCGGTGACGGGAAATGAAGTCAGCTTGTCGTATTCGACCCACTTCATGTCCGAGTGCTTGAAGGTCTCGCCTTCAGGGAAGCGGTACTGCATCGGGACATAGGTGACCGGTTTGAGCGGATCGTCCGGGTTCTCGGCGACCAGCACGGTGGCCTCGGTACCTTCTATGTACTCCTCGATCAGGGCGAAGCCGTGTCGCGACATGATCTTCTTCGCCTGGCGTCGCAGCCCGGCGGGCGTGACGACACGCGAGGCTCGGCTCAGGTCGACCGATGAGTAGCTGCTGTGGTGCTTGACGAAGAGTGGGAACGTGAGCGTCTGTGCCGCGCGTTCGACGTCTTCATCGTCCTTCGCGATCACCCAGGCGGGTGTCGGTACGCCCTCGGCCTCGCAGGCCAGCTTCATCTGTTCGCGCGTAGGCTCGTAGAACGACGAACTGGCGCCGGTGAAGGGCACGCCATACTCCTCGAGCGTCTCCACGACCTCGATGCCAGGGATGTCCTGGTCGGCCGCGCCATCGCACAGGTTGAAGTAGACGTCATATCCCTGATGGATCATGCGCAGGGTTTGCTGCACCGACGTGGCCTTGACCAGTGTCTCTACGTGCCACTCGGCTTCCGGGTAGAACGGCCGTGGATCGCAGGGCCAATCGTCTTCCGGGAAGGGATCGGCGTTGAGGTCCTGTGTCGTAAGGAGGCAAATACGCATGCAGGAGACCTTGAAGGAGGGGATGATGTGTGACTTTGCCTTATGGATCGCCCATGAATCAAGTAATGAGTGGATACGATGGCACTAATGAAGTTGATTGAAGCTCACCCCCGACCGTGAAGATGAAGGTGCTTGACCATGGACAGGACCATGGCCAGGGCCATGGTATGAGGGGAGACCTGGATGAATCGCAAGCTGTGGGTCGACAAGAGATTCAACTTTGAATTCCCGTCCAGCGAGTACGAATCGCTGATCGAGACGTTGTCGGCGGCGCCACAGCGCCTCACTGCTCTGCTCGGTGGCCTCAGCCATGAGGTACTCATACGCAAGCCGGAGGGCTCGTGGTCGCTGCAAGAGAATGCCGGCCACCTGATGAGCCTGGAGGCGCTCTTCGTCGGGCGCCTGGATGACTACGAGGCCGGTGCAACCGGATTGCGCGCCGCAGACATGAGCAATCAGGCTACGGATACGGCGCAGCACAACGGCAGCAATATCTCCGACATCCTGGAAGGCTTCGCCACGGTTCGAGGTGACTACATACAGCGCCTGCGGGGTCATCCCGCCGCGTGGTTCGCGACGGTCGCCCACCATCCCCGCCTCGATCAACCGATGCGGGTCGTCGACCAGCTGAAGTTCCAGGCCGCCCACGACGCGCATCACTTCCAGCGTATCGAGGACTTGCTGGCCGGCTCGCAGCCTTCAGGCTAGTCGCCGAGCGGCGCGAGCGACTGGATCGCCTCGAGCGCCCCGTCTCCGGTAGTGATCCTGCGGTGGTAGTCCACCTGGCCGAGGTGGTAGGCAAGATGGGTGCAGAGATGGGCGAGAAATCGCTGCGTGGTCGGCTG
>Ga0164313_10004850_pt1 | contig 11920 bp, 9 predicted proteins | sample GuaBasSedimGuay4_FD_113735 | JGI IMG/M metagenome (GOLD analysis project Ga0164313, IMG submission 113735) | Subseafloor sediment microbial communities from Guaymas Basin, Gulf of California, Mexico - Guay4, Core 4569-4, 0-3 cm | ecosystem: Environmental > Aquatic > Marine > Hydrothermal vents >... | reverse complement strand
TTTATCCATTCTTTAGAATATCCTTTTTTCTGGTACGTTTCCATTGCTCGGTCAAACGCTTTTTCGGGATCTTGTAATTCTTCTATACGCTCTGCTCCGACTTTGGCCAGCCAGCGTTTAAATGGCTCTGCTTTCGGGGATGGAATGGATTGAATAATTCGTAGAATTCCTTCTGTGTCGGCAGCTTGTACTTTGCGTTTTTTCCCATCTGCGGCGATCATGGGAAGGGGGGTACAAATTGTACCCCAGTTGGTTTTGAGTTCGGTATCTCGGGATCTGAGCTTCTTGATGTACTGCTTTACATCGCTGCTTTCCGATAGTATTTGCACTATGTCCTGAACAGAAAAATACCATTTCTCGTTTTTCTCATCCCAGTGGCTTCTTACACTATGTGCTTGAAATAGTTTTATTTGGTTGGGTTTATCCATGAAGCTTTTTTATTTGCACATCATCAATGGTTGGTTTAAGAGCCTGCAGAATGCGCGTTCCGTTTGCGAAGGCGTATTGATCTAATCCTCCTTGACCCCCTTTTTCAGACCAAATGCAATCGAATAAAAAGCAGGCAAAACAATTATCGTAAGCAATGTTGCGATAAACAAGCCGCCCATAATGGTTACAGCCATACCTCCAAACATGGGGTCGGGCAACAATGGGATCATTCCCAGTATTGTCGTACCCGCTGCCATTGACACAGGTACCGCTCTGGACCGGGCTGCTGAAACAATAGACTGGTATTTTGACAATCCATTTGTCTTGATTTCCAAATCAGCCTGGTCGAGCAGGACAATGGCATTTTTTATCACCATGCCGACTAATCCCAGAAGGCCGAGAATAGCAAAGAATCCGAAGAACAAGCCAGAGGCTAAAAACGCAAAACTGATCCCTATCATCACCAGAGGAATCATTATGAGTACGATGATTGTTTTTCGGAAATCGCCAAAGAGCAACATCAATATGGAAACAATTAAAATAACTGCAATAGGCATTTTGCCGGCGATGGCCTGTTGGGCTAAATACTGATCTTCGTAGATGCCATCCCACCATAATGAGTAACCCGGCGGTAGAGGAATTTCTTCAATAAGTGGCATGAGTACAGCTTCCACTTCTTTATTTCCTACACCAGGTATCGGGTCACACTGAGCCGCAAGGCTGCGTTCACGATTGTATTTTGTAATCACTCTTTCTTCCCAGTCTACATTGAGGCTTTCAGTAACCTGATCAAGGGGTACAATATTACCTGTAGAAGACATGATCGGAAGACTTCCAAGATTACTATAATTATAATGAGCGTGGTTGACATCTTTTAAAAGAATCGGCATCACCCAATCTTTTTCACGAAAAGTCCCAATTTGCTGACCGTCAGTAACACGCTGAATAGCTGCTGCCATTTCAGTTCGCGTGACATTGGCTATTCTACCTTTGTTTTGGGAATAAACCGGCTCTAGTTTTAATGTGCGCTCTCCCCAGGAATCGCGAACATTCTCTACACGTGTTTCAGCACGCATGATCTTTTTGGCCTTGTTCGCCAGTTCACGCAATACTTTCTGGTCGGGTCCCTGAAATGTCGCTTCCACCACGGCATCCGGAGCTGGTGATACCTTGAACTTGTAAAAGATGGACATACCATCAGGATAGTTATTCTCCAGATAATCCTTGAATTGATACATCACCGAATCAGCAGCAATATGATCGGTTGCTTCAATAAGTAAATTGGCATAATTGGCACGTGGACTCCATGCAACAGTAGCCAGATAGTACCTTAGTGGAGGAGCACCAATGCTTATTGATACATTTTGAACGTCTTCACGAGCGAGCAAATAAGTTTCAATCTTTTTCATCTCGGATTCCACCTCATTGAGATCGGTACCTTGCGGTAGAAAATAATCTACCTTAAATTCCGCTTTATTTATTGCTGGAAAAAAATCTTCCTTCACATATTGAAAGAGATGTATGCTCAGGAAAAACAATCCAAAAACAGTAATTACAGTAATCCAACGCCACTTGATCACACCTTCAATGAGTCCTGTTAGCTTTTTGTAAAACGGTGTGTCATAGGGGTCTTTGGTTTCCGCGCCAGTTCCTTCTTTCAAAATAAAATCACCATATACCGTAGTTTGAATGAGTGCAAACAGCCAACTAAGTGTCAACGAAATCGCAAGTACAATAAACAAGGGCTTAATAATTTCAGCTGTATTGTTTGGAGCGAGGTAAAGGGGAAGAAATGAAAGTATCGCAATAATAGTAGCTCCAAATAACCCCCATTGTGGAATTGTTGCTCCGTCTACAAGTGCTTTTTTCCGTTTATCTCCGCGTCTGATTCTTATTTGGGCATTATCAGTCACTACAATCGCATTATCCACGAGCATACCCATCGCAATAATAATCGCAGCTAAAGATGTGCGATGCAACTCAATTCCGAAAGGAATCATAAACATCAATGTTCCGGCAATTGTAAATATCAAACTCGAGCCGATTAAGAGGCCGGCCCGAACTCCCATTGCCAGCAAGATGATAAATACAACAATGCTGATTGAAATAATGAGGTTTAGAATGAAATCGTTGTTCGCCTTGACCGCAACTTCGTCTTCGGAATATATATTGATTAATTCAATGCCATGGGGCAGCCTTTCCTGCAGCTCGGCCAGTCTTGCTCTCACTTTTTCACCCATCTTAACAGAGTTGCCTCCTATTCTTGTAGCGATACCAAGACCAATCGCAGAATGACCATTCATACGCATTAACGTATTTGGTGGGTCGAGATAGTCTTTTTCCACAGTTGCAAGGTCCCTCAATCGAATTTGATTTCCATCTTTCCCTGTAATAATCAGGTTCTCGATTTCTTCAAGTGTGCGAAAAGTCCCGCTGGCATCCACTCGCACCTCGATTTTGCCAGCCTCAAACATGCCCGTTTTTACAAGTTGATTCTGAGAAGTTATTGCCTCCTGAATATTTGCTGTAGTAACACCTGAATTGGCGAGCTTTTGCTCTGAAATGTAAATATTTACAACCCTGTCCTGTATCCCGAATAGTTCAACTTTTGCAGCATCTTTGACAGTCGCCAGATTCTGTTTAATGTACTGAGCATAATCTTCCAACTCTTCATAAGAATAGCCCTCATCTGCCGTGAGGGCGTAATAAATTCCAAATACATCCCCAAAGTCATCATTCACCAGTATTGTGCTTGCCTCCTTTGGCAGCTCAGATTGAACGTTAAGTACCTTCCGCCGCAATTCATCCCAGATCTGTTGAAAATCCTCCTTGGGTATATATTGATACATACTCACCCGCACGTAGCTGAATCCTGGTTTTGATTCAGACTTAATCCAGTCGACCAATGGATGCGATTGAAGTTCGCGCTCGATAATCTCGGATACTTGTTCCTCTACCTCGTATTGGCTTGCGCCCGGGTAGTACGTGATGAAAATAGCTTCTTTAATTACAAAAGGCGCGTCTTCTCTTTTTCCTAGTACGTCAAATGCAATAAGCCCTCCGAAGAGCGTCAAAAACAAAAAGAAGTGAATAACCTGCTTATTGTTTATAGCATATCCAGCAATGTTCATAGTTGCAATTATTTATTAGTGAGATTCGAGGATCTGAATTTCTGCGCCTTCAGTTAATCTGTGCACTCCGGCCACAACTATCTCCTGACCTGCAGATAATCCTTCAACAATTTCAATGGCGCCCGTCCCAACAAGATTTCCTATTTCGACAAGTTGTTTTTTGACTGTTTTACTGCCGGTATCAATAACCCAGACTACTTTGTTGTCGCTTACACCATCATCGAAAACTGCTGCCAGCGGGACAATGATTTTATCAGTTGAACCAGTTTCTGCACCCAGGTATATGTTGACACGACAGCTCATGCCTGCCGCCACCCTTGCCTTACTGACATCGTTAGGGTTGTTTTTGTGTGACAGGTAAAGGTGAAGTGGATATCCTTCAGCAGTAGCTTTTTTCTCAAGCTGCTTGAGTGTAGCGGTGAAAACCAAATCAGGATAGGTTTCAATGATTACTTCATATTTCTCGAAATGCTTTGCTTGAACTGCAAGCTGTTCAGGAACTGTGGTAACTACTTCTATAATAGAAAGGTCCACCACAGATGCAATCGGTTCCTTGGGTCTCACTTCTTCTCCTAATTCAACAATTTTGGGACCGTAAAACCCTGAATAGGGAGCGAACAACTTGGTATCTATCACCGCATTTTTTGCATCATCCCACGCGGCCTCTGCTTCATGGTAATTCGCGAGCTTTAATTCGTAGTCATTTTTTGCTATTGATCCTTTTTTCCAAAGACGAAAATATCTTTCAGACTCTGCTTTGGTTTGATCGTATCTGGCTTTTGTAGATTGAACAGTGACATTGTAATCGCGTGGATCAATTTCAGCAATAAGGCCACCCTTGCTAACAAGCTCTCCTTCTATTACATTCATTTTGACAATGGGTCCGCCAACTCTAAAAGACATCACTGACTCCCGTGCTCCTTGGGTGACTCCTGGAAACCCTTTTACCATCGCCTCTCCGGTAACTCCTATGGTCATTGATTTTACAGGTCGTACACTTTTCTCTTGTTTCACTTCTTCCGACTTACAGCTTTGAATTGCCAAAAGACTTGTGAGTGCAATTGCTATGACGATTAATTTATTCATGTTTATTTATTTTACTAATGCGGTTATTGTGAAATACTCATTTCTCCCATCGCCTTCAGATAGGCGGAGTAGGCCATATTTAATTCAAATTTTGCCTCTATATAATTCAAGTAACTTTTTTGCCAGAACAACTGTGCGTCCAGCACTTCCAGAACAGATGAAAGTCCTTCGGCATACCTGTCCAACATCACATCGCGGTTTTGGCTGGCATTACCTAATGCGCTAAATGCAAAGTCTACTTGTACCTGGGACTGTTGCAGCTCGTAGTACCCTCCGGTAACCTGAAGAGAGATGATGTCTTTCGTTTGATCCAGTGCAAGTTTGCTCTGATCCGTAATTTTTTGTTTTGCAAAAATCTCATCATTTTTTTGTCCCCAAGTGAAAATAGGAACAGCCAGCCGTGCAGTGACCATGTAGTTTCCTCCGGGTTCTGTGAGTAATCCGGGACTAGGGGCCCCGTACGTGGCTCCTGCTCCGACGTTAACCTTTGGATTGTAATGAGACGCTGTGATCTTTTCTGTGGACTCGTCCATCAGGATCTCGTTTTCTTTCATGGTTATTTCTGGTCGAAGTTGTAATGCCTTGCTGACCATATCTTCGGCAGGTCGCTGCCAATCTACCACGAGTAGTGAATCCATGTGCAGGGATTGAGTTTCCAGAGGAACTCCGATTATCCGGTTAAGCGACATGAGGCTGACACGGTATTGTTTTTCTATTCGTATGACTTCGTATTGGGCATCGTTGTATCGAACCTTGACTTGATACAACTCATTCAAGGCAACGATCTCCTCATCAACACGATCCTGTATGACTTTTTCAAAATCAGCTATGGCCTCTCTGTATTTCATTGTAAGTGAGCTGATCTCTTTTTTTGTTACAACGGACAGATAAAGGGCGTCAGATTCGAGCATCGTGTTTTGCTCGCTCAATGCAATAAAATCTTCTGCGGCACCTGATCTTGCCATCGCAAGATCTCTGGTGGCATTTAAGTAACCACCAGTGTATAGAGGTTGTGATACCCACAAACCCAACTCATACATATGTGACAATTCCTGGCCATTAGGGGAATCGTCAGTTTGCCCAAGTTGTAGAGGGTTGCCAAAGAAATTATAACTACCGTCTGCATCCAGTCGTGGCAGATAACCAGCTTTAGCTGACTCAATAAGGGAATTTGCTCCCTCCAAATTATGCTTAGCCATTTGAATTGACTGCTGATAGCCAACTGCTTCTCTCCTGTACTTAAAGAGCAGAGTGTCCTGTTGACTACAAACAAGATTTATTGAAAATAAGAAGCAGAGAAAAATGATAGATTGTTTCATATGTGACAAATGGGTATTTATTATCTGTTAATCAAAACGGAATGGGTATATATATTATCTCCTTCTACCACCCCCTCCGCGACTTGCACCACCGGCTCGAGCTCCTGAACTTCGGTGTTGTGATGAGCGATTATAGTTTTGAGTCCCCTGGCTACGAGTTTGATGAGATCGATTTAACTGTTGGTTTTGACTCTGGCTCGGTCTGCTTTGCGATTGTCGATTATTCGATTTGTTTTGAAAATTGCCACTACTGTTGTTCCTTTGATAAACATTTCCGCCTCTTCCGGCATACATGTTATTGGATTTGTTTGTTGACCGTGCTTTGTTATTCACATTATTTGTACGAGCCCTGTTGCTTGTATTCCTGACACCTGAATTCCTGTTATTATAAACATTGCGGTTGGAATTGCGCCTTCCGGCATTATAGCCAGCCCGGTATCCCGCCCTCGCACCGTGGTGATATCCTCTTCTATATCCATGTCTGTACCCACCATAATATCCTCGGTGCCCCCAATACCCCATGCCATATGGATGAAAGCCCCAACCAATCCAGCCAAAGCTAATACCAACCGAAAAACCCCAACCGCCATAAGGGCTGTAATGAACTCCATATCCCCATGTCACAGGTCTTGGGTAGTAATAGTGACCGTACCACGGGCGGTAGTGATATCCGGTCCCATAAACTACCACGCCGCCATACACATAACTGTGGGTATATCCAGGTAAATAGCCAACATGTACTACTTCAGGAGTTGACTCATAGATGTACGTATACTTAATATTATATACCGGGGATTCAGGTGGAATATCGTCGACTTCACCGGGTCGTTCTGTGCTGACCTCCCAGGGGCCTGTTGCATCGCTGGCCTCAAACCATACGCCATTATCAATACAGTAAAACACATTATCGATGATGACAACTGTTTTTTCTGTATTTACTGCATATGACATCGTCGTGCCTTCAATCTTCTCAAATTGTGGATCACCATCAAAAGTGACTTCCACCGTGGCCGTTTTTCTGTCTATCGTAGCAGTCTGGGGAATAGATTGTTCCAATAGCGCTGTTTGTGCCTCCGGTGTCCCTGGTATACTTGCACGGATAGATTCCATTTCAGATTCAGCGGGGATATTCTGGAAGTCTTCCGGTAATTCGTCAGGCTCAGCAAATTTCCAGTCACCATCTTCCAATGACCTTGAAGAGTACCATCTGCCTGCCAGTAGCAAATAGTGTTTCTGCGAATTGATATCCATAATGATATCGCTTTCCGTATTGGCAACGTACAGCAGCCCGGTGCCTTCGATGGGCTTGTAGTCTATTTCACCGTCAACGAGGATGAGCTCTGCAGCTTTGGTCTCGACAATCAGTTCAGGAGCTTCCGAATAGGAGTTCGCAACAGAATCTGAACCTTCACTGGTATTTTGGCTCTCCGCAAATTTTTTCACTTGAGAAGGTACTTTTTTGGTCTCCTCCCATCCGGTCATGATCTCCCTGGATGTGTACCAAAACGGCCCTCCGTTAATGTAGTAGTCGTCGCTCTTTGAATCCTTAACGATAAAAAATGGGGTGTTGACGATGTATTCGAGCTTGGATTTTTCATCGGTCTTTGTAATGGGATCACCGTCGATCATGAGCAGGATTGCCGGACTATTTCTAAAGTAGATCTTCGGTGCGTCATTGTTAATGTTGTCTGACAGATGCTTGAGACCCTCCACTTCCGCTAAACTGGCAAGGATCCTGTCAAGCGACATTTCGATATTCCATGATTCGATTTCAGTCGATAGTGTGGCGGCAATCATAATATTCTTGTCCTCATCCACGATATCGGGGAAATGCGTCTTCCCGATGTGAATCCTGTCTAAATACGCCGTTCTGTTCTCAATATCCGTAGACATCGTGGCCTCAAACCATACTGCCCCAAAAAGCAAGTCCTTTTCCTTTTGCTTGATTGTTATGGCCATCCTGCCTTCCAGAATATTATCCTTGAAGGATTCAAGTTGGGGCTGATATAGCGTGACCACACTTTCGCCTGCGGCTTCAAACTCGAGAGGCCACGAAAAGGCTTTATCGTCACCTGCGGTATCTCCTTGATCTGCTTCTTGCGCGCTTGAAGTGAGGCTGAACAAAAGGAATATGAGAAGGCTGAAAGATTTGATGATCTGTGCCATGCGGTCTGTTATCAAAGGGTTGAAGTGCGTGGGCGATGTCATGTAATAGGATTTAAGTGGAGTATTTACAATTTTGATTAAAATGAAATATGATGATTTGATGAGGAAGACCCTCGTTGAGTTTGTTCCATATACTATCTATTTGAATTTAATTTTTAATATTTCCTGAATGTCGCTTAGAATAATATCCTGATCAACCTCGGTGAGGGTTTTAAATTGAATTTGTGTGCAAATTCCAAGATAATAAGTCATATATAGGCGCGTTTTGTGCTCGACTTCTTCTTCGCTATAATTTAGTGACCGGAATAAGTCAGTTAAATAATTTTTGCGGTTACAATTGATGTCATTCAAGACAGAATGAGCTTCAGCATTGATTTGTGTATAATTAAACAGCTGCAACAAGAACAGGTCGTTCTCGATATTGTCAAAAAATATTTTGGTTATGGCTTGCAATTTTGCCAATGGATCCGTAAGTAAATCTGTGATGTCCGTAACTTTCTTGGTGCTTTTGTACTCCCAATATTCAAATAGCTCAATGAGGAATTGTTCTTTATTTGTAAACAAGTAATAGAAGCTGGTTTTGGCAATTCCTATAGTTCTGGACATTTCGTCAACGTTAATACCAGAAATCCCGTGACGGGCAAACCTCTCTTTCCCAATTTGAAGCCAGGGCTCTGCCTTTGGGTTTGTCTTGGAAGTCTTCGCACTCATATGGGTGGGTAGCGTACGCATTCGTGCGGCGAATGTAAACATATTTTGCTTAATGTACGATGGCGTACAGTAAATTTTAACATGCTGAATCGCATGCACGGTACTTGCTCTTCAACTCATGGAGTATTTCTTAGCTGGATTGTCACGCTCGCTAGATTTGGTCCGGGTCATACATGCGAGTGGAAACAGAATAGGCTGGCCGTAGAATAGTGATTTGCAGTAGTTAGCTATCAATATCTAATGGTGTTTCAAGAGAAAAGGGATACTAGGCAAATGGAGCATATAGACCTCATCTTATGAGTACCAAACCGCGATGTGATTTAACCTATTGGACGAGTATTTTCAACCAGACCTGATTCACAATAAGTTGCAAATACTCCAGTACCGATTAATAGTTCTTCTTTCTTTTCGGTGCGCCTCCTTTGGAGTTTGATTTGCCCCGTGACGGAGATTGCTTTTTGGCTGCCGAATTTTTATTTGGCTGTTGACTCGCTTTTGGAGCAGTAGACTTTTTAGGCGACGTTGATTTACCTGGCGAATTGTTGGCCTTCTTGGCTTGATTTGATGGTCCTGCACTCGGTCCTGTGTTTGGTCCCTTACTCGGTCCGGGTTTTGGGCCCATATTCTTCTTGGCGACGTTTGATTTCTTGCGTTTGCTGGAATACATGCTTTTGCCTCTTGTGCTATGTCTTGATCTGCTAGACCGATACCTGGAACTTCTGTATCGACGTGATCTGGCTCTCCATGTAGAGCGCGCTATAGGCCTTCTGACGATAAACCACACAGGGGCAGGGCGCCAGCCTACAGCTGATACAAACATCACTCTTCCCACAACAAAAAGAGGTCCTATAGGTCTCCATCTATGCACGCTCACAAAAACTGCAGCTGTGAGGTAATCAGGAACGAAAGGGTCGGTATGGAAATCATCCCCGCCACCTTTGCTCTCAGTACTTGACTCTTCAGGAGCAGGCTCGATAATGTAATCAGGACCATAGATGTCCGGATCGCCGATGACCTGAAGTGAAATTTCATCTTCGCTGTGTTTCTCGATTTCAATGGTAGCAATATCCTGAACTTCAGTCTCACTCAGAACCGCCTGAAGAACGATGAGCCGGGTGTTCTCTTCATCGTACTCAACTACTTTGATGACATCAATTTCTTCATCTTTATTCAAATCCAGATTGTTGACCTGATTTTCCTCATCGTTTATTTTCTTCTCAAGATCCGCGAGATCTTCAGCTTTTTCCATGAGTTCAATGACGGCGTTGAGATCAAAATCTTCACCGGCTTCTGTTGCTGGTGTTTGTTCTTGTGCATTGATCACACATAGTGCGAATAGAAACAGATAAATAGTGATGACTACATTTCTCATAACATTGAATTGTTAAGTGTTAAAATTTGTATCGCAAAACAGACATAAGTGACTACTGGTATACGTTAATGTGGAGCCTGTTTGAGCTTTTCCGGCATTTCTGAGATGCATATGTCAGATTTATGGGAGGCAAGGTAGTGATATTCCTCTACAAAATCTTTTGCGACTCAAAGCCTATTTTGGACACGACCTCCAGAAGATCTTTCATGGTTATGTCCAGGACCTTTACATTTTTACTGGGTACGATGTGGGTCTGACCGATATTGACAATTGGGCTCAATGGAATGTAGACGACATATCTGCCATCCGAAAGTGTTTCTGTATGTATCCCCAGTACTTTATTCTCGTTTTCGTACAAGCTCACCTCGACGGCGGTATAGTTCCCTTTTTCAACGCCGGTTAATTGTTGGACAACACTATTCAGAGTATTAAAGAATGGAATGCGTTCGAGTATTGTGCGATCAATCCATTTTTTAAATATCGTACCTAAATAAGTCTTCAGGATTAAACCACTCACAAAAAATATAAGACCTAAAATAAGGACAAGTATTAAAATCGCAGCCAGAGTTTTTAAAATGGGGACGCCATTGTCCATATTGCTTGTCAGCGGGGCAGTAAAAGACATGAGTTTAGTAATCGTATCACCTAAAATAATAACGATGATAGCAACAGGGACGATCACGATAACCCCGGTTATTATTTTGCCTTTAATGAAGGCTGCCACTTTTTTCATATGAAAACGATAAATGCCTTATGAAATAATACTTATTTCGGTGTTCCCAGTCCTTTGAATATGGCAATACCTATGGCCGGTGATGTATTGACTTTTTTTATGTCAACTGTCATCGTCAATGCCAATGACCACCCATCCTCAAATCTCTTAATAAATTCAGTGCCAAGGCGGGTTACGTAAAAGCTCTTGTTATGCTCATATTCAAAGCCTGGGCCACCAAATACCGACCACCAGGAGATCGGTTCATACATAAAAACAAGTGTAGAGACGAAGGCGTACTCTCTTTTGAGAAAATCTTCATGACCTGTTTCTATTTCGTAAGCCGCTAACTCAATATCGCTTTGAAGACTAAGTCCAAATTTGTGATTAAACTTGTACAGATAGTCTACTCCTATAGTAGGAGCAACAAAGGTTGATGTCTCTCCAGATTCAACAGGTTTTGGTATAAATGTGTATCCAACAAATAATCCAATTGAATGCTTGTATAATGCATGATTGCTTGTTGCATACTCATGCACGCCATGATCCTGGGCACTTAAAGAGTGTGTTAAAGTCAGTAATAGAAATAGCAACAGAAGCGGAAATGTATTTTTCATCGCGAGAATAATTTACTAACTGTGCTATTAGATATCATTTTGCTTTTCCAGTATTTGGCTTCAAGTCATGATCAAATAGGCCGATTTCAAGTTTGTAGCTGGTTGATCTGGGCTTGGACAAATATAAGACAATTGATAGTCTTCAGACCCAAATCCTCTTCCCTTGCGTTATAGCTACGTCTCCAATGATGCCCTGAAATATCACAGCTGTCGAGCGATGTGGGGAGGTTGCTTTTTAAGTACAATTGTACTACGTTAAGGCGGATGCTTATTTCTTTGTCCGCCATCTGTTACGTGACAGGAGTTTAATTTTTTGCTCGTGCCATTATTATTTGATGTTACACTCAACAACTAGCGGTGAGCTTCTATCGTTTCCT
>Ga0164313_10004849_pt1 | contig 11921 bp, 12 predicted proteins | sample GuaBasSedimGuay4_FD_113735 | JGI IMG/M metagenome (GOLD analysis project Ga0164313, IMG submission 113735) | Subseafloor sediment microbial communities from Guaymas Basin, Gulf of California, Mexico - Guay4, Core 4569-4, 0-3 cm | ecosystem: Environmental > Aquatic > Marine > Hydrothermal vents... | reverse complement strand
ACCCCTTGTCCCACGTCTACGGCTCCAATTTCATCGTCCGCCCCCCGGTGCCCACCACGGTCAACAAGGCCGGGGCCAACTACAAGAGCGAGGTGACGCACCTCGAGTACTCCCCCCGGGAGGCCTACGACGAGTGGCTCGCCATCTGCGATGCCATCGTCGCCTGTGGCGGCGACGCGCTCTTCGAGTACGAGGCCCTCGACGATCCCTTCCTCGACCACGAAGCGCTGCGCGTCGGCGCCGATGGTTCGATCTACGCCGGAGACTCGACGGAGGTCCTCGGCAATCTCGCCGACGCGATGACCGGTCGAGTCTTCACCGCCAACGGGCCGTGGGTGAGTGTGCGCGATGGCGCCCTGCGCGCGGTGATGCCGAACATGCTCGCTCACCGTCGCCTCGAGGCCGACTACTACCGCCGCTTGGTCTCGGCTCTCGGTGACGCGGCCGGGCTCACCGTCGAGGTCGCCGACAACCCCCACCGCTGGGAGGGCATGGCAGACGTGGCCGTCGTCGGCGACAACGTGGTGCTCACCTACGCGGTCGCTGGCCACTACGACGAGGGAACGACGCCAAAGAGCGCACGCTCATCCAAGGAGGGCGTCGCCTTTGCCGCGGACTTCACCGGCGTCGACGAGTCGGCACGGGTCTACGCCGAGCTCGTCTACCCGCACTTCCACGGAGACACGGTTCACTTCGGAGCCCGGCCGGCCGGTGGCGCACCGGTCCTGGTCCACTACGCCGGCGGCCTCTGGGGGCCCGGCGCCGACATCGTCCGCGAGGCCCTCGGCGAAGTGCTCTCGATCGAAACTGACGACGCCGTCGAACGCTACGCCGGCAACTCGCGACAAGTGCAGAGTGGCGTCTTGGTCCCCGACGGAGTCAGCGAGAACTTCATCGGGGCGATGGAAGGCCTCGGCCTCGCCGTACACCGCGTGCCCCTCTTCGAGCTCTTCGGCAAAGCCGGCGGCGGCCCCGCCTGCGCCACGCTCTACCTCCCCGACAACCTCGACGTGCCCCAGGACTTCGCCATGCGCTACTCGCGCCGCCGCGACGAAGCCCGGACCCGCCGCGAGCGCATCCCCGAGCGCCTCATCGTCGACCGGGGGTACTTCGAGGGTAGGGCGCGGGGGTAGATTCGCTTGGGGTTCGCGCCGAGGGCGCACCCCCCTGTGCGATCTGAGTTCAGTAAATGTCGTGGGCCGTGTTGTAGACGTTGAACTTGCCCGTCGGCGTCTCGAGCCCCTCGATGCGCCTCAGCTCTTCGAGCGTAATGGCGTCATAGATGACGATCTCGCCCTCGTCGGCCCAGATCGAAACCCACACCTCGGTGCCCTGACGATTGAACTCGAAGTGCACCGCCTTGCCCGCGCCGCCGGTGTCGAAGCAGCGGTCGAGGAGCCCCGTGGCCTTGGAATAGGCACAGACCTGCGCGGCGAGCTCGGGGTCGGTGCTCAGGGTCATGTCCATGAGCACCCACGGGGAGTTGTCGTGGGTCTTGAGGAAGAGGCTGCCGGCCGAAGGCAGCTCGATTTCGCGTACCACCTGCCAAGCATGTTCGGGATGCCCTGCGGGGTCCGCGCCGTAAACGCTGAGCAGGGCCTCGCCGAGGTGGGTCGTCGCGTTGACCCACCCATATTCGGGGTCGAGCCAGTTGGCGCCGCGGCCCGGGTGCGGCACGGCGCCTGTTTCGAAGGAGGTCACCAGGCTCTGCTCTTGAACATCGACCACCACCATGCGGTTGCTGGCGTTCGCAGCGACGAGGAAGTAGCGCCCGGTGTGGTCCCAGCCTCCGTCGTGGAGGAAGCGCTCGGTGGCGATCTTCTCGACCATCGGGAACCCGTCCACGCTGTAGTCCACGATGGCCACGTGGCCCGACTCCTTGAGCGCGACGACCCACACGGGGTCGAAGGGGGAGGCAACGATCGACGCCACGCGCACCTCGTCCAAGGGCTCGTCGGTACCCGATGCCGTCCCGAGGACGCTGGTGACGCTCAGGGGTTCGAGGGTCAGGCCATCGAGGACGGCGTACTGCGGCGGCCAGTAACAGCCTTCGATGAGAAAGCGGTCTTCATATCCCGTCATCTTGCTGCTCTCGACGCTGCGCGCGTCGAAGCAACCGCGGACCTTGGCTACCAGGGACGGCGTCGCGGACCAGAGGTCGATCATGAGGACCCAACCGTCGCGACCGATGGCATAGAGGTACCGGCCGGTCGATGAGGAGCGGAGGATGTGGGTTGCAAAGCCCACATCGAGGCGCGCCACTTCTTCCATCGTGTCACCGTCGAAGATGGCCACCTGGGCCGGGTCGCGGAGGATGACGCCAAAGAAGTTCTCCCAGTCTCGCGTGTGTTCGGGGGCGGTGGGGCGCGCCGCGACCGGCACGAGGACCTCCCAGGTGCCTTCGATGTCTTCGAGGGGGAGCTCCGGCGCGACCGGGGGAGGGAGCTGCAAGAATGCGCCGAGGCGTAGGACCTCTTCTTCGGTGATCGTGCCCTCGTGGGTCCAGGCAGGCATGCCCCAGGGCGTGCCGTGGCGGATCACCGAGGTGAGGGTGTCGGTGCCGAGTTCGATGCTGCGCTCTTCGGTGATGTCCGGCCCCGTGGCGCCGCCGCGGTAGGTGCCGTGGCAGCCGGTGCAGCGGTCGAAGTAGAGCTGTCGCGTAGCCTCGAACTCTTCGGGGCTCAGCGTAACCGGCGGGAGGGGCTCGAGGACGCCGGCCTCGGCCTGCTCACGCATGAAGGCGATGACGTCGTTGATTTCCCCTGCGTCGAGGTCGAGGTCGGGCATCACGATGCCCCACGCGTCGACGATGATCTGCGCATAGTCATTCCAGTCGGCCATGGCGGCGGGGTCTTCGAGCCAATGCCGCAGCCACCCATCGGGCTTCAGATCCACGGTCAGCAGGTCTGGGCCGCGGGCCGTCGCACCGCGGCCGAAGGTATGGCAGGCGGCGCATTGGTCTCGAAAGATGGCTTCCCCGGCGCTCATCTCGACGCCCGAGTCGCCGGCGTCTGGGTCGCCGGCATCCGGTTCGCTGGCGTCCGGCTCGCTAGCGTCCGGCTCGCTGGCGTCCGGCGTGCCGGCGTCTGGTTCGCCGACGGGATCGTCCGCGGCGCAGCCGAGAACCATGAACGACATCGCCAAGAGGGCGAGAGCGAGGACGCTGGAGCAGGCTGAGCGCATGGCGATGTTCTCCCGGGTTGGGACCAAGGCCGTTGACCACTACCAACGTCCAAACTGGCCAACATTCAAAGTGAGCGCCGTCGGGCCAGAAGCGAGCACTTGCTTGCAAGCATCCATGAATCGCCAACACCAAGGCAGAGCTGCCGCAGGGACGCTTCGCCCGGGCCGGCTCTCCGTCGGTTCTACGCGCTGACGAGCAGTGAACTCCTTGCCGACTGGGTACGCCGACTCAGCCGCAATCACTTCCCCCCGCTGCGCGGGAACGCAGGCAGGAGGGCAGGAGCAGGGACCAGTCGTCCATGACGGGCCGGAATACGTTGATGAGGAATGCGTTGCTCGAACCGCCGCGCACACCCCAGGTCACCATGGACTCGTCGCCTCGAAACGAGTCGACCCGGATGTAGCCATGCATCGCTTCGATGTCGTTCGAACGGCTCCCGTCGAGGTGGAACCGTATCGTATGAGTGTCGGGCTGAACCGTCGCGATGAGGTGGTAGCCGATCGAGACCATCGCATATTGGTGGCGGATATAGACCACGCGCTCGTCGGCTCGGTCCTCGACCTGCCGAGCTTCCGCCGCGCCCGGCACCAGGTGCCGGTACTCCGTCAGGTCGTTGACGATGGCCCAGACACGCTCCTGAGACGCGGGGATGCGCTGAAAGCTGGTTCCCCCGACGTAGTGCAGCCGCTGCCCCCGGGTCCGCGACAGCGGTCTGGCCACGAGCTCTCCCGAGATGAGGCGGTGCCGCTCCGCGGACGTGAACGCGCCGCTTTGCTGTGCAACCGCCCCGGCGGCGACGAGCACGCCGGCCGCTGCGATGAGCGCAGAGAGCGTGGTGGCCAGCGCTCTTCGGCTCAGATCGCGTACGCCCATCGACTACATCGATATCAGTTCGCGGTGCGGGCGTCCAACGAGCGGGCTGCATGGGGTGTGCCCTTCCCATGTCGGGGATGGGTGACTTCCACTACACTTAGCGCGAGTGCCGACCTTCGATCCCTACGCTGAACTCACCGCCATCGCGAAAGGGTTCGCCGATAACGGCGTGCCTTACTCGCTCTGTGGAGCCGTAGCCCTCGCCGTGCATGGCCATCCCCGGGCCACCAAGGACGTCGATCTTCTGCTGCCGACCCATGCCATCGAGGACGCCAAGGCCGTGCTGCGAGGCCTCGGCTATGGCCTCGAGGCTGCCCCGATGGAGTTCAAGGCGGGGATCGAGGTTCATCGCGTATCCCGAGTCGAAGACAAGCAGCTCTTCACGATCGACCTGCTTACGGCGTCCGGGCCCCTCGACGAGGTCTGGGCCGGCCGCATCGAAATCGAGTGGCGAGGCATCACCGTGTCCACCGTCTCGCGGGATGGCCTCATCGCCATGAAGAGACTCGCCGGGCGTGCGCAGGACCTCGCCGACCTCGAAGCCCTCGGAGCGACCGACAGCGATGGATGAGGAAGCTGTCGACGAGGCGCTCCGCCGTTGGTCCGAACTCACCCGAGAGTGGATGGATAGCGAAGAGGGCCGGGCGGACATGGCCCTCCGGGCCCGGGAAGCGCGGCGGGCTCCTGTGGATATGAGCCCTTCGGCGATAGATGCTCGGCTCCGTGAGATGGCCGACTTATCGGCCCTCTGCGCCGACCTCGCTCGCGCCGAAAAGCCCGATTAAACAGTGTCGGATGGAGCGTGAGACACAAGCGAGGTGGTCTCGGTTTCGAGCAGCCCGCGGAGCCTACTTTCGTAGGTGAGCAGGCCGCGCAGAAAGCGAGGCCAGATCACGCCGTGGATCGCGGTCCAGGCGATACTGTCTAGTGGATGTCGACTTCGAGCTCGTAGGCCCCACACGTGCCCGTGAACGTATTCGCGGTGATGTGGATGATCAGCGCGCCGCCCTCGTCCGTGCCGCTGCATTCGGTGGCGATTTGCACCGACTCGTTGCCGGTGGTGGTGCTGGTGCAGCCCCGGCCGATCGAGTTGTCTGACGTGCCCCGGTCGCAGCTCGAGTCGTCGCCGCCATCGTCGCAGACGTAGTAGGCGGCGAGGTCGTAGTCGTCGCCGGCCGAGATGTTGCGGAGGTCCACCGTGATCTGCGGGTTGCCGCCGTCAAAGTCGTCGGCGACCGAAATCTCGAACCAGTCTTCGTCGTCCGTCGCGTGAATATTGTACGCCGAGAAGACTTCGTTCGAGTCCGGGGCGTCGGTCATGCTCGCGATGTTGGGCGCCATGAAGCGTACGTCGTTGGTCTCTCCGGTGTCCGGTGTGCAGGCGGCCCCAGCGCATGTCCCGTCGGTGCAGGTCCCTCCGCCGGGGCAGGTGCCGCAGTCGAGGGGCGTGCCGCAGCCGTTGTCGGGGGTGCCGCACATGGCCCCTGCGTCGGCGCAGGTCCGCGGAGTGCACGCGGCGACGGTGCATCGCCCGGCCGCGTTGCAGCTCGCCGCGCCATCCGGTGGTACCGGGCACGGCTCGCCGCAGCCTAGGCGACACCCGTTCGCCGGGAGGTTTTCGAGGTCGTCGACGCACCCCGTCCCGCAGGCGTGGCGCCCGGCGGGACACTCGGTGCTGCCCGAGTCGCCCATGGTCATGCCGCTATCACCCGGCGTGCCGCTGTCGGTCACGGCGCGGCCCGTGTCGAGGCGGATGCCCGAGTCGGTGGGCGGTATACCCCTCCCGTCGCCCCCTTCGGCGCAGCCAAAAAAGAAGACCGCGAGTACCAAGGGAGCGATGGCGAAACGAAACACGCTCATAGTCTAGCGGCTAGTTGCAGAGCGTGCTGCAAGTAGTTGATCCGCTGCGGTTGCAGGCCTCGCCGCCGGTCGGGGTGCGAAGCAGCTCCCAGGTGCCGGTGGCGAAGTCGAGGGCCCAGACGTCGTTGATGATGCCGCAGTCGGTCTTGCCCATGGCGATGAAGCCGTGGGTGGCGCTCTGGGTGCCGACGCCGCTGTGGCGGCGCTCGGGGGTGGGCATGCCCTCCTCGGGGAGGGTGAAGTCGTTCGGGAACATGCATGGTCCGTCGGCCACGCCATTCAGGGTGTCGCCGGGGCGCACCGAACTCCAGGCGTCACCGTCGAAGTCGTAGGCCCAGACATCGTTGCTATTGCCGAGGTCAGTCGGGTCGTGGCCACCGAAAGCCAGCATGCGCCCCGTCGCCTCGTCGTTGAAGACGTCCGAGCCGAAACGCGCGAAAGGGTCACCGCCACCGCCGCCGTTGACCTCCCGCCAGGTGTCGGTCGTCGCGTCGAAGGCCCAGATGTCGTTGGTGTAGGTATCGGCGCCGTAGCCGCCGGCGCCCCCGTAGATGACCATCTCGTTCCCGCGCCAGGTCACACCGTGGTAGAGGCGCGCGCTCGGGGTGGTGCCGCCGCTGATCTCGGTCCAGGTGTTGGTGCTGAGATCGAGGGCGTGCATCTCGTCGATGCCGTTGAAGCCGCCGGGGTCGCCGCCGTGGACCAGGAGCCGGTCCTTCGCGGCGTCATAGGCCGCGACCGCGTAGCCCTTCGCGCTAGGCGCGGCGCCGCTGGTGGTGATCTCGGACCAGGTGTCGGCCGAAAGGTCGAGGGCCCAGACTTCGTTGAAGCGCGTGGCGCCGGTGAAGGGGTCACCGTCCATGCCGCCGAAGACGATCATGCGGTTGCGCATGGAGTCGACGGCGATCGCCGTCCGTGACCGGCTGCCCGGGCCGCCGGCCGAGTCGAGGCGGCGCCAGTTGTTGCAGTCGAGCTCGAAGGCCCAGAGCTCGTTCGTCTGGGTGTAGACCGGCATGCACGCCACCGGCGAAGAGGTGTTGCCGCCGAAGACGACGAGGCGGTTGTTCCCCTCGTCGAAGATGCCCTCGACCTCGCCCCGGGGTTCCGGGGACTCGGTGGGCCGGTCGGTGCAGTCGACGGCGCCGCCGTCGACATCGGCGTCGCCGCCTCCGCCGTCACCACCGTCGAAGGTGATGCCACTGTCGGCCGGGGGATCGGTCCCGTCGTCACCACAGCCGGTGAGCGCCAAGAGCAGCGATGAGGTGAGGAAAATCGAGGAGAGAAGAGTCGAAGAGTGACGCATGAGAATTCCACCGGTTGAGCGAGGCCGGGAACATAGGGGGAACGCGTGCTACGGTCCAATCGATCATCGCCGTGCCTCATCAACGAACCATATTTGTCTTTCTCGCCGCCCTCTCAGTGGCTTTTGGCACCGGATGCCCCGAGGACACCACTCCCGCGGACGCGGCGATGGACTCCGGCGCAGCCGATGCGTTCCGTTCCGACGGCGGCGGGGTCGCCCGGATCGAGCTGGGCACGGGCCTCGCCAATTTCGTCGATATCCCGGCGACCGGCGCCGACCTCGAGCTCATCGCCGGTCCCCAGGGCGGCTGGCACCTCGAGGCCACGGCGCGCCTCTACGAGCTCACCGTCGAAGGCCTCCTGCTCTCCTACCGCATCGAGCGCGGGGGCACGGTCATCAGCATGCCTGTCGAGTTCGCCCTCTCCGAGCGGCGTCTGACCCGCGACGGCGACCGCTGGCTCCGGGCCGGCGACCAGGTCCGCTTCGAGATCACCGAGCCTGCTGACGTCGTCGGCGACGTCGTCGAGATCATCGTCACGGCCAACCCCACCGATGGTGAGGCCGTCACCGACTCGCGCACCATCACCGTCATCGATCTCGTCGACGAACTCGGCGCTCCCTGATCGTCAGTAGTGAAGAGGGGTGGGACGGTGTTAACGAGTTAACTTTCGCCAGGCGAGAGTTAACTCGTTAACACCGTCCCGGTTAGTAATGCGGCGGCCGCTCGTGCGGCAGCGCACCGCTCGTCCCGTCGGCGTTCGCCTGGTCGAGCTCTTGGATGCGCTTGGCCATGATGTCGACGGTGGCGCGTAGCTCGATCACGACCTGATTCAACGCCTCGATGACGTCGTCCTGGTAGGTGACCTTCATCTCGAGGTCCTTGAGGCGGTCGTCAGTCGAAGGGGCGTCCATGGGTGCAGCCTAGCCCGAAGCCCTCGCTTGTCGACGTCGCGCCTCAGGGGCAGACGAGGGCCTGGGTCAGGGACGCGTCGGGCACGAGGGTGAGGGGCAAGACGGCGTCCACGTACCCGGCGGGGGAGGGGGCCGGGAAGACGGTCGCCCGGGCCGCCTCGAGCAGGCAGTCACGGAGCGCCGGGTCCGACGCCGAGTCGTTGGTGATGCAGGCTTCGGTGAGTCGACCGTCCGCACCGATGCGCATGGCGAGGCCGACCCGGGTGCCGGCGGCCCCGGGGCCCCGGGCCGTCGCCATGCACTGGGCGGCGCCTTGGCGGAGGGGGCCGAGGGCCCCGACGATGGCGGCCCCGGTGAGCTCTCCCGGATCGCCGGCGTCGTCGGTAACGGCGGGCAGCCCATCGGGGCAAAGGCCTCGGCCGTCATCGGCGATCGGCGTCGCATCGGGCAGGGTCACGTTGGCGGGTAGGGTCACGCCGAGGGCTACCTTGCCGTGGGCCTCGGGGGGCAAGAGCGCGAGGAGGTCTCGGAGCGCCGCCAGGCTCACGCCGGCCTCGGCGGCGACGAGGGTCATCCCGCTGCCAGAGACCGTGGCCCGGGCGGCTCCGGCGCCGTCGGTGAAGGAGAGCGGGCCGTGGGCGGCCCCGAAACCCGCGGGGCGCACGTAGATGCCTTCGTCGGTCACGAAGATCGCGGCGCCTTCGGTCCGAGCCGGGGGCGGCGTGCCCGTGATGCCGACCACCGCGATGGCTTCGGGAGCGGGAACCCGTGGGACCTGTCCCCAGCGGGTGAAGAGCCGCGCCGAGGTTGCGTCCCGGAGGCGCGCGTCGAGGTCTTCCGGGGCCTCCGGGAGCGGCCGGATAGCGACGGCGACGTCGGCGGTGAGGCGGTAGGGCCCGTCGCCTCGGAGCACGCATCCCTCGGCCGACTCGGCCTGGTTCGTATCGTCGACGGCCCGCGCTGCACGCACCAGGTCGCCGAAGCGGGCACTGATCCCGAGGGCCCGCGGGTCGGGGGGGGCTGGGGTGTCGCCGGCGGAGGTCCCCGTCTCGGTGCCGCCGGTGGTGGGCGTCGCCACCTCGCGGGTGGGGGGAGGGCCCTCGGTCCCCCCGCAGCCGACGAGCTCCATGGCGAGCCCCGAAAGCACCGAGAGCATCGAGAGGGCCGCGGCCGTTCGAGGCATTTTCGCCATTCCCTGCATCTACTCGGCCCTTCCTCCGCTCACAATGCTTGCCAGAAAGTTGCCCCTTTCTGCTCCAACGTTCTATCCGAAGTATATGCGACGAGGACTGTTCATTTGGGGGCTCTTGGGGATGGCGCTCGTCGCCTCGGGAGCTGCGGCACGTCCGCCCCACATCGACCGCAACGCTGCCGAGAGCCCGGCGCCGCCACCGAAGGACGGGGATCTGCGTCCGGGCGACCCGGACGGGCCGAAGGACCTGGCCCAGCCCAAGTCTCGCCGCGAACGCGAGCGTTTCCGGGGTCAGGGCGCTCGGGACCTACCGACGAACAGCCGCTCCGTCGGCCTGCCCTTCGCCGGGCGCCTGCGCCGCGGGGTCCAGGTCGTCCCGTCGGATTTCCTTCGTTACACCGGTGAGTACGCCGCCGGCGGAAACTTCTGGGGGACCTGGGAGCTGGTCCAGCTCGTCGAGCGCGCCGCCTACCGGGTCCACCAGCGCGTGCCCGGAGCCAAGCTCTCGATAGGCGAGCTCTCGAAGGCCAGCGGCGGCGACATCGACGGCCACGCCTCCCACGAGGCCGGCCGCGACGTGGATATCTCGTTCTACATGCTCGACGGCCGGGGAGAGCCGGTCGAGCCCTGGGCCTTCGCCAACATCCGCGACGACGGCACCGCGCTCCCCCCAAATGAGGGCATGCGCTTCGACGACCGCCGGAACTACGAGCTCGTCCAGAAGCTGCTCACCGACGGCGACGCCCGGGTCCAGTACATCTTCGTCGGCCGCGGCATCAAGCGCCGCATCCTCGCCGAGGCCCGCCGCCAGGGCGCCCGGGCCACGGTCATCGACCGCATGGAGGCGTCGATGGTGCAGCCCGCCGGCGGGCACCCGCACCGCAATCACTTTCACGTGCGCATCTACTGTGCCCCCGCCGACCGGCCGTCCTGCGAGGACCGGGCGCCCTTCCACGCTTGGTATCCGGGGACGCCGCCGAACGAGCGGGTGTCCCTCCTGGTGAACCCCGTCTCCGGGGGCCGCGATGCACACTCGCGCCGCCTTCCCTGACGTCGCCTTGAATCTGGGGGCCTTTGCGGTAAAGGTCCGCCCGATGGGGGACCGTAAACTACGCGCTCAGTTCGAGCTCAGCGCCCGAGCTGCGCTGATTTCCCTCGTCGCGGTCCTCGCCGTGGGGTTCTCGGTCGGCATCTTCGCCCCCGCCACGGCCCTCGGCCAAGCCGACGTCGCGAGCCGGCCCCTCAGCAGCACCGAGCGCGCCCGCCTGGCCCAGGGGCGCCTCGTCACGCGGCCCACGACTCAGACCCGCGGCTCACTCCAGCTCGTCGGCGGCGTCAGCTACCAGGTCATCGACGCTTCCCCCGACGCGGTGTGGGCGGCCATGGAGGAGCCCCGCCAGTGGCGCCGCATGCTGCCCCAGGTCACCGAGAGCCGGCAGGTCGCCAGCGAGGGCTCCGAGCGCACCATCTACCTGCGCCAGTCCCAGGGCCCGATCAGCAAGAGCTACTACCTTCGCGCGACCTACGTAGAGAGCCGGCGCGAGCTGACCTTCGTCCTCGACACCGCGCGCCCCCACGACCTGCGCGCGGCCTGGGGCTTCATGTCGGTCCACGCCTACGGGGATGGCCAGGCGTTGCTCTCCTACGGCGCCATGGTCGACATCGGCGACGGCCTCCTCGCCTCGATGATCCGCGGCACCATGCACGAGTGGCTGCTCCGGGTGCCGTCGACGATCAAGCGCTATGTAGAGCGTCGGCGTCGCCGCGGCTACGCCGTCAATTGATCACAGCTTCTGTTTGGCCCCATCGGTCTCGCCGATGGACGCCGCCCGGAGCAGCGTGCGCCAGAGCTTGTCGAGGCCGTCGCGCTTCACTCCGCTCACCCCGTGGACCGGGCGGCCGATGGCCTTCGTGACGGCCTGGACCGCGAGCTTCTGCTCGTTCTTGGGCAGCTTGTCGAGTTTGGTGGCGACGAGGATCGACCGCAGGTTGATGTGGTTGAGGAACTCGATGAGTTCGCGGTCGTCCCGCTCGAAGCCGCGCCGGACGTCGACGATGCACACGACGGCGCGTAGGCCTGGGCGCGTGACGAGGAACTTCTCGATGAGCTCGCCCCAGGCCTTGCGCTCGGTCTTCGACCGCCGGGCGTAGCCGTAGCCGGGGAGATCGACGAAGTCGATCGTCGCTTCGGGCTCGAGGGTCTCGATGCGGAAGAGGTTCAGGGCCCGGGTGCAGCCCGGCTTGCCGCTGGTGCGCACGAGGTTTTTGCGCACGAGGAGGCCGTTCATCAGGCTCGACTTGCCGACGTTGCTGCGCCCGGCGAAGGCGATCTCCGCGAACACGGGGGCCGGCAGGCCGGTCACGATGTCGGCCGAGGCGAGGAAGGTTGCGTCGCGGATCTTCACGGTGCCGGGGGTGTAGCACGGCCCTCACAAGAAGGCGCGCCGGGGGGCGGCGGTGCCGTTTCCGTTTCTGTTCGCGTTCCCGTTCGCGTTCGCGTTCCCGTTTCCGCTTCTGTTCACGTTCCCGTTCTCGTTCCCGTTCCCGTTCCCGTTCTCGTTCTCGTTCCCGTTCCCGTTCCCGTTTCCGTTCCCGTT
>Ga0164313_10004847_pt1 | contig 11922 bp, 12 predicted proteins | sample GuaBasSedimGuay4_FD_113735 | JGI IMG/M metagenome (GOLD analysis project Ga0164313, IMG submission 113735) | Subseafloor sediment microbial communities from Guaymas Basin, Gulf of California, Mexico - Guay4, Core 4569-4, 0-3 cm | ecosystem: Environmental > Aquatic > Marine > Hydrothermal vents... | reverse complement strand
GGTTAATAACAAGACCGCAGCGGACGTGACCCAAGCCACGATAGCCCTGCTCAAGCCATTAGAGGACGTTGTTCACACCATCACTGCTGACAACGGAAAAGAGTTTGCGTATCATGAAAAAATCAGCAAGGCGCTATCGGCTAAGGTTTACTTTGCCCATCCGTACAGCTCTTGGGAGCGCGGCCTAAATGAAAACACCAATGGCTTACTGCGACAATACTTTCCAAAGAGTACGGACTTCAAGAAAGTAGGGCAGATAGAGGTAATGGGGGCACTGAGACGGCTTAACTCTCGGCCAAGAAAAGATCTGGACTTCAAAACTCCAGCCCAATTAATGGACGATCATAGGGCTGCGTTAGCAGCCTAACCTGTGATGCACTTGGAATTTGAAACCGCGTGTCTATCTGATTAGGGGCAACTGGGTTTTTTCTCGTCTAACCGGGTTAATTTGTCAAAACGCTTACGAGAGCTCAATCACGTGGTCGGCTGTATCAATCAACAGAGGCCTGTGACTGGCGCATATCACAGTATGCGCACCTCTCAGGCTCAGGATGGTGTTGCATATTTCTCGCTCCGAAACGGCATCGAGTGAGCTGGTTGCTTCATCGAAAATCATAAGTGCGGGTCTGTTGATCAATGCTCTGGCGATCATGACGCGCTGTCTTTGCCCGCCCGACAACCTGGATCCGCGCTCGCCAACATTGAAATCAATCCCGCCGTCCAACTTACTGACAAATTCCCCGGCGTTGGCTTCTTCGAGCGCGGCCTCCACGCGTTCGCGACTAATGGATTCATCACCCAGGGTTATATTGTTGTAAATTGAGTCATGTAATAGAAACGAGTCTTGAGGAACATAACCGATCATCTTCCGCCACTTGCCGACATCCAGAAGTTCCATGGGTGTTCCGTCAACCAATATCTGGCCTTCCTGCGGCTCCAAAAGAGCGGCAAGAAGATCAAGCAGTGTGGTTTTTCCCGAGCCGGACGGACCAACGAGCGTTGTTATTCGGTTGGCCGGGAATTTCAGGTTTGTGTTCTCCAAAACTACATTGTCCTCGTAGCGGAAACATACCCCGGAAAACTCTATCGCCTGTTCAAGAGTGGGATCCGACCCGGTATGAGATATTTCCCGGTTGGAATGAGCGTGGTCAAGGAATTGATTCAGGGAATTGTACGCTGACTCGCTGGTGGCAACCTTTTGAATTTGACTTGACACCTTTGCCGTCTGCGAAAAAAAACGCATTAGTACCGCTGCCAATAACAACACTTCCACAGGAGATACCCAACTTGAGTGAAAAGAAAGAAATAAACCCAGTAGCATGAAAAACAGTACTATTTCGCTCTGCCACAAATTCAGGCGTTGCGACGCGTTTATCTGTCCAACCTGGTTGTCCTTTAGTTCACTTATCTCCTTGAGGAATTCCTTCTCGAGGAAGGATTCCTTCCCCATCGCTTTTATTGCCTTAATTCCACCTATTGATTCTACGGCGCGTTTTGCAATTTCCTTGATATAGTGGGTGTTTGCCGCACCATGAGCACGTGACTGATCGATAAATCTGCGCGATAGGGCATAGGCGAGCAAAGCCACTCCCACCGCCAGAACTGTAAGACTGGGAGAGATAATTGCCGCAATCACGAGGTAGGTAATGCACTGCGCTATAAACGCCAGAAGCATTGCGGAGTTCATGTAGGTACTTGCCGCGCGTTTGACCTCGTTAGTCAGGCGCCCGGAAAAATACCCCGTAGGCTGACTGACAAAGTATTCCCACCGCGAGCAATAGATACTTCGCAAAACCTTCACTCTGAAATCATATGAAATCCTGGCCATCGTGATACCAACCTGTCTGTTGGCAAGCAGCACCAGATAGTTTTTCACGGTCAGGCCCAGAAAAATAGCAACGATAATTACTTCAATGGAAAGAGAGTCGCCGAGCACTCCCTTAATCATTGAAAGCACTTCAACATTTTCCATTAAACCCGTCTCACCGCCCGCAACAGGGTTACCGTTCTCGCTTAGCGCCAGGTATAAAAGCGGGACAAAGCTCAATAACCCGATACCTTCAGCTGCTCCAGAAAACAAAAAGGCAAATAAGGTTATCAGGCTTGCCCTAGGGTAAGCTCGGAAAAATTTTAAGGTGGTTTCCATAGTCCGGTTATCGCATGTTCAGGCGGTAATACGCCCGGAATTGTCAGGAAACTCGTCAGGGGCTTCGTCTGTGGAAACCTCGAAGAAATCCTGCATGTCTGTGTAGGGCCGACCCGGTGAGGATTTCCACAGTGGTGCAAAACATTTCGCGTCAGCCTCTTCTTCCAGTGTAAACCACGGAAGTCCCTGGAGATTTTCCCTGTATCGAAGATCCTGCGGAAAGGGCCTCCAGGGCTGTGTGTGAAGAATGGTGTAGTGTAACAGGCTACTGGAGTTGTCATTATACTCGTGGTCCCGCGCATTCCACTGTCCTGGTAAATCAGAGATCAGGTGTTTGGCGCGGGCCCGCCTGAGCATAAAGGTATGAATACTATGCTGTGGCGCCTCATGTACCGCCGCTGCAGACCAGACGCCTGATAACGGCTCGCAGTCCAGGAGCATGACGGATGTATCACGGGATTCAACGGCTAGAATCGCAGCTCCATGCATATCAACTTCCAGCAGGTCGGCGGGATCACGCAGGTAAATCTGGTCCACGTCGTTATAGATTGCCAATCCCTGAAAGCCGGCGAACTGAGGAATTGCATATCGATAGGCAGTGAACCCTGTCTTCCACTTCTTTCTGTCAAACCCCTGTAGATCCTTCATAATGAAAATTTCGTAATGGCGGTTCACATTACGATGTTTCAGGATGGACCACAACAATACACGCTCTGCGCGATACTGATCAGGTTCACTGCCTATGTAAATACATACCTTCCGGGAACTACACGCACCCTGGGAAGCGGATGGTAGAAGTTCCAGCTTTACCGGGCGCTGGCGGTTTCCCGGCAGACGGTTCTTGCGCTTCCCGATTATCCCTCGTAACGTCAGGTCGGATATTCCCGTGCCGAACTCGCTCTTACGGAACAGCTTCCCCTTCATAAGACGTTTGTATGTTCGCTTTGCTGACTTAAGGCGTGACGGAGTTTTCACAGAGGTATTCCTCATACTTGGAAGCAAGACCTTCACCCACGATTATGAGTTCTCCCTGATAAGAAGCCAGCAAGCCCAGTATCAGGGCAAGCTCCTTATTCTTGTCGTGGGCGGAGGTATAGTGGTTGGGTGTTGTGCTTTCGTCGGGATAACAGCCATGAGGGTCTTTGTACAGGTCTATCCCGGCTACCGTGAGCGTATCCGGGGATAGCTTGACGGCGAGATAGAGCATAATCAAACCATTCGTGGGCTGATACGGCTTGAAATCTACTAAAGGAAACCCCAGGTCCTCAATATTGGTAAAGCTGAGCCGTGGAACCAGTTTCTTCGCCCTCATCACCATTCGCATTGCCCGTTCATCGCTGATAAAAATATATAGCGCGTCTTTACCGATTTTTACAACTGACTCCACCGCCCCTGTAAAAATAGCGTCAGGTGAAGTAAAAATACCTCTTTCCAGCCACCTGTGGTTCACCCTGAAAATGGAATCCGGCGCCATCGTTCTGAGTGAAGGGTCTTCTGAGGAAGGGCCATTACCAAGGCAAAGTATTGAGCTCGGGCGCCCAAGGGACAGATTTATCTCCTCCAGCGAAGACAATTTTCTCAAATTTCCGCGATCAAACGGGAAGAGGAAGTGTCTCCAAAAAAAGAAGCGAATACGTTTTTTAAGCTTGGTATGAGGCTCTTGCTCGCGGGCGATAGCGGGGGATAAATATCCGACTGCTTCCGCAGGTTCGGTGTCGATCATGCCTCGAGCAATAAATTCCATGCCGCGTTGTGACGAGTTACACGCACTATCAGCGATTATTTTGTCCGGGGGTGTGGAGTGCCCGACAAAGGCGACTGCAATTTTATCTCGCCTTGCTCGAGTGAGAAACTGGTTCGGGGGAACAACGCCCTTATCCACCAGGACAAGCGCCGCTCGTAGCTTTCGGAGAAAACGGGAAGTCATGCCCAGGAATGCGTAAGGATAGGGCAGCGTCCTTCCGTTGCGAACCTCAACACATTCAGATTTATTCGTATCCAGAAAAAAAACGTTCTCTCGCGGGTGAACTTCACCTAATGAACCAACAAACTGTATTACCCAGTCTGAAGGGTGATCGTTGATACAGACTAAAATGCTCTTGCCTTTTACCGGTTTAAACTTGCCCAGTCGAACTCCGATACTTTCTCGCTGTCGGGAAGTCGGTGCTAACCCTCGCGGCTTTCGCCTGGCTATATACCTTTCGTCAGGCTTTCTCAAGAAGAGATTTCTTGTATTTGAGGGAGATTCGCATAACCGAACCGGCCCGATAGTTGTGTTGTTATCAATTTCTCGAAGAACTCACACTCCTGTGTCGTGAGATAGTCTGAATAGCCGCCTATTTTCCCCGTTCTGGCCTTGTGAGTCTCCCCGTCCTGGTTGCGGACAGGCGATTGGCCCTTCTCGCCAGGGGGCGCCAGGTCCCCGGTTTCTCTTTTCTTCATATTGGGAAACGATCCGTATTCGACTGCATCCTCCAATATGGCCTCCGTTGCGGGGACTCCCAGGAACTGAACAATCTGGCGTAGTACACCAAGGGTATCTCCCAACATGTCCTCGTAACGAATAAAAAGTACATCAACAAACTTGCTGGATTCACGGAGCCATATATTCAACTCTCTGCAAAGGCGCTCCACTCCTGTTTCCGGATGCCGGAAAAACTCCGGCAGACTGAGGTCACACGAACGCGGAGGCCAACCCTTTAGCTGAATATTATGATCTTTGCTTCTGTGCTTCCATTGAAAGTACTGGGAAACACAGGTGTCCAGTGGATTCCTGACGAGTACCAGAACAGTGCTGTGATAGTACGGGCTGCATTCTCTGTTTTGTTCCGGCTTTTTGAAGTAGGGCACCCATCGGTTATGCGTAATCGCAATTATTGGTATACCGGAGTCGTGTTTATGCAGGTTGTCAAAATTCACCAGAGGACATGGATCGAGTTCGTAATGCCGTTCAATAACCCTGGTCAGCATTACCCTGATCCATGTCCTTCCGCTGTTTCCTGGAGAAAACAATACCCTATCGGATCGGTTGATCCGATTCAGCTCTCGAGACCCCCTTCGTTTCCGCTCTCTGGCGAGAGAAAACCTCTCATTGAGTTGAGTAAACCCCCCTATCATGAGCGTTGGTGACCCGAGGCCGCTAGTTCGTGGGCCTGTGGTCGCAACGTGCTGCGCGGAATGCGGCGCGACAGTGATATTTCACTCAATTCCTCGTACAGTCGAGCATAACGATCGAGGCTGCAGGCCTGATCCGCCAGTTCGGTTACAAAAAGGCGGCCCCTTTCCGCCAATCTCCTTCCAGGTTCGTCATCCTCCAGTAGAGATGCGAGTGCGGTGGCAATGTTTTCGGAGTTTCGCCCCACCAACTGGTATTGCTCTCCAGGTTTCCCTATGCTTTCCGAGATGCCGGTGTAAGGCGTGACCAGGCAGGGAAGACTGCTGGCCATGGCCTCGAGCACTGAGTTAGGGGTGCCCTCCCGGTCAGACGCCAGTACAAAAATATCGCTGGCGCGCAGCCATGACTCTACATTCTCGACGACCCCGGTAAAATGGACCTGGTGGCCCAAACCTGAGTTTTCAATGATTTCGTTAATGCTGTTACTGAACTGATCGAACCCGGGAGTCAGGGCATTTGTACGAGGACCAATGATCAGCAGGTGTGTATTGGGAAAGCGTGAGAGCAATTGCCTCCAGGCCTTGACAATTTTGTCCTGCCTCTTTCTTGGTATCACTGCACCCACAGTGGTAATGATTTTGTGATGCGGGGGAATGCCCAACTGCTGCCGGAGCTTCAATGTCTCATGCTTTTCTTCATCCGAGCGCGCTGTGTGAAAGCGCTGCAGATCTACTCCATTTGGTATGTATTCAATACGTGTAGTAACTCCAATGTCCTGAAGAAAGCCTACAATCGATTCACTGTTTGTGACAATGGCATCAAACTCGCTGTAGACCTTGCGGTAACCGGCGCGTCGAAAAATTCGTTTGAAAGGCTTTTGCGGCCACTTCGGAAACTGGGATATTGAATAGGAGATGGCTGCTCCCGTCTTTTTTATACTTCGTATCCAGGGTAGTGCGTCTGGCTTCAGATAAGTCAGCTGCTGTAATACCACGGCGCCCTTATAGGGGCGCTGACACACGTTTAACAGGGCATTGTAGAATATCTCTGAGCGCACACCGCCTTCTTCATCGGGAAGACGTATGCGCTCGATAGGTGCGCCGTTCAAGGAGCTCGGCGGCAACCATGTGCCCGGAACCGGATCGTACCAACCAGCGCAGATGTCTGTGTCGCTACGCTCATGGATTGGTGGCGTACCTGCCATGACACGTACATCCAGTCCGCGCGCTATCAACCCGGGAATATAGTGTCGATACCGATTCTGGGCCCCGCCATAAGTTGGATAAAAATGGGGAGAGGAGAGCCAGAGTCTTGTTGGCATTTCAGGCATAAAGGGAGCGTATTCTTCCTGAATTATTAAAGGCTGCTCTATTTGTTGTATCGCCATGCCACAGCTTTCAAAACGTGAGTTTTAAAACTTTGACTGCAAATAACCGTTAAAAGCCGTGACCCGAATGACAAGGTGGTGACTCACAGAGAACAATAATTATAGATAATAGTTTTACTTTTATCAATTCCATTTGACTGCGCTGGTGCAGCAGCGAAACGCTTTTTTCAGGCGCCTGCTGCTGTCGCTGCCCAGCGCGTTTCGCCGTGACGCTGCCCCCTGAATATCACTTCCGTCGATATTGCCCCGGTGCCATGTCGAACCAGCGCCGGAAAGCGCGCCCGAAGTTTGCCGTGTCGCTGTAACCCAGTAGTACGGCAATCTCATTGACGGAGTAGCGCGCCTGCCCGAGCAGCTTGCAGGCGGTCCCTTTTTGCGCCACCTCGAGCAGTTCGCGATAGCCACTGCCCTGTATTGCGAGTTGCCGTATCAATGTCCTCGGTGACATGCTCAGTGTACGGGCAACATCATCCAACTGCGGCGTATTACCATTGTTTGTCCCGGTTGCGATCTGCTCGAAGTGGGCTGCAAGCAAATTTCGAACCCGGGTAACGACATCCGTCGGGTCTATGATTACGGCCAGCGCCACCCGGCAGCGGGCCAGGGAAGTGACATAAGCTTGTTCATCGTGTAGCGGGCAGGGCACCTGGCACAGACTCAGTGGCAGTTCCATGCCACTGAACGCCTGGTCGAATTCGCAGGGCGCTGAAAAGTAACGCTGATAGTCAGCGGCGTGTGCCGGAGGGGGATAGCCCAGCATCACTTTCACCCCGGGCGCCATATTACCCAACACGACTCGGACCAGAGAATCTGCGATCTGCAGTACCAGTTCATCGACCGCCATCTCAAGGTCTCCCATCTCCAGCAAAGGCTCAACGGTAAAGCGGTAGCGGTCGGGCAATCGTTCAAACCCGAACAACAGGTAGGGGGCGCGAATCCGTGCGAAGGCGACAAGGGTTTCCAGGCTCTCACCCAGGGTCGGTGCGCTGAGCGCCGCAAAGCCAAGTGTGCCGTGGCTGTTGACGTTGAGTTGCTGACCCAGCGCCAGGGCCCAATCCGGACTTGCCGCCAGCCGCCTGGCGTTATGCAATACCTGAATCTGCTGGTCGGCACGTATGAAACTGGAAAAAGACAGGGATTCTTCTTGCAAATCAGTTCCATACAGCAGTGACTCCCGCTCCCCGGGGGGCGTTGCCTGCAGTAACACCCGGGTATAGGTCGCCGGTGTGGGTAGCGCATCGATCATTCTGAGCGGCTCATGGTGGCGTTAAATGACTGCTGTATTGTCATAAAATACAATCGAAAATGCAAGCTGCACTGGCTAGCATGAGTATTCAAGGAACTGAAAGGAACCTATCCGGAGGGATGATATGAAAGTGTATACATTTGAGAGCCCCGAAAAGGGTCAAATCACTTATAGCGACGGTAAGCGCCGCTTGTGGTTGGCGTCCATGGTTTATCCACTAGTGGCCCTCAGTGGTATCGGCCTGTACATGGCGACGGGCAGCGAGTGGTCCTTCCTCGCGCCGCTGGTATTTATTTACGGTGTTTCAACGCTGTTCGACGCATTGTTTGGTCTCGATACCAGCAATCCGCCGGAGGAGGTGGTGCCGCAACTGGAGGAAGAACGCTACTATCGCTGGCTTACCTATCTCACCATTCCCATCCATTATGTGGTGTTATTTACGCTTGCCATTTTTGTCGGCACGCAATCGGTGTCGCTGTTATCTGTACTGGCGTTGGCGATCACCGGTGGTATATACAGCGGGCTGGGCCTGGTAACCGCCCATGAGTTGGGTCACAAAAAAAGTCGGCTCGAACGCAACCTCGCCAAAATCGTCCAGGCGGTACCCGCCTATGGCCACTTTTGCCTGGAGCACAATCGCGGGCACCATCGCGATGTGGCGACCCCGGAAGATCCGGCCACTTCGCGCATGGGTGAATCGATCTACCAGTTTGTGCGCCGCGAAATCCCCGGAGCCTTCAAGCGCGCCTGGAAAATCGAACAGGATCGCCTGGAACGCAATGGCAAGAATGTGTGGAGTATGGAAAACGAGATTCTTCAGTCCTACGCAATTACCGCCGTGGTGCAACTGGCGCTGATTGCAAGTTTTGGCTGGGTCATGGTTTTGTTCCTCGCCGTTCACAACTTCTGGGCCTGGTGGCAGTTGACCAGCGCCAACTACATCGAGCACTATGGCCTGCTGCGCAAGAAAGAGGCCAGTGGTCGCTACGAGCGCTGCCAGCCGTACCACAGCTGGAATGCCAATCATGTGTTCTCCAATATCCTTTTGTTCCACCTGGAGCGTCATTCAGACCATCACGCTCACCCGGTTCGTCGTTACCAGTGCCTGCGTGATTTCCCGGATCTGCCATCTCTGCCTACCGGTTATTTCGGCATGTTCGTTGCCGCTTATATCCCGCCCCTGTGGTATCGCATAATGGACAAGCGCCTGATGGCCCTTCCCCATGTGGCCGGTGACCTCGATAATGTGAATGTCCAGCCGGGCCAGTTGGATAAACTGCTCGCGCGCTATCCGCGGCCGGCTCAACCGGTAGAGGCTCCGGTTCAACCACCAGAGGCTGTTGCAGCTTGAGCGAAGGAATGGGGAGTACCAAAATGAGTTGCTACCAGTGTCCGGATTGTGGCTATACCTATGATGAAGCAAAGGGGGATGCCCACGAGGGCTACCCCCCTGGTATAAAGTTTGTGGATCTGCCAGATGATTTTGTCTGCCCCGATTGTGCCGTGCGCTACAAAGAGGATTTTGTGAATCTCGTTGGTGCTTGACTTTTAAAAAGCATACTGAAACCTGTCGCGGGAAAAGGACACAGAGGTGAACTGCAGTTTTACCGGGGAAAAGCCATGCTTTTCCCCGGATTGTTGTTTATAGCTATTACGTTCTTCTCGCCACACAAGGAAGAAACCATGAGACAAGTAAACAGTTTAAATCACACCCGATGAGAGTGTAAGTACCACATAGTGTTTATTGTCATAGGTAAGCACGCCAGCAATTGCCTTTATCAGCGTGCTCTTTCCGGCGCCATCAGGACCGATCAGGCCGTATATTTCACCCGGCTGTATCACCAGATCCACATCAGTCACTGCCGCCTGCTTGTGGTAGCTTTTGCAAAAATTATGGACCTGAATCAGCGCTTCGCGCTGCGTTCCGGCTGGTACTTAACTCACCAGCGCGGCTTCGCCCATGGCACACCCTCCTGCCAACGAATTATGGCATCCGCGGGCAGACCCGGCGTCAGACGATGCTCTGGGTTTTCGTCCAGATACAGTTTGACCGCATAGACAAGCTTGACCCGCTCATCCGGGGTCTGTACCTCCTTGGGAGTGAATTCAGCCTGTGAAGCAATGTAACGTACCATTGCCGGGAAGGGTTTATTGGGAAAGGCATCTGTATAAACTCGTGCAGGTAGACCCAGCCTCACCTTGCCAATCTGGTTCTCTGGCACATAAACCTTGAGATAAAGGCGATCGAGGTCAACGATATCGAATAATGGACTGCCTGCGGCAACCACCTCCCCTTTATCGGCAATCCGGGTGGTGATAACGCCACGGGCTGGCGCACGAATGGTAAGGTCGCTCAGCACGCTTTGTACTTCAACCAGCGCTGCTTTCGCCACCTCACATTCAGCTTTTGCCACCTCAACCTGATCTCGGGAAATCTTCCAGTTCGAGCCCGCTCGTTCGGTTTCATGTTTCGCGATCATTTTCTTTTCAAAAAGAGTATCCAGACGATCTTTATCTCGCATGTTCTGTTGCTCAGCTGCCGTCGCAACATCGCATTGTGACTCAGCAGCAGCCAGGCGGTGTTTTGCCTGCGCCACTTTTGCACGTACCTGAACATCATCGAATTGAGCCAGCACTTGTTCAGCTTCTACCGCATCCCCTTCGCGGACCAGAATCTTCACAATCTTCCCCGGCACCTTTCCAGCTACCGTGTAGTGATCCCCTTCAATACGGCCATTAGCCTGGACAAGACCGTCGGGCAATGGTTCCTGCCGGACCCATTGCCACCAGACCAGGGTGGCTACACCCAGCACTAGCGCAATAAGTAGTGTGATAGAAACAGATTTTATCTTACTACTCATATTTAATTTATTTCCAGAATATCTTTAATTTCAGGCAGCAACCTTTGCACAGACCTTTTACCTTCATCAATAGCCTCACTAGCGCGATAAAATTCCAGAAGACCAATATGCGAGAGTTTAGGGGCTAGCAACACATCAGGCGGATCACCTGCCAATCGGCTTCGAGTTATCCGATCCTGCACAATATTGATCGATCCCGCTATTACATCAAACAAGCCCGGGGGCTGATTATTTTTTCCACGCACAGAGTGATTTGAGCCTGTATATTCAGTTATCAGATCGCTCATTTTATCGCCAAAGCCCTGTTCTGATTTTTCTTCTTTTTTTGTTTTATTTATCCTTTTATTTAAAATATCTCCATTCAGGTTCACGGCAATAACAATATCTGCGCCTAATGCTTTACATACAGACACAGGCACTGGATTCACCAGTCCGCCATCGACTAACCAGCGCTGATTATTATTCACCGCGGGGAATAGCCCCGGCAAAGAAATAGAAGCCCACATCGCTTCACTTATTGATCCTTCTGAATGCCAAACTTCTCTACCTGTCGCCAACTCAGTCGATATCGATGCATATTGTTTATCGAGGCTCTCAATCAACACAGCCTCCTCCGCAACATACTTGTTCAATGAGAGGCGTAGTCGATCCTCATTAACAAAACCATTTAATGAGCGTTTAACTTCAAACAGCCGCGCAATATCGAACTTTGTTAGTGATCGTACCCAGGTATCCAGTTTGTCGATATTATTGGTGACATAGGATGCGCCCACTAATGCGCCAATCGATGTGCCACACACTATCTCTGGATGTATTCCCTCTTCAATAAGGGCCTTAAGAACACCAATATGTGACCAGCCACGCGCTGAACCACTGCCCAGCGCCACACCGAGTTTGACTGTTGTTTTCATAGCCGTGTTCTTATCCGTCACAAATCAATTCTCCGTTTTCATTAAACAGTAATAAACCATCATCATAAGCCCCCTGCTCCAGTACGCAAAGGCATAGAGGGCGGTCACCGCTCACCAGCTCACCCATCCCCAGCCCTGTGTGGAGTCTATCCTCAAACAGGGGGGATGGGTTATATCATTCACTATTTTCTCCTGTTTATGGCCATCAGGAGAAAGTCTGGCGGGAATTATTGCGGAAAAACAGGTGTTGATTTAG
>Ga0164313_10004846_pt1 | contig 11922 bp, 11 predicted proteins | sample GuaBasSedimGuay4_FD_113735 | JGI IMG/M metagenome (GOLD analysis project Ga0164313, IMG submission 113735) | Subseafloor sediment microbial communities from Guaymas Basin, Gulf of California, Mexico - Guay4, Core 4569-4, 0-3 cm | ecosystem: Environmental > Aquatic > Marine > Hydrothermal vents... | reverse complement strand
CATTTTTTTACCTCTTCAATTGCTTGCCGTACTTGTTTTTCCTGATACCGCCTGGAATCTTCACCTGCTTTTCCACTGATGGTTACGGCACCCGGATAAAGAGCATGCGTGTATTTTCTATGAGATCCTTTATACCTGTCCCTTTGATCTCGCAGAACCCCACTTCAACGAGATCTTGTATTAGTTCTCTTATTTTCTTTGCCATAGTTTTGTTATGCCCTATTTTTGATTTTTCTTTATCTACCTGGGCGATGTCCCCGAGGTACGAGGGGACATCACCAGGTTCAGCCGTTTTTATCGGCTGAAACTTTTTGTTGGCTTTCTATGCATGGATGCAGAAAATTCTTTAAGTTGTGATTTCTGATAGTCCCTACAAAGCAATGCAGGTTTGGAAACATCGCCCTGTCTTGCTTTGTAAACACCTGATTTTTCGCCATGTGTCGCCAGAAGCTATGATATGTAACTTGTTGAAATTACGGCATGGCTTTTTCAGTCAGAGTTCATCCTTTTGTTCGGCGGCATCTGGCAACTGATGTTCAACTCGACACGGAGTGCCTTGCTTCTTCGCTCCCTTCAAAGACAGCCAATTCCTCGTGTAGGCGTGCAATCATTTTACGAATGCCGGCCTTCGTGAATCCTTTCGAACCTATGGGGTGGGTCTGTTGCAACCGCTCCAATCGTTCTTCAAGGATACGCATTTCTTCCTGCGCTTTTTCGTATTCCGTCAGATTAAAAATCATGGTTTGACCTCCACAAGTCCTTTGCGCCGGCCATCGGCTTCACGTGTGCGACTGAAAAACTCAATCCACTCATTCCAGTCGGTTTCGTCTTCCGCGGCAAAGATTTCTTCAGGGCGACGGGGATGTCCGATAAACACATTATAGCAGAAATGACGGTAGATGCAACCCAAGCAAGTCCGTCGGTGGGTCGTACATAACTTGTAGCCGCCGAATCGCGGTGCTGACCGGCGCCATGGGCCGTGCAAGCAAACGCAGTTTGATTGTGCGGTTCACGGTGTCCGGTCGAGAAAGCCAACTATATATTGGTAAAAGCGAGTTTTGCGAAAGACTTCGCTATAGCAAAAAATTCTCCGGCTTTCCCGGTCGGAGTCAATGCGCTTGTTATACCATAGGTTGCTTATTTTATAGGTTTTTTATCTCGTATCTTCTCAGCTTCAGCTTTATTGATATTCCTGTTGAGCTTTCTCAGCTCATTCGCTAAGATCGAATATGACCATTTTTTCCCTGTTATAGTTTTGAATCCGCTCTCATTCAATAAATTGACAATCTCCTTTTTGGAAACCCTTTGTTTTAGATGATGTTGCGCAGCCTCTATGGCTTTTTCAAACTGGTCTTTGTATTCATCCTTAATAGAATATTTTATTGGCGCTATTTCATCGGCTACCCTATCTTCAACTATAGCTTCATAAGATTCAACGATATTTGCTGCTTCGCTCTCTTTGGCTCTATGAGCCATTTCTTCATAAATGGGACACGTTGACTCACAAGGTGCTTTGAACCGATTTTTCTCGCATCTGCAATCAAAGGTAACATCGGACTTGTAAATATACTTGATGTTGCACTTCGTACTGTGCCGTATTTGCGATTTGGAGCTGGTCGATATGGCTGATAGCACACCAATACAGTATTCAATCATCCATTCCCGACATTCATCTGAAGATAGTCCTATATATTTGAACCAGGCCGCTATGTACTGAGTTATGTCCTGACGTGAAGGGATGTTATCTTCATTAGAAAATCGTTCCAGGTTGAGTCCGTTCGCTACTAAATCGACAATACATGGAAATAAGTACTTTTCGTTGTTTTCCGTTAAGATTTTTTGTAGTTTGTTTAGATACATAAGCGTGTACAGTTACATATAGGTAATAATGTTGTTTTGTTACAGCTATGAGGGCAATTTTTACGTAGGTATAACATTTAGTTAACCTGAACATTTAGTTAACCTGCAACGGGTCAAAAGCAAAAAACTTTCTTAACTTTCACAGAACTTGATTTATCCTCTGAAAGACTCAAATGATCCTGATACCAGTTGTCAGGTTCAACATTTAGTTAACCTGAACGCCGGGCTTCAGTGGGCGCATGCTCCTCGCGATCCACTGAAAGCCCTGGTTGGTGATTCTGCGTAAAATCAAAAACTTGCGAATACATTTTTAAAAGCAGGTTTAATTTGCTCTTTTTCTGATATCTTGTAAATATAATGGCCACTTGCAACATCATCAAGAATTTTCGCATATTCGATTTGTTTTAACGCACTTGCACTGTCACAGCTCGGGCAGTTCGCAACCTCACCGGTTTTTGTAATTGATACATAGATCGAGTTCTGTTTAATTTTGTCTGTGCTACCTTTAGAAATTTTTCTTACCTCTTTATCGTAACCCGAATCATTAGCCCAAACCCAATTATTAGATTTCCATTTGCGGATTTTTTCATGACAAAATATATCCAAAGCATCAGCTATTTTGTCCGGAATTCTGGGAGGATATGGTTGTTGGAAATAATTTTTCATATGTTCTACTAAATTGTCCCATTCTACAAATAGGTATTCCATAACTACAGCCATTAGATGCTTGCAGCTATGGTCCCTTGTAGCCCTTAATACTTCGACAGAAAGTGGAATAGCACCTTCTCCTACCAGTTTAAGGATGAAAGCTTTTGAGAATTCTTCTTGAGCAAGAATTGCCAACGCATTTGCACTTGGATATCGCTCATTTTCATGTAAGCATTCAGCATCCTCAAGCAGTCGTCTGCCATTTTTGATGCATGAATCAATGGTCAATTCAGATATGTTATTTTCTTCCATATCACTAATCGCGGTGCTGACCGGCGCCGTGGGCCGTGCAAGCAAAAGCAGTTTGATTGTGCGGTTCACGGTGTCCGGTCCAATACCTTGTTCCGGCGCAAGCGCCGGGGCAAGGTGCTGGACGTAGTCAGCACCGTGATTCCAGACGGCGAAGCCGCCTGGAACAAGTGATTATACGGACCTGGATATCATCACCTTTGTGATGTTATCCGTCAAAATACGCAACTTCTCGTCGCACTACAAATATATTGAGAATACCAAACGAAATTCGGACTTGCCAATATCATAAATATGGCTGTATTCCAGATATCATAAGTAGTGTTTTCAATGGCACCTTAATTGTCCACCCTCTTTACATTATGTACAAGCTTTACCTTTTTAATAGCTAATATTACTCTATCCAAATGCTCTACATCTTCAACAGCCAGGGTAAAAAAAGAATCAACGATTCTGTTTTCTCTTGTTTCTGTTCTCGCATTAAGTATATTTGCACCGCTTTTGCTGATATTGGCTGCAACGTCAGCTAACAAACCAACTCTGTCAGAAGAGCTAACGCATATTTTTACAGGATATGTCTCTGCAACATCCTTGTTCCATTCTATATCGATCTGCCTTTCAGGATTCATTTTCAAAGCATTTATACAATTTGTCCGGTGCACAGTAACTCCATGCCCTACTGTTATATAGCCCGTAATAGCATCCCCTGGAACAGGCCGGCAACACTTGCCAAACCTTATAAGTATATCATCCACACCCTTTACAATTACACCTGCCCTGGGTTTCTTCTTCCGCACATGGCCAATTATCTTGTTAAAGATAGATTCATGATCTTCTTCTGTTTCGGGTTTGGGTACAATTTTCCGTATAATCTGGAGGGGTGTAATTTTACCGTAGCCCACGCTTGTGATCAAATCATCTATCGTCTTAAAACCAAAATGCTCAATAACTGTGTCCATATCTTTTGATTTTAATAGTTCATGAAAGTTAAGACGATACTTGCGAAAGGCTTTTTCGCACATCTCACGGCCAAGAGTAATGCTGCGATCTTTTTCCTGAGTTTTTATCCATTGCCTTATCCTGGAGCGAGCCTTGACGGTTTTAACAAAATTCAACCAGTCTTTGCTTGGATGATGATTTTTCGTTGTAATAATCTCAACAATATTGCCTGTCTGCAACTCATATTTGAGAGGAACTATACGACCGTTAACCTTGGCGCCTGTGCACTGGCCGCCCACTTCCGTATGGATTTGATAAGCAAAATCTACAGGCGTGGCGCCCCTGGGTAGTGATTTTATCTCTCCGTTAGGTGTAAAAACATATATTTCATCAGGGAATAGATCAATACGAACATTTTCAAGAAATTCATCCGGATTCCTGAAACTTGCCTGATTTTCAACAAGATTCTGAATCCATGCAAATTTTTTACTTATACTTTCATCAACATCTTTCCCTTCTTTATAGCTCCAGTGAGCAGCGATTCCGGATTTTGCGACCTTATCCATATCCCAGGTTCTTATCTGGATTTCTATACGTTCCCCAAAAGGCCCTATAACTGTCGTGTGCAACGCCTGATACATATTTGGCTTTGGAGACGCGATATAATCCTTAATTTTTTTGGGAACAGGTTTCCACAGGGAGTGTATGAGCCCTAGAGCCTTGTAGCAATCAGAGACTGTATCGAGAATTATCCTGAAAGCTATAATGTCATAAATCTCTTCAAACGGCAGATTCTGTTTGACCATTTTCTGGTATATACTGAAAATATTTTTATATCTGCCCAGGACCTTACACTTCAGATTATCCTCATCCATTTTTTTCTTGATAATGTTTTTAACTTTTTCAATATATTTATCGCTCTCCTTCTTATCCTTGCTAATCAATTTTTCGATATTTGAATATTCTTCGGGATAAATATACTTGTATGAGATATCCTCCAGCTCATTTTTAATCCAGTAAATACCCAGGCGGGAAGCAAGTGGTGCGTAAATATCAAGGGTTTCCTGAGCGATCCGCTTCCTTTTACTCTCCTTTTGAAATTGAAGTGTTCTCATGTTATGGAGGCGATCTGCCAGCTTGATTAATATTACCCGGATATCATCCGCCATAGCGAGAATCATTTTCCTGATACTTTCTGCCTGGCGTGCCTGTGAGCTGTCAAAGGAAAGAATACTGATTTTGGTTACACCGGAGACTATATGAACAACTTCCTGACCGAAAATCTCTTTTATTTCTTCTTCTGTAGAATGGGTATCCTCTATAACATCATGCAAAAGACCGGCCGCTATGCTGACAGGATCCAGCTTCATATCTGCAAGGATGCCGGCAACTTCAAGAGGATGCGACAAATAAGGTTCACCGGACAGACGCATCTGACCATCATGGACTCTCGCAGAGTAGATATAGGCTCGGTCAATTATATCTATATCTGCGTCAGGATTGTGTTCAGAAACTTTGTCTATTATGTCGCTAATACGGATCATCTTCAATAAGCCTTGGCAAATACCACCCGATTTGTACTTGGTCGTCCACAGTATACACACTCCCCTTTCTCATTTTCACTATCAAAGGGAATGCACCGTATTGTAACTCTAAGTTCTTCTTTAATTCTGGATTCGCATTCATCAGATCCACACCAGTGAGATAAAGCAAACCCACCGTGAATTTCAGGCTTCTCACGATTTTCAGGGGTAAAAAATTCTTTAAATTTGCCCGTTTCATCAATTTTTACGGTATGTTGTCTTTTAAACGAAACGGCCCGCTCAAATAGATTTTTTTGTATTTCATCCAGAATCGTTGTTATTTCAGCGACAAAGCGATTTCTTTCCAAAGAAGTTTTATTATTATGTTCCTGATCCCTCCTGCCGACAAACACAGAATTCTCAGCGATGTCTCTTGGACCGATTTCAACTCTGAGTGGTATGCCTTTCTTAATCCAGTCCCATCCTCTTGCTCCTCCTATATCCCGGTCATCAACTTCCACTTCAACTCTGCGGAGGCCATAAAACTCTTCTTTCAGCTCTTTGGCAAGGCTTTCGGTAAATTCCATCACCTCAGGCCTGTCCTTAAGCTTTCTTATAATAGGCAGTAAAACTACATGTGAAGATGCAATTTTAGGAGGAAGTATTAACCCGTCATCATCGCTATGGGTCATTATAAGTCCGCCAATAAGGCGTGTGGAAACGCCCCATGAAGTCGTCCATGCATATTCTTCTTTTTCTTCAGCAGATTGAAATTTTATATCAGATGCGTTTGCGAAATTCTGACCCAAAAAATGTGATGTGCCTGACTGAAGAGCTTTTCGATCCTGCATCATAGCTTCTATACACATGGTATCAACCGCGCCTGGAAATCTTTCCGAAGCTGTTTTTCTTCCTTTTATCACAGGCATAGCCAGGTATTCTTCAGCAAGCTTTTCATAAATATCAAGCATCATTTTGGTACGCTCAATGGCTTCATCTTTAGTGGCATGTGCCGTATGTCCTTCCTGCCACAGGAATTCACTTGTTCTTAAAAACATGCGGGTCCGCATCTCCCATCTGACAACGTTCGCCCACTGGTTTATCAAAACAGGAAGGTCTCGATAACTGCTTACCCACCTGGAAAATGAATCTCCTATAATTGTTTCAGAAGTGGGCCTGATTATTAAAGGCTCATTGAGCCGGCCTGCCGGGACAAGGCCACCGTCAGGACCTTTTTCAAGCCTGTGGTGTGTTACCACCGCACATTCCTTTGCAAAACCTTCAACATGTTCGGCCTCTTTTTCAAGAAAGCTCAACGGTATAAAAAGAGGAAAATATGCATTTTTAACCCCTGTATCTTTGAACATATTATCCAGTACTTGCTTAATATTCTCCCAAATCGCATAACCCCAGGGTTTTATGGCCATACAGCCTCTTACCGGAGATCTTTCAGCCAAATCCGAATGTTTTATAACCTCTTGATACCATTCCGGATAATCCTCAGCTCTTGTTGGAGTAATTGCGGCTTTTGCCTGTTTTTTCATATCTATCCTTTCCGTACCTCTTCCAGCAGAACTTCAACAAGTTTCTCCTCTGGAATTTTTTTTATAATTCTTCCCTTCTTAAACAATATTCCTTTGCCATCACCCCCTGCAATACCAATATCAGCCTCTTTTGCCTCTCCAGGTCCATTTACAATGCAACCCATGATTGCGATTTTGATATCCAGAGAACTTGTTAAAAGTGCTTTGTCCACCCGTTCAACAATGTCAAAAAGAGGGATTTTACAACGTCCGCAGGTGGGACAGGAAATTATTTCAGGTCCGCGCCTCCGGATATTAAGGGCTTTCAGTATTTCAAAACCTACACGCACCTCCTCTGCCGGATCTCTGCTCAAAGAGACACGAATAGTATCTCCAATACCTTCTGCGAGCAGCATACCTATACCTATAGAAGATTTTACGATTCCAGGAAAAAGCGTGCCTGCCTCTGTAACACCGACATGAAGAGGAAGGTCGGTTTTTGAAGAAAGAAGCCTGTAAGCTTCTAGTGTGCGATGGACGTCAGATGCCTTTATTGAAACTTTTATTTGATGGAAATCCAATGATTTCAGCAATTCTATATGTCTGACAGCGCTTTCCACCATTGCCTCTGCGCTGGCACCATTATATTTTTTTAATATGTCCTTTTCAAGTGAGCCTGAATTTACCCCTATTCGAATGGGAATATTAAGCTCCTTTGCACATTCAACAACAGCTTTTACTTTTTTTACACTGCCTATGTTTCCTGGATTTATCCTCAATCCGTCAGCACCGGCTCTTGCTGATGCTATAGCCAGCCGAAAGTCAAAGTGTATATCAGCTATAATTGGAATTGAAATTTTTTCTTTTATCGGTTTTATCGCATCGGCTGCCTCTTCATCAGGCACAGCCACCCTTATGATTTCGCATCCGGCTTTTTCCAACCGTCTTATCTGGGAAACAGTTGACGCAATATCCTGAGTAAATGTGTTTGTCATTGACTGGACAGCAATAGGAGCCATACCCCCTATCTTTACTTTTCCAACCTTTATCTGGCGCGTTTTTTTTCTATTTATAGTAAAAGACATAATAATTTCTCAGGTTGTTAGGTTAATGGTTCACGGTTACCTTTTTATAGGAAAAACAATTGCGAAACACAAGTGTCTATTTCACTTGAATAAAGAGAAATCGTCTGATAATTATTATATTTGATATTCAGTTAACCGTGACACAATAATAAGGCAGTGAGTAAGATAAAAATGCTTCCCGAAGACAGTAATAAAAAATCGGCTGATAAACACAGGCCTGATGCAAAACCTGACAGCTTGATTAAATATGAGATTTTAAAACATTCATTAAACAGTGAACTCTCCTGTGCATCTGCATTTTTGATAGCAAAGGAGTTCAATGTCTCTCCGGACAAGGTTGGAATGATCGCCGACTCAATTAATTACAGGTTGGTAAAATGCCAGATGGGATTGTTTGGCTATAGACCTGATAAAAAAATTGTAAAACCTGTAAAGACTGGGAACCAAAATCTTAAAAATACAATTACCGACAATCTTGTTGAAGGAAAGCTGGAGTGCAAAATTGCGTTGGATATCGCATCCCGCTTTAAAGTAAATAAGATGACAGTCAGCGGTATATGCGAAGACATGAATATTAAAATTCATGAGTGCCAACTGGGAGCATTCTAATTGCATTGTTCTAAAGATAAAATAACTTTCTATGAAAAGTCGGCTTGCCTGATTTTGGCAATAGTGGCTGTATTGTTTATTTTTTCAGTCTGTTATTATGGATGTGACAAGGAATGGGGTTCTAATAATGTACTTAAAGGCATTCTTAAAGCCGGTGAAATTACTGTCTGTACCCGTAATAACGCCCACTGTTACTACCTGTACAGGGAACAGGCAATGGGTTTTGAGTATGATCTTGCAAAGGCTTTTGCTGATTATCTGGGAGTTAATTTAAAGGTCAGAATTGCTGAAAAATGGGAAGGTATGATTCCTGCCTTAACTGAGGGAACATGTTCATTTATTGCTGCCAGCATGACAATTATGCCGAAAAGGAAAAAGTGGGTCTCCTTCTCAAACAGATATATGCCGATCCAACAATACGTAATCGTACATAGGAACAACAGATCAATTAGAGGCCCGGAGGATCTCGCTGGAAAAACCGTCCATATTAGAGCAGGCACTTCCTACGAGGAAAGCCTCAAATCGCTAAAAAATAAAGGGATTGATCTTGAAATTAAGCTGCATGATGATTTGCCTACAGAAGAACTCATACACCAGGTCGCTGAAGGAAAGATAGAAGTCACAATAGCTGATAGCAATATCGCCTTACTTAATCAGAGGTACTATCCAAAGGCTGTATTGGCATGTCCGATAAGTGAACAGGAATTTCTTGGGTGGGCTGTAGGTCGAAATGCACAAAATCTTCTCTATCGAATAAATTGCTTTTTCAAAATCATTAAAGAAAATGGTAAATTTAATGAAATATATAACAAATATTATGCAAATATTGATGCTTTTGATTATGTTGATTTAAGAGCATATCACAGGAGGCTTAAAAGCAGGCTTCCCAAATATAAAGAAATTATCATGCAAGCGGCAGATTACCATGGTTTTGACTGGAGATTAATTGCAGCGCAGATATACCAGGAATCTCATTTTAACCCAAATGCACTAAGTTATGCAGGAGCAAAAGGCCTTATGCAGCTTACCCATTCCACTGCCAGAAGCCTCGGGGTAACAGATGTTTTAGATCCGGAACAAAATATTAATGCCGGGGTTCAGCATTTGAAGGCTCTTTATAATTATTTCAAAAACGCGGAAGATTCAAACAGGTTATTTATATCTTTAGCTGCTTACAATGTTGGCCAGGGACATATTCTTGATGCTCAGAATATTGCACGTGAAATGAATCTTGACCCGTATAAATGGTCTTCACTATCAACAACACTGCGGCTTTTAACTTATCAAACACATTATAAAAAAGCTACGTATGGATATTGCAGAGGAACAGAGCCAATAGAATATATAAACAAAATTATGATATATTATGATATTTTGAAGCGTCGAGGAATAGAATATAATACATATGCGGAATAAAAGCTGGAAGGAAAAGTGGAATAAAAAAATCAGGTGAACGGTTACAAAATCAGGATTGCCCGACAAATGGATTAGATAGTTTTTCTCTCCCTATGGTAGTGTTAGGCCCATGTCCCGGGAAGACCTTTACATCATCACCCAGATCAAACAGTCTGTTCTTTATGCTTGATATTAGAGTATTAAAATCTCCTCCAGGCAAGTCACTACGTCCAATCGAACCAGCAAAAAGCGTATCTCCAACAAAAAGTTTATTGTCAGTATAAAGCGAAATCCCTCCGGGTGAATGCCCGGGAGTATGTATAACTTTTAATCTGATTTCGCCAAAGCTTATAGTATCGTTATCTTCCAGTGTTCTATCGGGCGGCGGCGAGTTCTCCGCTGAAAATCCAAATAAAGTTGCATCAGACGAAAGCCGGCTCAGCATTGGCGCATCTAGAAAATGAATAAGAATACCGGCGCCTGTTGCTTCTTTCATTTTTTTGTTGCCGCCGACGTGGTCAAAATGGCCATGCGTATTTATTATATATTTTAATCTTAGCTTTGAGTCTGCAAGAGATAAAAGGATTCTTTCTGTCTCATCTCCAGGATCTATTACTGCGGCTTGTCTGGTTTTCTCACACCCCAATATTATGCAGTTTGCCATAAGCATCCCAACAGTTAGCTCTTTAATAATCAAAATGCCTCCCTGGTGTTACCTTGATAGTATAGGAATTTTCGCTTTATGCATAGTGAATTCGGTACTATAGGATAGATGAGTAAAGAGTGCCTAAAGTGAGCTAAAGTGCCTAAAATGCCTAAAGTTATGGTGCGCCTTCGGCGTGCTATATATCTTTAGTGCTTGATTATAACTTCAGCCGGAAACAAAGTGAGCAAAGTTGTATAAAAAAAATTAAAATTGGCAGAGCCAAAGGCGCATTCCTCAACTTTAGGCACTTATTTTTCCTTCTTCCAGTGCAATGCGTATGCTGTCAAGAATTCCATTTATAAAAGCGCCTGATTCTTCGGCGCTGAATTTTTTCCCTATATCAATAGCCTCATTAATAGATACTTTTGATGGAATATCGTCACAAAAAAGCATCTCATATACCGCAAGTCTCATAATATTTCTGTCAACAATGGACATCCGGCTGATTTTCCAATTACTGGAAAAACGCTCAATTACAGAGTCAATTTCAGGCAAAGCCTTAATAACACCGTTTATCAGTTCAAAAAAGAAGGACAAATTTCTTTTTGAAGTCACAAAATTTTCATAAAAGAGTTTAATCGCTTCTTTTGAGTCATTCTGACTCATATCTATATAAAAGAGAGCCTGCATGGCAAGTTCCCGCGCCTTGCGTCGGTTTCTCATGCTTATGTTTTATCAACCGCCTCAATAAGGTTAGCCATTTCTATGGCGCTTAATGCCGCACTCCATCCTTTGTTGCCGGATTTCATACCAGCACGTTCTATGGCCTGTTCGATTGTGTCAGTAGTTATAACTCCAAATATTACAGGGACTCCATATTCCAGGCCGACCATTGCAACACCTTTACTTACTTCAGCGCTTACATAATCAAAATGCGCTGTCGCTCCGCGAATCACAGCGCCAAGACATATAACTGCATTATAGCGAGTTCTTTCTGCTGCCTTTTTCGCAATCAGCGGTATCTCAAAGGCGCCCGGGACTTTTATGATTTCAATATCTTCTGTATCAGCTCCGGAACGCAGCAATGCATCAACTGCACCTTCTGTAAGCTTGCTGGTAACAAAATCATTAAAACGACTGACAACTATGGCAAATTTTTTCCCCTTGGCAAGAAGTTTTCCTTCAATAACTTTCGGCATTTACGTTCCTCCCGATTAATAAGGTAACCGTTCACGGTTCACGGTTCACGGTTCACGGTTTTTTTATTGAGTTAGTTTTTTGAATTTTTTCAGAAAATATTTTAACTTCACATGCAATATAAACTTGAGTTCTCAGTTTAGCATCAAGGCCTTTCGCCTTTATGTTTCAATCAACCGTTAACTGTG
>Ga0164313_10004845_pt1 | contig 11923 bp, 6 predicted proteins | sample GuaBasSedimGuay4_FD_113735 | JGI IMG/M metagenome (GOLD analysis project Ga0164313, IMG submission 113735) | Subseafloor sediment microbial communities from Guaymas Basin, Gulf of California, Mexico - Guay4, Core 4569-4, 0-3 cm | ecosystem: Environmental > Aquatic > Marine > Hydrothermal vents >... | reverse complement strand
CGCCTACAAACAGATCGGCGGTGTCGCCGGCGCCCTCGCCCAACACGCCGAAGCGACGCTGGAGGCCATCGGCCACGAGCGGCTGCCCATCGTCCGCGAGCTCTTCAGAAATCTCGTCACCGCCGTGGGGACACGCGCCGTACGCCATTGGGATGATCTCCTTTCGATTTTCAGCAATTCGCGGGGCGAATTGCCCGAGGAGGTCCTTCGTGCACTGATCGATGCGCGACTCCTCACGTCATACGAGGTCCGAGAAAAGGAGGGAGAACCGACGAGGAGGGTCGAGATCGTCCACGAGTCGTTGTTGCGTGAGTGGCCGCGCCTGGTGCGCTGGCAGACCCAGGACGCCGACGCCGCCCGGCTTCGCGACCAGCTCCGCCAGGCGGCGCAGCTGTGGCACGCGCGCGGCCGGCCGGCTGAGCTGCTGTGGACAGGCACACCGTACCGCGAGTTCCGGGTTTGGCGGGAGAGCTATCCGGGTGGACTGACTGCCACCGAGGCGGAATTCGCCGACGCCATGGTCGGAAACGTCCTTCGGCGTCGCCGCCGTCGCCGTCTGGTTGCGGCGATGATCCTACTCGCCGCGCTCACCACCGCGGCGGTGATGGGCGCTTTGTGGTGGCGAAGCGAGCAGCACGCGCGGCGGCTCGAAGCGAGACGGTTGAACGAGATCGCCCGTCAGACCTCGGATCAGAAACCGCCGTTCGCCTTAGCCTATGCTCTGGCAAGCCTCGAGGTCATGGAGAGTACTGAGGCTCGACGAGTGGCGCTGCAGGCGATCCAGAACTCACCCATGCCGCTGGTGATCGACCACGAGCGGCTCTCCGGTGGTGCCGACGGTGTCGACTTCAGCCCTGACGGGCGGTGGTTGTCCGTCGGCCACTACCAGGGCCACCTGGAGATCTGGCCCTCCTCAGGAGGTCCACCGGTCGTCCGGCAGCCGTACGCCGGGGGCACGCGGGGCTACTTCACCCCCGATGCCCAGGGGCTGTTGTCGTTCGCACTCGGGGATAAGCGGCTCATCCTGTGGTCGGTCCCCGATTTCGTCGAGCTCGGCACACAGAACCTCGCAACACCCATCCGCAACGACATCGACGTGAGGTACGCCAACATCTATTCAGACCTCCGGCGGTTTCTCCGGGACCCATCAGCAGACGGCGGGTGGCGCTGGGATCTACGGCCCTGGGAACTCATCAATGAACTCTCCGACGACCGCCTGCCGGCGGTGGCTCTCAACCCGGACGGATCGACTGTTGTAGTGGCTCGGGGCAGTGAGTTCGTTCGATACTCCATCGAGAATCCCGAGGCAGCCCCCGTGCATCTCGGAAGCACGATTTCCGAGGTGGAGTACGCAACCCATCACCCCGATGGTGATCTGCTGGCTACCACCCACACAGACGGCACCATCCGGCTGTGGTCGATTGCCGGCGCCGCCGCCGAGCCGCTGCGGCAGTGGTCGGGAGTCCGCGAAACCACCTGCAATCTGATCCGTTTCGACCCTTCGGGCACCATGCTGGCAGCCTCCTATGACGCGCACTCCTCGATCCTTCGTGGCATCGACGATCCGCCGGGGTCTGACCCGCTTGACCTCTCACCGGGCCATCCCGCAGGCTACCGTGGCGCGGAGGCGGCGTTCCATCCGGGTGGCCGGTGGGTGGCCACCGTGGGGTTCGAATCGGTGGAACTGTTCGTCGCCGAACGGGCCAAATACCCGATGGTCCTCCGCGGCCACTCGGGCTCTGTCGAGCGGGTGGCCTTCACTCCCGACGCCAGATGGCTGATTTCCTACAGCTCCGACGGCACGGTCCGGCAGTGGCCGTTGTCCGCGACGGTGGGGACGGAGGTCAAGACCTTGCACGACTGGCAGCACTCCGTCGAGGCCATCGTGGGTTGGATGACCCTGTCCCCCGACGGGCGCTTCGTGGTGACCACGGGGGGTGAGGACACCACACTCATCATTTCGCTGAATGACGAGCCAGCAAGGATCCTGGGCGGCACCGGTCAACGCGTACTCCGTGCGGCAGTGGGCCCGCGCAGCCGGCTGGTTGCGGTCCCCGGAAGAGTCGACGATCGGCTGGCGGTCCGGGTCTGGGACCTCGAGACCGACTCCGTCATCGAGCTCGACATCGACGAGGGAGGATCCACGATTTGGGACTGGTTGGCGAACGTCGAATTCACGGCCGACGGACGGCTGTTGGTGGCCATCGACGACCAGCTGTTCACGTTGGATCCGGACACCGGTGATCGCACGGTCCTGGTCGAGGGGGTCGGAAGGTTCGCCCTCGGGCGCGAGCGAGAAATGATTCTCGCAGCGCCCCGTTGGGGTTGGAACACGGGAGTGGTCACCGTCCACGACATGGCCACGGGCGCGACCACCCCACTGACGAGCCGTGGGAGGTGGGCGACCGGCCTGGCCCTCAACGCCGAAGGCACCATAGCTGTCACCGGGAGTCACAGCGGCATCATCAAGGTCGGCCCGGTCACCGACGAGGAGCCGCACTGGATCGTCGGGCCAAGGTCAAACGTCGATGCGTTGGCGGTGTCGCCCGACGGGCGAACCATCGCCGCGGGGTACGGGGACGGTACCATCCGGCTATGGCCCATGCCGGACTTCAGCAAGCCACCACTGCACGACCTGCCCCGCGACGAGTTCATCGCTCGCCTCAAGTCGCTGACCAATCTACGTGTCGTGCGTGACCAAGACGACCCTGACAACTACGTGGTCAGAGCCGGTGATTTCCCGGGTTGGAAGACCACACCCGAGTGGTGATCACAACCGGCGGCTCAACCGCCCCCAACTAATCACCACAATTTCCGCACATTTTCGGCATGACTTTCTGACTCACAGGACCGAGTGTGTATATGAACACCCATCGAAAGGAGATCGTCATGAACGGAAACTGCAAGCTCGCTTCGATCGTGGTCGCCTCGATCATCATCTTGGGAGGCGGTCAGATCGCCGTCGCCCAGGTGGACTGGACCTACGAGGACCTGTGCGTCGAGCCCGGACCCCCGGGCAGCTGGGACTCCGCCAACCACCAGGTGGGAGACGTCATCTTCGACGGCACCACCTACCACATGTACCTCGCCGGTGGGCAGACAGAATTGGTATGGGAGTCGGCCTGGTCGGTGGGACATTGGACCGCGACCAGCCTCGATGGGCCGTGGAGTAAGGACCCGGACAACCCCGTGCTGAGACCCGAACCCGGCCAATGGGATGGTTTTACCATCTACAACATCGCCGTGCGCTATGACGGATCGGGCTTCCGGATGTGGTACGGCGCGGCGGCCGGCACCTGGCCGGACCCGGTGTACGTCGGGTATGCAACCAACGCGGACGGCTGGGGCGACTGGGACAAAGACCCTGGAAATCCGTTGCCGGGTGTGGTACCCGGCGCGTCAGGAGAATGGGACGACTCTGGAATGGTTCCGAGCACTGTTCTCTTCGACGGCTCGGTCTACGGCATGTGGTACACCGCCATCAAGGACGACGGCGGCTACGGCGACTGGAGCATCGGCTACGCATCCTCGACCGACGGGCTCAGCTGGGCCAAGTACCCCGACCCTCTGCTCGTAGGTACCGAGCCCTGGGAGGGCGACAATATGTACTTTCCGGAGGTCGTGCCCTCCGGTGGTGGTTTCGCCATGTGGTACAGCGCCTTGATTCCGGGCCATGTGGCTGTCGGCTACGCCGTGTCCCCGGACGGTCTCCACTGGGGGAAGTGGTCCGGCAACCCGGTGCTGTCTCCGGTCTCCCCATGCAATGTTGCCGACTCGTTCGCGGTGATGATCGATGGCGACACGGTCCACGGCTGGACAGACCATTGCTACGACGTCACCCACGTCACCTCACCGTTCGAGGTCGTCTTCTTCGACACCTTCGAGACCGGTGACACCATCATCTGGGGCAGGGTGGTTCCGTAGCCGACGTCGAGTCGATGCCAGTCAGGTCGAGAAGCGTCTTCGGCACGCTGCGGATGGCGTCAGGAGATCAATAAGCCCGATATCCTCCTTGCCGATGATCTCCCGGTGACCGCTCCACCTGTACCTTGCCGGGTCGTCCACGAGACCGGCACGTACCGGGTTGAGATGGAAATAGGCCAGCAGCTGACGGAGGTAATCTTCGTCCTCAACGAAGCTCGCCTTGTACCTGCCCTGCCACAACGGCCCATACACCCGGTGCCGCCGAGTGAAACCCTTGGTGATCAGTCCTTGGATGGATGCCATGCTCCGCCACAAAGGAATCTCGGCGGTCCGCAACGCGAGGTGGTAATGGTTGGACATCATCGACCACGCAAAGAGCACTAAACCTCAACCACCAACCTTCTTCGTGACAATCAGCTGATGGTTCTTTCCGGCCACAACCCCATGACCTTGGAGCCTGATCAGGAGATAGCGCTCGATCGCTTCACTCCCCCCACGGTTTGGCCACGGCTCAGGTTCTGACCATTTCAGATTGATGAAATCGGCGCCGGTTGGAGACATTCCATTTGATGGAAGAACCGTCTCAAAAACAGCGAGATCCCTCAACCTCTCAATTAGGAGTAGTGACGCCAGTTCCTCCACCACGATTTGATAATGAGTCGGTGCCTCGAGCTTTTTCCACTCAATTTCGACTCGAGCGTGGCTCTCCTGTCCCCAGCCGGTTGCTGAAACAACCGAGACTTCACCGAGTTTCACAATCGTGTCGTTCCGGCCGGAGATGTACTCCGCCACGCAGGGTCGGTCGGCCAAGATTCTGATTTGCGAACCTGTCGGAGGACGCAGGAGCCTATCACCGATCCAGCCTGCCAACGCATAACTGACTGTGATCGTGGAACTTGGGGACCCATGAAGGCAGAGTGGACTAACTGAACCCAGCATCCGTTGTTGCAGATTGCTCAATGAAATTTCGGATAAGCGTCGCTCGTCCCATCGCTGCCATTTCACCTTCTGAATACTTCGGGGTTTCACCTGAATATCGATGAGCGGCAGACCAGATTCGAAACATACAGTCTCAGCGTTTTCGCCGAACATATGTTTGAGTTGTAACTCGTAGGTGTTGATGAGGCCGGCCCGCAGTTTTGATAGGGGTACGGGACTCAACGGGAGAGCTGTTTTCGAGATGGTCGATCGAGCCCGGATGACGAGGCTCTCTCCCTCCTTCAGAGCCAGCGAGGGCCTCTGTATTTCAAGCCACCGCTCGACTCTTTCCTGAGGCTCCATGCCGGAATACGTCCGTTGGAGCCAGTCAGTCTGATACCCGTATTCGTCAAACCGGAACGGCCACGGTGGCGTCAATGCCCGAAGGTCGGAGACCGAGGTTGGCGAGCCAAATTTCTCGCTGTGGTCCAGATGGTGCTGCGGGTCGAAGAAACGCCATGTTCCGTCAATCCGAGCTTCGGCGGCCGAGTGGTCTGCACTCGTGACCAGGCGACCTTCGATCCCATAACGATGCCAAAGGGCTACCAGCACCCTCGCCTGATCGATACACATGCCGTACCCGGTGCCAAAGAGTAGTCCGGAAGTGTTGGTTCGGCTGTTGACATTCCACGAAGGCATGTTCTTTGAAACGAATTCGAAGATCGTGTGTGCCTTCTCAGTCACCGTCGTGTCGTTTGGAATATTCACCGGTTGGAAAACTGAAACGCCGTCCAGTGTGAAATCGAGTTCACCTACCGGACCGTTAACCCTCAATTCTGCGTGCAAATCCTCCATCTCGGTCACCAACGACATCACGGCGATATCCGCGCGTGGAGCCGTTCTGTCGGTGCTGAGTGGCGAAGGGGAGCAGGAAGCTGATAAGAGCCCGACGAGCAGCAGGAGGGTTGTTCGAGTCATACGCATCAAACAATGGGCTAGATTTTCTTTCACGGATAGGAATTTCCTTTTCTACACTATCTTCCCACACAAAGGGCGGTGGTATCACAACCTCACAACGCCAGCTTGCCGTGGATCTCTCATTCTTTCTGCAGCGCGTCATCCAGACTCGTCAATCGCTCCGCACATCCCTAATCCCGACATCCCGATCGGACATGATGGGCAGCAGAATCTCCCTCGCCACATACCGGCTGAGCGTACGCGAGCCATCCGAGTTCAGGTGCCCGAGGTCCATAAAATCCGCATCGGTCAGCTTGGGAACCCCGCGGTCGAGGTCGTAGAAAATGAAGCCCTCGGATCGTTCGGCCTCCGCCATGAAACGGAGGTACTCGTCGGTGAGAGCGTCCGAGAACATCAGGCGGCGGTAGTCGTCGGTCACCGGCGGGTTGATCACGACGAGACGGATGCCATACCTCTGGGTCAGGCGACAACTACGATAGAAACCGGCCTCGGGTGCACCGCCGATGCGGTACCTGTCCATGTGGAGCTTACGGGACAGACGAGTGATTCTGTCGATCATCCACCTCCTCTTTTTGGGGGGAAGACTGGTCAGCCGATCCGGGGAGTCGGTCGTGATTCCGTACATTCTGCCACGCCACAGGAGGAGCCTCTCCAGCCCTGCGGTCAGGCCGTGGGGAAAGGCCAGGTGGTGAGCGTACAGCGCGAAGTTGGCAAACCCTCTGAAGTAACCGGAGGCCGCACCGCTCATCCGAGCGCCATTGGTGAGCCAGGGCGTCGCCCGGATGAGATCGGGGATGGAGGCGTAATATCTCAAAGCGTCCGGCACTCTGTTGTGGTTGGCGTTGAGCGCGCCCGGGGAGGCCTCGAAGATCACAACCTCCGGCGGACGATTCGACGCCAGCACATCCCTCAGCACCATTGCGTTCGTGTAACAGTTGGCGCTGAGCTGGCCTACGGTGTAGGTGGTCGTCCTCCGACCGAGCCCATCAGCCAGCTCGGTGTCGATCAACTCCGGGATCAGGCCGCGGAGAATCCTCGAGCTGCCGACGATCAGGATGTCGGGTTCGATCTTCTCCCTCTGGTAGAGATAGACATTGAGGGATCGATCGTTGATCCGGGGCATCCAGTATTTCAGCCCGACGACCTGGGACAACCCGCCAACGGCCGTCACCACGGCCAAGAATCCCGCGATCCGCAGCGCCCATGGCTTTGACAGTTGCATCGCCTCCCTCCTCAGAACTGGAAGTAGTAATAGGGCTGGGCGGTGCTCATCGCGGTAGCGATGAGCCCGATCACCAACGCGGCGATCACCCCCTGAACAACGGCGGGCAAATCGGAGAAGGTGTTCTCGATCTGCGCCTTCCAACGCTCCGGCGTAAAATGAAGCACGAACGCGAACAGGATCAGCAACAGGAACTCGGCGCTCACCCCGGGCCCGACGCCATGGATCCTGATCGACGTCCACATCTGTCCGATCGCCGCCAGAGACGTGGAGCGGAAGATCAGCCCACCGATCAAGGTGAGGTGGAAGACGATGGCAACCCGGAGGAGGTGGCCGGCGGGTGACCACTCTTCGGGGCCGGCAGGGGCGTCCCCCCGGAGACGAGTTGCCATGTGGCGTTTGACAATCGAAAGGGTCAGGAGGACGCCGTGGTAGCTGCCCCACAGCACGAAGGTCCACGCTGCGCCGTGCCAGAGACCGACCAGCCCCATGGTGATCAAGGTATTGATGCAGATCCTACCGAGCCCACCCTTGGATCCTCCGAGCGGGAAGAACACGTAGTCGCGGAACCAGCTGCCCATGGTGATGTGCCACCGTCGCCAGTAATCGATAATGCTCGGCGCCTTGTACGGAGACCTGAAGTTGATCGGAAAGTCGTAACCCAGCAACCGGCCGGTCCCGATGGCGATATCGGAGTAGCCGGAGAAGTCATTGTAGATCTGGAACTTGAAGCCGTAGATCGCGGCCGCGATGGCCAGCGCACCGTAGCCCGCCGGGTTCGCGAACACCGGATCCACCACGTACACGGCCAGGACGTCCCCGATCAGCACCTTCTTGATGAGACCCTTGAGGATGAGGTAGATGCCGGTCCCGGTCTGGTGGGAGGTCGCCCCTGGCTTCCGATCGAGTTGGGGCAGGAACTCGCGGGCGCGCACGATGGGTCCAGCCACCAGCTGGGGGAAGAAGGCCACGAACAGGGCGAACTCCATCAGGCTCTTGCGCGGTTCGAGGTCGCCCCGATAGATGTCGATTGTGTAACTCATGGACTGGAAGGTGTAGAACGAGATTCCGACGGGCAGGATGACTTTCAATGCGGGCAGCGATGGGTGGAGACCGAACAGCTGGAACAGGGTGTCGATGTTCTCGACGAAGAAACCGTAGTACTTGAACACACCGAGAATGCCCAGGTTGCCCACCAGGCTGACGATGAGGAGGAGCTTCCGTTCTCGGGGACTGTCACTGCGGTAGATCTCCGCACCGATGACGTAATCGAGCACCGTGGAGAACAGGATCAGTCCCAGGTACTTGACGTTCCACGCCGCATAGAAGATCCACGAGGCGAAGAGCAGCATCGCCTCCCGGGCTTTCCGGTGCCGAATCAGCAGCCCGGACAGCCCGAGCACGACGGCGAGGAATACTGCGTACTGTGCGGTGTGAAACAGCATGAAACCTGGACGATCATCGCCGATCAACGGCAGCTATACAAGGAGTCGGGCGGTTTCGAAATCAACCCTTCCGACCAGCCCGCATTTCTCACCTTCTTCGTCGCGAGGAACGCTCAGTCCCGGCGCACCGCCTCGATGCGGTCGGAAGAGACCATGGCAGCAGTGAACTCGCTCTACGACCGACTCATTCGGGATTCGGTGCATCACTTCTGGTAGGTTCCGAGCGGTCGCGCCGGGTCAGACGATTTCTACGATCTTGACCTTGTACCGTCGGGATTGTCTAACCGGGACGGATACCTCCGATATAATTACCTACTGTTCGAACGCGACGCGTGATATGGAGGCACCCGCCATGTGGATCAGCCCAGAACAACAGGTTAGACCGCTACTTTCAGTTGTCATTCTGTTGCTCGGTGGGTCATTCCCGTGCGGGGCCCAACAGTCTTTCACCGAGGTCTCGTCCGCGGTGGGTATCGGCGGCCAGACCGGCCTCGGCCATGCGGTCGCCTGGTGTGATATCGACAATGACGGCGATCAGGATTTGGCGTTTTCCAACCAGGACAGCAGCGGATTCTGGCTCTATCGTAACGACGCGGGCAGTTTTGCCGACATCACGACAGCGGCGGGGCTCGGAGGTATCGGCGCCCGTAAGATTCTTTTTGCAGAAATCACCGGGGACGACCATGTCGATCTGGTCGTTCGCACCTCGATCACCTCGTTGTGGCGCAACAACGGGGATGGGACCTTTGCCAACATAACCGGCGCCTCGGGCCTCAGCGGCACGGCACTATGTGTGAACGATTTCGACAACGACGGCGCCATAGATCTGCTGACCCTCCAGAACGACTCCCTTCGCGTTCACACCGGCAACGGCGACGGAACATTCGTCGCTCCGGTTGCGGTGGGCGACGCACCGGACTGCTGGACCAACGTCTGCTTCGACTACGACCTCGACGGTCGGATTGACATCTACGTCGGAACCTATGGCGCCGGCGCCAATCAACTGTTCCACAACGATGGCGCCGGGGGCTTTACCGAGCTTGCCGCGGCCGCCGGCGTCGCTTGGACCGGAAGGGCCCACGGCCTCGCCGTCGGGGACTACGACAATGACGGCCAGCCCGATCTCTATGTCGGCTCGTACTCCTCACCGGGCTGCGTGCTCTACCGCAATCTCGGTGACGGCACCTTTGCCGACGTCACCACCGCTGCGGGTGTCCTCGGCCACACGGACACCCGCACTGTCTCTTTCAACGACTACGACAACGACGGTTTCCTCGACATCTTCGCCTCTCACCACGACTTCTACTCGGTCAGCAACGTCATGTGGCATAACAACGGCGACGGAACATTCTCCGATGTGGGCGTCGCCCTCGGGCTATCCGGAGAGTGGATCGGGGATTACTTCGGCGTCGGGTGGGCCGACTACAATTCCGATGGCGCTCCGGACCTCTTCGCCGCCGGCCACATCGATAAGTACGTCCTGTACCGCAACGACGATTGCCCGGGAAACTATCTGATGATCGACCTGGTGGGCGTTGAGTCCAACCGCAGCGCGATCGGCGCCAGAGCCACGCTCAGCGCGTGCGGCCGCGACCTGACCCGGTTTGTGATCGCGGGCTCCGGTCGGCAGGACTTCAACTCTCTGACACTGGAGTACGGTCTTGGGGACTGTGCCGAGGCCTCGAGCCTGGAAATCACCTGGCCGAGCGGCGTCGTGCAGCACCTCGGCCTCATTGCCGCCAATCAGCACCTGAGTATCAGCGAGCAATCGACAGCACTGATCTTTGCCGACGGTTTCGAGTCGGGGGATACCTCGGCGTGGACCACCGCCGACCCCGCCGACAACTCCGCAGAATCACCATAGGAAATCGAGTCGGGTACGCAATGACGTTGTTGTGGCGACGACAATAGCGGAATAACGTGCCTGGCACCTTTACGGCACCTTTACTGGCACCTTTACCGAAGACTCCCCCACCGCAATTTACGAAGTGAATTGCAGAGCCAGCTCCATGATCCGCTCCTGGGTCACCTCGGCTCGGGGCAGGATGCCCTGCAGAGCCCCTTCGTGCATGACCGCGACACGATCGGACAGACCGATGAGCTCGGGCATTTCGCTGGAGATCAGGAGGATGGCGACCCCGTGCTCGACGAGCTCGCCGATGAGCTCGTAGATCTCGGCCTTGGCCCCAACATCGATGCCCCGGGTAGGCTCGTCGAAGAGCAGAACCCGGCACCGCGCCGCCAGCCACCGGGCGAGCACCACCTTCTGTTGATTGCCACCCGACAGATTGACGAGCTCCTGATCGAGGGAGGTCACTCGGATGTGCAGGCGGTCGACTTCGGTTTGGGCGAGCTCGGTTTCGGCGCCGAGATCGATCACCCCGCCGCGGGAGACCTCATCGAGACTCGTGAGACTGATATTCTCGGTCACCGAGCACTGCAGGACAAGGCCCTGCTGTTTGCGGTCCTCGGTGAGGAAACCGAGCCCGGCCGCGATGGATTCGACAGGACTGTGTCCAAAGAGAGTGCGACCCGCCACGGTGACGGTCCCGGCGTCGGTGGGATCGGCGCCGAAGATCGCCCTCGCCAGCTCGGTCCGGCCCGAACCCATGAGACCGGCCACACCGAGGATCTCTCCCTTTCGCAGCGAGAGGTCGATGGGCTTCGAGAAACCCGGTCCCACGAGACCCTCGACCTCGAGCACCACCTCACCCAGGGCCACATCGCGCTTCGACACCCGCTCGGCGATGGTCCGCCCCACCATCAGACGGATGAGCTCGGCCACCTCGGTCTCGCTCACCCTCTTCGTCCCGACCGTGTGCCCGTCCCGCATGACAGTGACCCGGTCGCCGATGGCGAAGATCTCGGGCATCCGGTGTGAAATGTAGATCACCGGCACACCATCGTCGACGAGATCCCGAATCACCGCAAAGAGCGCCTCGATCTCGGTCTCGGACAGGGCGGCCGATGGTTCGTCCATCACCAGCAGGCGGGCCCGTCGCTGGAGGGCTCGGGCGATCTCCACCAGCTGTTGTTCGGCTACCGAGAGCTGTGAAACCGGGGTGTCCGGATCGATTTCGCACCTCAGCCTTTTGAGAAGACCACGGGCGCCGTCGGACATCGCCCGATCTCCGATCAGACCACCGGAGGTCAGCTCGTGGCCGAGATAGATATTCTCCGCGACCGTCAGGCCTGGAACCAGATTGAGCTCCTGGTGGATCATCACCAGACCGAGACGCTCGGCTTCGAGGGGGCCCCTCGGTTGTACGGTCTCTCCGGCAAAGACAACCTCTCCGGCATCGGCCGCGTACTGGCCGCAGAGAATCTTCATCAGGGTGCTCTTACCCGCCCCGTTCTCTCCGAGCAGCACGTGCACCTCGCCGGGCGCCACCTCGAGGTGGGCCTCTGCCAGCGCCTGAACACCGGGGAAATACTT
>Ga0164313_10004844_pt1 | contig 11924 bp, 15 predicted proteins | sample GuaBasSedimGuay4_FD_113735 | JGI IMG/M metagenome (GOLD analysis project Ga0164313, IMG submission 113735) | Subseafloor sediment microbial communities from Guaymas Basin, Gulf of California, Mexico - Guay4, Core 4569-4, 0-3 cm | ecosystem: Environmental > Aquatic > Marine > Hydrothermal vents... | reverse complement strand
GCTGTATCTCTGCATATTCCTGTGGTTTCAGCGACAATTAAATCTGGAACAATTGCATATATCTTAAATAACAATACTTTTGGTGTTTATAAAATGGCTGGCAATAAAAAAATAATTGAAAGTAGATCTGAAAAAACTTTTGCCATAGATACAAGAGCTGCTAGCCCAATGTTTATAGATTCTTTGGTAGTGATGCCAATGCTTGATGGTAAACTTATTGTTGTTAATATCGCAGATGCACAAAGTGCTAAAGTAGTATATATTTCTAGTGAAAAAATATTTAATAATGTGATACATCTTTCTAGGACACAAAACACAATGGTTGCTGCAACACCACAAAGAATTATCACTTTGGGTAATGAGGGGCAACAAGAGTATAGAACAAATATTTCAGAAGTTATGGTAGATGGATCTAAAATATATCTCTTGAGCAAAAATGGAAAAATTATCTTGCTGAATTATAATCTTAAGGTATTGGCAACAGCCAAACATGAATTTGCACATTATTCAGCAGGTGCAGCCTTTGGTGGAAGAGTGTATGCGCTGGATCAGCAAGGTTCCCTTGTTGTTATGAATAGCAAACTTACAAAACAAAAGGTTTATGACCTAGGAGAAGTAGAAGAACCTGCATTTATTACAGGAAAAAAACTGTATAAAGATGGCAAAATTATAGATTTGTCTAAATTAGGTTATGAGTGATTTACTGCAAGCCTTTGAAGAATATTTGAGTGTCACCAAAGCACTTGATTCTTCTAGTGTATCCTCTTATGTTTCTGATCTTTCTCAATTAGAAGAACGAAGTCATAAAAAACTTACTAAGATAAATACAGAGGATGTTTTAGGTTTTCTAGCAGAATTTAAAAATAAAAGAACATTAAATAGGAAACTTTCTTCCATTAATGCATTTTTTAATTTTTGTCATAAGCAAAATTTTACACATGAAAAAATTAAAATACCGATGGCAAGAGTAGCTAAGAATTTACCTAAATATGTTAATAGTACAGATATTTTAAAAGCCTTGGAAGACATAGACAAAAGCAGTATATTAGGCTTACGAAATTATGCGCTTATACTTTTTTTATACGCTAGCGGTTGTCGTATTTCTGAAGCACTTTTAGTGCAAAGAATAGATATCACAGAAGGATGGCTAAAGATACGTTTTGCTAAAGGTGAAAAAGAAAGAATGGTTCCTCTTGCTCCTGTAGCCATAGAAGCTTTAGAGCAGTATATGCAAAAACAGAGCATAAATAGCAATTATATTTGGCTTAATTATCAAGGAAGTGTATTGAGTCGTATTTCAGCATATCATATTGTTAAAAAATATTTGGGCGTATCTCCACATGTATTGCGACATTCTTTTGCTTCTGCTTTGATTATAGGTGGAGCAGATTTGCGTGTGGTACAAGAGCTGCTTGGACACAGCTCCTTGGAAACCACGCAAATTTATACACACATACAAAAACAAAATTTAGCAGATACGATGAATACCTATCATCCGTTAAAAGGAAAAGCATGAAAGAAGTATTGGAGTATTTACAGCAAAAAAACTTTATTTTTAAAAGCCTAAAGGAAATTAGCCCCAAAGTATTAAATTCTCGTAAAAAAATAATTTTATATTTAGGAGTAGATTTAAAAGGATATCATTCTTTGGTTATGATGCTTGATAAAAAATCTAGAGTACTTCGTAAGGAAGCAGAAGAGCTGATGCTGCTACATGAAAAGCTGGAAAAATACATCGACAGTAGTATTAAAAAGAAGTATATGATAATCAAAGCACCATTATGTTCAAAAGCCAAAGCCTTGTTGGAAGAACATGGTTGGAGAGTTTGGCACAACGCGTATGGTGGCACCTAAAGGTATTTCTTTTGGGCATTCATCTACCAAAATTAGATGGTGGATAATCCACCCTACAGTAAAGATGAGGAGATACTATGTTATTAGCAGATATCGGCAATACACATTTCCATATTTTCAATGGAGAAACGGTTGAGCATCTTTTGTATGATGATGCTATAGACAAATATAAAAACAGATCACTTTATTATATCTCTGTAAAACATGCATTAGAAGATAGTGTCACAAAGATAAAAACTTGGCAAAATATCTCAGATAGTATCTCTATAGACAATGCATATGACACAATGGGCGTAGATAGAAAAGCCTTATGTCTGAGCTATAACGATGGTATGTTTATAGATGCAGGCTCAGCCATAACTGTAGATATTATGGAAGCGGGTGTGTATATGGGTGGCTATATATTGCCAGGAGTAAAAGCTATGCTTAAAAGTTACAAAGACATATCTTCAGCACTTGATGTAGAGCTAGACGAGAATATATCTTTAACACAACTTCCCCGTACAACCAAAGGGCAGATAAGCTATGGTATAATCGCGGCTATAAAAGCACTTATAGACAAACATAGCCAGAAGAAGCAACTTTACTTTACAGGTGGAGATGGAAAATTTCTCTCCTCTTTTTTTGAAGATGCTATTTATGATGAAGCTTTAGTATTTCGTGGTATGATAAAAGCCATAAAGGATAAAAAGATATGTTAACAGTAGCACTTCCCAAAGGAAGAATAGCAGAGCAAACTTTAGAAATTTTTGCTGAGATTTTTGGTGGAGAGTTTAAATTTGAGGGACGTGAGCTTATCTTGGATATAGGTAAGTTTCGTTTCTTAAATGTACGTAATCAAGATGTGCCTACTTATGTGGAGCATGGTGCAGCAGACATTGGTGTAGTTGGGCTAGATGTGATTACTGAAAAAGAACTAGATATTATACAACTACTCGATATGCAATTAGGAAAATGTAAGGTCGCCATAGGTATCAAAGAAGGCGATGAGCTAGACTGGACAAGGCCTAACATTAAAATAGCTACAAAGATGGTAAACATTACAAAAGATTACTTTGCTAAAAAGGCTGTAGGAGTTGAAGTAGTTAAGCTTTATGGTTCTATAGAATTAGCTCCTCTTGTAGGTTTAGCAGATGCTATAGTTGACATAGTAGAAACAGGAGCAACGATGAGAGAAAATGGACTTAAAGTAGCTGAAGACATTATGGATTCTTCGGCACATCTCATTTCTAATAAAAACTCTTTTTATGCAAAAAAGGAAGAAATACTTTCTTTGTATGAAAAAATAAAAACAGTTGTAGAAAGCCGTGGCTAATACATCTGTAAATTCTCTTGACCTTTACTCAAAAGTAGAAGACTTACTTGGAGTACAAGAGGTTACTCCTAAACTTTACGCACATTACTTACTTTTTTTAAATAACATAAGTTTTGATACACTTTTAGATGTAGGTTGTGGCTCTGGAAACTTCTTGCTGCAGATGCAAAAATCTTTAAGCATAGCAGAGGCCAAAGGTATAGACTTAAGTCCTTTGATGATAGAAAAAACTTTAGAAAAAGATATAGATGCACAATGCATAAACCTTTGTAGCTTAGAGGGTAGATATGAAGTGATAACAGCAGTCTTTGACATGTTAAATTACCTAGATAAAAATGCTTTAAAACATTTTTTACTTTGTGTGAGAGAGCGTTTAAATGATGGAGGAATCTTTCTATGTGATTTAAATACCTTGTATGGTTTTGAAAATGTAGCTGTAGGTTCTTATATTGTGGATGACAATAAGAGATTCTTAACAGTAGATTCGGACTTTGAAAACTCTGTATATAATTCTGAGTTTACACTCTTTGAAAAAGAAGGAGGAGTATTTAAAAAATCTCAAGAACGCATAAAACAATACTATCATAAAGTTGAAGAAATAGTAAAATTGTCTGGATTGGAATTAATAGAACAAAGTGAAATATTTTTGTATGATTTTGATGAAGCGGATAAAGTTTTTGTGGTATTAAAAAAAGTGTAAGCTGCGTTTTCTAACGCAGTAGAGGTAAAATAGTCTTAGACTATCTTACATTCTCAAAAGGGTTTTCAACTACATTTTTTCTATCTACAATATAAGGAATAAGTGCTGTTTGTCTTGCTCTTTTGATAGCTATGGTTACTAGCTCTTGGTGACGTTTACAGTTACCTGTAAGACGACGAGGCATAATCTTAAATCTTTCACTAAGTGAGAATTTAAGTTGTCCTAATTCTTTGTAGTCGATAAACTCTACTTTTGTTTCGCAATATTTACAAAATCTTTTTTTAAATTTTCTTCTTTCTGCCATGGTGTTCCTTTTGGTTTATAGCCCATATTAAATGAGCAAGAATTATGAAGATGTATAATACAGTAATTTAACTTTGGTTTTTCTTGTCAAGCAAGATACTTTATGTATGACCCAAAGTTTAATTATTTAGATATATTTTAAAACGGTATTTCATCTTCGTTAATATCTATTTCTGGGATATTAGATGCTTGACTTTTTTCTGTTGCAGGCTGTTGCGTAGCGGGTGCATCATAAGATTGTGCAGACTGTGCGTATGTGTCTCCTGCTGCAGCGTTGTAGCCACCTTGTGCCTCATCTTTACTTCCAAGCATAGTCATATTTTCTACAGTCACAGAATGTTTGGATCTTTTGCTTCCATCTTGTGCTGTCCACTGATCAAGCTTAAGTCGTCCATCTACTAAAATTTTACTACCTTTACGCAAGTACTGATTTGCAACTTCAGCAGTTCTGCCAAAGAAAGTAATATCTACAAAAAGAACTTCTTCTTTTTGTTCACCTGTTTGGGATTTAAACTTTCTAGTACTAGCTATAGCTGTATTTCCAATAGCCGCTCCACTTTGTGTATATCTTACTTCAATGTCTCTAGTAAGATTTCCTGCTAAAATAATTTTATTGTACATTAAGGTTGCTCCTATTGCTACTTTATAATTATGCTTCTGTCGTTACTTCTTCTGTAGGAGCTTTTTCTTCTGCTACAGGAGCATTCTTTTTATTGGCTGCATCCACAAGTTTATTAAATTGTGTAAGTTCTTTATTTTTAGAATATTTTACGGTTAAAAATTTAATGACATCTTCACTTATCTTAAGATTTCTTTCTAATTCAGTAATAAGTGAACCTTCTGCTTTATAGAAAAGAACTGTATAGTGCCCTCTATTGTGTTTATCCACAGGATAAGCAAGTTTTCTCATACCCATATTATTAGTGGCACTAAGTTCGGCACCTTCTTTGCTGAGGATATCTTTAATTTTTGCAACTTGTGTTGCAATTTCTTCTTCTGTTAGGGTAGGTTTAATCACAAACAGTGTTTCATAACAAGTCATATTGTTTCCTTTTGGTTTAATAGCCCATATTGCAGCAAAAATATACTGTCCAAAAATGAGCAAGAATTTTGGAATAGGTATGTTACAATAATACCCCTTAATCACACATTATAAAAATATTTACACATTTTTTTGCAATAAATCCTTGACATTAATCAATTATTCTGTACTATTTGTTTATCTTAATTTTAATAAAAGGATTTAATTATGGAAAGAAGAAATTTTTTACGTTTATCGGGAACATCGGCAATGGCAGTAGCAATTGCTCCTTCACTTATTACGCAGAAGCTTTATGCTGAAAATGGAGACATGTTTCAAACATTTGAAAAAGTACAGCTTAAAGATGCAGATGGCAAAGCTTTGAAAGCTTCAAGTTTAACTAAAGAAGAAAACTATTTATTTATGTACCCACATGTAGCAACACCAGCAATCATGGTTGACCTACTTAAGCCTGCAGCTAAAGATATTAAGCTAAAAGCTGAAGATGGTACAGAATATGTATATAAGGGTGGTTATGGAGCAAAAGGAACAATAGTTGCATTTTCAGCTATCTGTGCGCACCAATTAACACATCCTCAAAAATCAATGAGTATGTTCCAATACGTCCCAACAACAGGAAAAACACTTGCTTATGATAAAGCAGGCGTTTTTGTTTGTACCTCTCACTTGGCAGCGTATGATCCACAACAAGGTGGAAAAGTAGTTGGTGGACCAGCAACTCAAGGATTAGCATCTATTGTGCTAGAAATAGATAAAGATGATAATATTTGGGCAGTAGCTGTAATGGGGCCTGAAAAATTCCAAGCATTTTTTGATGCCTTCAAAAAAGATCATAGAGCAGAGTTTGGTAGAAGAGGTGCAAAAAAACTTATAAAAACAGAAACAAAAGTACAAGCACTTAAAAATTACTCAGCAGAACTTATCCAAGCCTAACCCTTCACACTATAAGATATATTAAACTACAGTATATCTTATAGCTATCCCCACTTATATTCTTTGTGTACCTTTTGGTTACACACACAATTTTTTTTATAAATTAAGCATAAATAATTGTTTATTAGTATTTTTTTTGTCATAATGTGATTACTTTATGTTATGTAAAGAGTTCAACAAAAACAATTCTAATAGGAGACATTATGGCAATGAATAGAAGAGATACATTTAAACTTGCGGGTGTAGCAGCAGTAGCAGCAGCTATGCCAACAATGGCAACAGCTGGCGGTTCAGTACCAAAAAAAGCTAGTGGTAAATCAGTAGTAATCGTAGGAGCAGGCTTTGGTGGCCTTACAATGGCGAAGGCACTTAGAAAAAAAGACAGTAGTATTGAAGTAACTGTACTTGAGAAAAGTAATATGTTTATGGCTTGTCCATTCTCTAATGCACTTCTTGGTGGACTTGACGGTGTAAGACTTGATACATTTATCGGTGATTACTACCAACCAGCATCTAACCATGGTTATAGCTTTGTACATACAACAGTAACAGCTATTGATAGAAAAGCAAAAACGGTTACAACAACAACAGGTAGTTATGCATATGATATTCTTGTGCTTTCTCCAGGTATTGCTTATGATTACGAAAAGCAATTCCCAACATGGTCAGCAGCTAAAATTGCAGATGTATCACATGCTTGTCCAGCAGCATTAATGCCAGGCAATGAGCATGTTGCACTTAAGAGACAACTTGATGGTATGGATGATGGTAATGTAGTTATTGTACCACCTGCAAAAGGTAAATTTAGATGTCCTCCAGCTCCATATGAGAGAACAGCTATGGTTGCAAACTACATGAAAAATGAAGGTATCAAAGGTAAAGTAATCGTTCTTGATACTAGACCTGGTAAATTTGCAAAAGCAAAAGCATTTAAAGAGTCTTGGAAAGATTTATTCTCTGACATCATCGATTACAGAGGCGAAAGCACAGTAACAGATGTAGATACAGCTAAGAAAACAATTACATATACAGATGGTGCAGGTAAATCACATACTGAGTCTTACCAAGTATGTAACCTTATTCCAATCAATAAATGTTCTCCTGTTATTGCTATGGCTGGCATTGAAACAAATGGTGCAGGTTATGCAATCATGGATGGTTATAGCTTTAAATCTAAAACTGATTCAAGTATTTATGTTGTTGGTGATGCTGTAACGCATAAAATCCCACCATCAGGACAAACAGCTATCTGGGGCGCAAACAGAGCAGCAGGTCAAGTAGCAGAGCAACTAAACGGTAAAGCTTCTGACTATAAAGCAGGTCTTCCAGCTAAGGCGGCAAATGTATGTTTCTCAATGGTAGGTGGTAAACCTGAAGAAGCTATTATGGTTACTCACACTTTCTCAGCAGACAAGTCTGGTGTATTAAAAGGTAAAGGTAATGTTCCTAAGCCTAAAGATGGTGGCGGTAAATTTAGATCAAAAGGTACTGCTAAAGCTACTAGAGAGTGGTTTGGTGGTGTTATGAGAGAAATGTTCAGTTAATCGTTCATTTTTATTATGATTTGTATCTATCCTTTTTAGGATGGATACAAACTTTAAACTTTTTTAATTTAAACCTCTAAATCTAATATACCTACTTCAAAAATTAATTCAAAATTTTATAAATAATCTTGTAACTTAATCAACATACTATAGAGTAATACTTCTTTTTGTGTGGCAGGTGCTTTCTTGATAATTAATTCACTCTCCAATAAATGTTCAAATATTTTTAACAAAGAAGCAGACTTGACTTTTAAGGCTAACTGAGCTTTTTGTTCTTCTATCTGTTTGGGTAGTTTATATCCTAAAATAGCAGCCGAATCTACATGACCATTGAGTTTTATATAAGCATGAAAGAGAAAAACTTGGTTTACAAAGTATTGAGTTGAGCGTAAAATTGATGCTTCATCTTCTCCGAGGTCTAGTAATTTACTGATGGTAGCAGTAATTGGTTTTTTATTAAATAAATCTATAAGCAGTTGCTCTGTAGCCAGAGGTGCGGTGGAGTACACAAGTTTGTCTATGTCTTTACTTGTGACTTTCATATCAAGTATGGCTAACTTTTCTAGTTCATTGGCACAAAGTGCTAGGTTGTTGTTTAGTACAAGCATGAGATGCTGTAAAGCATAGTGGTCTATGTCTAGTTTAATCTCTTGGGCTTTTTGTTGTAGCGTAACGACACCTTCACGTACATTTGGCTCAAAAAAACGCAGCCAAACCCCTCCTTTTTTGTCGCTAAAAGCAGCCTGCATACTTCTAGCATCTTTAGCAAGTCCTGCATAAGCATATAAAAAATAATTGTCTTCATTTTTATTTGCAAGTTCCACAAGCACATCAAGTTCTTTTTTAGGTATCTTCTTTGCAGACTTAACAACCACAAGGTTTGTCCCTCCAAATAAAGAAGTTTGAGATAAAAAGTTCTTAGCCTGCGTAAAATCCCACTCTTCATGATATAAAGAAAGCATAGAGTCTTTCGCTTGGGTTTTCTTCACATATAAGTCTATATAAAAATCCACAAGATACTCATTCTCTCCATAAAACAATACTGCCTTAGGAAGCCCCTGCCGAAGTTTTTGTTCAAATTCTTTTTGGTACATTATGAGGCTACTTTTATAATGTTATTATTTTCATTTGCTAGACCTAAACTTTTCATATCTTCCATAATTTTTTGAGCTAGATAATACCCTAAATATGACGGTACAGCATTCCCAACCATTTTATACCCTGCCATGACATTATTGTAGTAAAATTTATGTGTATCAGGAAAAGTTTGTATTCTTGCACATTCGCGTACAGATAATCGTCTATATAGATGTTCTTTTTCTGTCACAAAGATACGTTTGTTTTGTTCAATAAATTTCATTTTAGGTGCTTGTGGGTGCAACGGAGCATGTCTGCCCCCCTGCTTGTATGGTAAAAGAGGGTTCATCCCAAGAGCGTACACGGTTACGAGACATAAACATACTAGAAAATGTACCTATAGCATACTCATGATTATTTAAAGTACATCTATCACCATTGGTATAGTTCTTTTCTTTAGCAGGAAGTGCAGTGTCTTTTATGTCCCAAATCACATCTTTTAAGTATCGTTTACTGTCAAATCCACTTGGAAATTCAAATTTCATATCTAAGTCATTTCTGTACCCTACAAAAAAGACACGCTTTCTGTCTTGAGGTACCTTGAAGTCATGGGCATTGAGCATTTTAAAGGATAATGTGTAGCCACTCTCTTCAAATAACTTTTTTATATTTTTCAATGCATTACTATGACGCCCAGCAAGCATACCTGAGACATTTTCAGCTAAAAAGAAAAGAGGTTTTTTATCTTTAAGCAATCGGATAAATTCAAAAAAGAGTTGTCCTCTGTGGTCATCTATTCCCCTTAAACTTCCTGCTTCACTCCAACTCTGACAAGGTGGACCACCGATGATACCTAGTGTTCCTGGTACATCTTCAGATGGTATTTTAGTGATACTTCTTCTATCAAGTTTGGTATGAGAAAAGTTTTTTTCATACGTTTCCCAAATGTCTTTGTCGTATTTATTTGCCCAGATAGTATCAAACCCAGCTTTTTCAAAACCTAAGTCTAAGCCACCTGCACCTGAGAAGAGGGAAATAATATTCATAGTTATTTGGTCAAACTTTCTAAAGTTTCAATAGTTAACTTACTTGAAGGATATACACCTTTTGTGTCTTGTAGGTATTGATATGAATTATATATTTCATCAGCAATAAATAAAAATACATGATGATTTCTAATTGCTTTAACTTTTTCTTCTGTTAAATCAATTCCTAGAGTTATTTCAATCATTACATCAATTGAAGTCATTTGAGCAGTTTTTATGAATTGTTTATATCGTTCTCTTAAAGTTCTTTTTGCCCCAATGCCATAAGTTTTATTATCTAGTTCAAAGAAAAAGTCAAACTCTGTAGAACTATCATCCTTATCATGTATTTTTTCTATTTTACTTTCATCTATACCAATAGATGTTAAAACTGATAAAATTCTATCTTCATAGTCTGAACCACTGTCGCTTATGATTGATTGATTGATGCCTTCATTGAACATAAGCATAAATATTTGATTTGATTCGACACCTTTATCTTTTAGCTCTACAGCAAATTTTGATAAGTTTTCAATAAAAATATTTGCTTCTTGTGATATGAAGTTGGTTTCTTGATTATTTAATTTGTCAAAGAAAACCAATGATAATAATGCACCATTGACTCTCGTTGAGTAGGGACTATAAATAGTAACTTTGTCGTATTCTAAAGATAAGGGATCTAAATTTTCTAGTCTTGTAATATCAATTAAATTTTTTAGTTTGGCTTCTTGCAAAAGTAAATCTTTAACCATATAAAGTTTGAGACTAAATACAAATAATTTTAAATCAATATCTGAATTAATTTCTTCAATTGTTTCATATATCAATTTTTGTTTTTTTGAACTAGGTTTAATCTTACATTCTATATAGGAAGTAATTTTTATAAGTATAGGGTTAAAGTTTACTTTTGAATTTAATATGCAAATTTTTAAAATCTCATTTGATTGATTATCAGTAAGTCCTGTTTTTACTAAATATTTTAAAAAAAAATAAAATTTTAGATTTATATCAAATTTTGTTTTTGAGATATTTAATTTATCAATTTTCACTTATTCATTTCCTTAAATATATTCTTAGCTAAAGCTTCAATAACAGGAACTGCAACACTATTCCCAAACTGTTTATAGGCTTGCACATCACTTACTACAATTTTAAAATCATTAGGAAAACCTTGCAGTCTCCCAGCTTCTCGTGGAGATAGTTTTCTAGGATTTTTTGATTTTTGATTGATGAGTATTTCAGAACCGTCTTTGTAGTATCTGGCACTAATTGTACTTGTATATTCTGAGGCATGTGTAAATATAGAATATCCAAAACCATTACCTTTAGCTTTGTGGGCTAGTTTTCGTCTTTGATGTCCTGCCCATAATTTATCAGAGATAGTATATTTGTCATCTACTTTCTTTTCTAGAATATCTCCAACTTTAACTATTTTTTCCAAAGGTTCTGGAAAATCAAAATCTATATCATGGTCTAAAAATCCAATAATATAGATTCGTTCTCTGTTTTGTGGCACTCCAAAATGTTTAGCATTTAAAACTTTTGCAAAAACTTTGTAGCCTTGCTCTTCTAAAGTTTCTTTAACCACTTTAAATGTATTGCCTTTATCATGATTTTTGAAGCCTTTTACATTTTCAAGAAAAACTACTTTTGGTTGATGATATTTTATAATCCTAGCTATATCAAAAAATAGTGTGCCTCGTGTATCTTCAAATCCTTTTTTTAAACCTGCATTAGAAAATGGTTGACACGGGAATCCCGCGAGTAAAATATCAAACTCTGGTATTTCATTTGGTTGAATTTGTGTAATGTCGCCAGAGGGTAGGTGTCCATAATTACTAGCGTAAGTTGTTTGTGCAAACTTGTCAATCTCAGAAGCAAAAATAAAAGAACTTTTATCTTTGAATACTTGTTCAAACCCTAATCTAATTCCGCCAATACCTGCAAATAAGTCTATAAATTTATAAGATGATTTGGTTTGATTGTTATTTGATGGGTTGAAATGCAAAGTCATATCTAATTGCCTGAAATTTGGATTTAATATAGCCATAATTATACCTTTTTTTTTGAATAGTATAATTATAGGTCAATTTTTATGATTTAGGTAAAAACATCCCAAATTGACATATTT
>Ga0164313_10004843_pt1 | contig 11926 bp, 5 predicted proteins | sample GuaBasSedimGuay4_FD_113735 | JGI IMG/M metagenome (GOLD analysis project Ga0164313, IMG submission 113735) | Subseafloor sediment microbial communities from Guaymas Basin, Gulf of California, Mexico - Guay4, Core 4569-4, 0-3 cm | ecosystem: Environmental > Aquatic > Marine > Hydrothermal vents >... | reverse complement strand
CTCTTTATAGTAAAAAGTTCTGACTCTTTATGAACATCCCATAACTTAAGTTCTGAACCTATGGATGCTACATATTTTCCATTATAACTATACGCACAGTCTTTTACAGCCCAACTATGATAATTTTGAAAAGAAACATTTTCAATTCTATCTAAATCCCAAAGCTTTAAGGTATTATCTCCACTTGCAGAAATAATAAATCTGCTATCATTACTAAAAGCACATTCTTCGACTCTACCAGTATGACCCTTGAGAGTAACAATTTCGTCTCCAGTCTCTGTGTCCCACAATTTAATGGTCTTATACGCACTTGCAGACGCAATGCGCTTACTATCTGGACTGAAAGAACAGGACACTATAGTGTCATGAGAACCATTAAAAGTTATTTTGTTTCCGGTAACAATATCGTAAAGTTTCAAGGTTTCGGAAAAAATACTATATGCTATTTTACTGCTATCAGGGCTAAAAGTAAGTTTCTTGACAAGTTCTGTCCCCAACAACTGATTCTCTTCATTGATTGTAGCGATCTCAGCCTGTGTGTCAATATCCCACAATTTGATTAAATTATTCTCACTGGCAGATGCAATGTATTTTACATCAGGACTAAAGGTGCAGGCATTTACTTTAGATATGTGACCTTTGAATGTAGTTATCTCCTCACCCAATATTACATCCCACATCTTGATGGTTTTATCCCAACCTGCGGAGATAATGTATTGATTATCATGGCTAAAAGTAATAACTTCTATTTTATCGGTGTGACCTATAATAGGACCTATTTCCTCATCCGTCTCCTTATCCCAAAGCCATAATGTATATTTATCCAATTTCTTATCATATCCAGCAATTGCAAAAAATCTAAAATCTTGACTGTGTCTACTGGTTGTCACAAAACTGAAATGTTTATCTTCCCACCATGTATAACTCCTATTCTTATACTTGTACTTATGGGTAGATATTTCTTCTCCTGTAACCAGGTTCCATAGTTTCCGAGCTTCCCCGCTTACCGATACTATAGACTTGCCATCTGAACTGAAAGCGCATGAAAATACACCTGGGTGATCTTTGAACGTGCGGACGAGTAATGAACTTTCAATTGGTTTTCTAATTAATCTTAACCAAGGTCGTTTAAAACGGCTCTTTTCAAAATCAAGTTTATTTTTTAATACTATATTTTTATCAATTTGCCATTGCAATCTATTATAGAGTTGTGGAAAGGTTAATTCTGGATTTTCCTTGAGTACAAAAGAGGCCTGATCCAAAACTTTACTGAATGCTTGCAAAACACTGTGTTGTTTGCCAACTTCATCCTCCTGAGGCATCACCTTTAAAGCTGTTCGATAATCGTCTAAAAGATCATAAACAATAAACTGTGTATTCTTCTGTTCCAGGAACTCAGTATCCGTTAATGTTTGATATAGTTCATTCCACATTTTGCCGAAAGTCTGTTGATAGGGAAGTTCTGAAAGCTTTCGAAGATTGGGCCTTTTTTCATCAATATAGAGTGATTGTTCAGCAAAATATTCCGCTAGTACCTGATGTCTGCTCTCTTTGTCTTTATCGGATAAATATTCAGCCTGGACGGCGACGCCGAAACTGGTAGGATGATAAAAAGTCATCAATGAGGCTCCGTCAGCACTACGTTCCGCCAGGTAAGGTTCAATATCAAAATACAAGCGCGACCATATTACAACCGGTAATCGTTGTTCAGGGGGATTGTGAAAAGCTCTCTTCTTAAAATCATCGAATACTTCTATATCTTTTGAAAGAGCATCTATCAATTCATCTTCTGTAAGGCCATTTTTTGCAGCTGCAAGATATCCCAGGCTACGTGAGACCATTATCTCTCCGTGATTTTCATTGGCTGAGAGTCGTTCGAACAAATCCTGAATGACTCCCCTGATATCCGGACTGAGTTTTAATCCTTCCGCATAAGACTTCCACCTTCGGGATTCTTCAAAAGCAAGTTTCAGGTAGAGGGGCTTGCCATTTTCTTCTCGATTGAAATGATCAAGTATTTCTTTTCGCTGAGGCACCTGTAATGCTCTTTTAGCATCATTCAACCATAGGTCTAAAAGTCTCTCTCCTTCCTTTGACAGCATAGGTTCCAGTTCTCTTAAACTTTCCTCCGTAATCTTCCTCTTAAGTACTTCGTAGCATTCCCCTGGTAGAGTTGAAACAATCAACCAAACATTTTCCGGAAGATCAGTAGGTAACCAGTTAAGATTTCTTGAGTTGTTCGAATCAGAAAGCTGATCCAGTGCATCCAGGTATATAATGAGTGTTTTCTGATCTGTTGCCAGGGCCAATCGCTTTGGGAATTCTTCAACCAGTTCTTCGTAGTCGGATGGTATTTCGGATTCATCTGCACCGTAGGCTCGAGAAATCTGGCGACAAAGGCTTTCCAGCAAGGCTCGGCCATCAGAAGATTCAGCTGTCGCGCCAATAAACCTGAAGATTAATTCCGCATCTGGATGTTGCTCTTGAATTTGTTGCAGTGAATACGCCATCAGGGCAGATTTACCTGTACCTGACTCGCCATAAGCAGCTAGGGGGTGTTGATCAGTACCACTGATGTAATCCTGGATCTGATTGAGAATCTCTACACGACCTACAAATACCTTAGCCCGGTCTTTTCCAAAGGCTTCGTGAGCATCTACTTCCCTTTCCAGCGGGGACCTGTCTTCAATCAGATCTATTTCTTTTTCTATAATTCTGGAAAGACTGGTATATACATCATCACACAGCTTCTTTATGTGATCCATTGTAATACCATTTCCTTCCCACCTTGCATCGTATCTATATATATTGGTTATACCCAATTCATCTTCCAGCTTATCCTTTAGTTCATCCAGTTTTTCTTTAGCTCCCGAATCAGGTACCTTCTTCCCCTCCTTATTTATCAGATCAATAAAATCCTCTGCACTTTCATCCTGTGGCAAACCTTCTATTGCTCTAAAGAAGCTAAAAACGTGTTCTTTTGCATCCAGTACAGTCAGCGCACCAGCTTGAATTTCCTGTTCTGTTGCTGATGATTCATACTTTAACTTCTGTTCTTCAGTGAAAGATAAATTCTCTATTGCATTACGAAGTATTCGGCGAAGCTTCTCTTCCGTTTCACCCCATAGCTTACTTTCCTCATCACGAGCCCTTATTTTTTCAGAATCAGGGGCATTCGCTTTTACCTGTACTTCCCGCGGCTGAATACAATAAACAGCAGGAAGGGCATTGTCATCTTGTTTATACCACCTATTGAGCAGGGCTCTATCCTCTTCAATTAATACTTGCTTCTCAATCTGTTCAAACTCAGAGACTGGGATTTCAGCCGGCAAAGGTTGCCAGCCATAACGGTCACCAAGGAGCACGATAAAATTCGGATTGGGTGGTCGGTGACAACGTGCAACCTCATCCAGACAAATGTTCATGGTCTGCTGGTCAAGCGCCGATTCCTCTCTTACTCCCCACCTTAGATCGATGGCCTGAAAACGGAAACCATGCTGCATGCACAGTTTCTTGAGTTCCGGAAATACATGCCTTTGCAGTGCATTCCGTTCCTCCTTCAAATCACTGAAGGTAGAGCTCACAAAGATCCTGAAGGTTTTGTTTACTATGGCCATAAAGAACCTTTATCTTGCATTATCATTATTCCAATATTTTATTTCAAATGCTTTTCTAATTCTTCAATTCTTTTTTGAAGCTCTTTCTTCATCCAGTCATTCAGATCGCCAAATCTTAATATTTCATTGATGAGGTCAAGCAATTTAACTTTTGAATCTGACAAAAGGAGATCAATATTTAATATCCGTAGCAAATCCAAATATTTACTTTCAACTTCAGAATCTTTGTTTGATACGAATAAACGCATCTCCTGTACACAATAATCAACTGTTTCATCTGGATTTAAAGACCACATTGCCTTTAGTATATTTTCTGTCGCTGTACCTGGGCCATAGCTATTCAGAGCTGAATAAAGAGCATTTTTTAAACATTCCATCGACTTTTCAGCATGTTCAGGATATTTAGCAATCACTTTAGCTGCAGCCCCGATTATCCACCCTGATGTCCCATACATTGAGTCATATGCAGCATTATATATGCTCTCCTCATGATAATTAGAAAGTATATTTAATGCTTCGATCGAATTATGATTCTGGAGCAGTACAATATCAATTAAGGGAGCAATAGCTTCCTTACCCGAAACTGAGCCAATAATTTTAAGCAAGTCACCCTGTAAACTTCGGAATCTTACTGCAAGAATCCATTCCTTGGCTTTTTCGAAAAGAAGATCACGCAAAGGAGTACCCGACAAATGACTAATAACAAGTTCCTGAATGATATATGGAGCGTCGTTAAAATCTCGCTGTATCAATTCATAATCGCAATCACGGCGATGTCTCTTTCCGTATTCAAGAGCCAGAAGCAAAAATTGAGAGCCTAATATTTCATCTTCGCCAGAATCCAATGTTTGGTCCAGGAGCCAAAGATAATTTTCAAAGGAACAGTCTTGTGAAAGATGTTTATTATAAATTGCTGCTACATTACTGTTGACAAAAGTATTATAGTTACAACCATCTACAGTTATGCTATTACACTTCATTGTTTTAATCTCAACCCATTTAGCAATTGACGGATCGATAGCTTTAGGGCTACCTTTTTGTGCTGGTGCTTTTTCTTCTAAGGTTGCGGGCTTTGGTGCCTCCTTGATCTCATCTTCAGAATTTACTGTTTCTACTTTCGCTTTATCCCTATTAATTTCAAGTAACTCTTGCAAAACCAGAATGAGTTTTTTAAGATGTTCTTCAAGTGGCGGTTTCCATGCATCCACCCTTTGTATGCCTGCCAGAAAATACTTCAAATTTTTTCCAGGCTCTACATTCTGAATTAGAATCGGGAAAATTGAATTTTCCTGATTGATAGCAAGTTCTACCTCCTTTCTAACATGTTTTGAATTATTGGAATGATCTGAAACTAGTATGATCATAGCTTTGCTATTTTCAATTCCTCCAACTATTTCATCACCATAATTTTCTCCAGGTCTTACATCTCTTGGTGCAATCCAGCATGTTATGCCATTTTTCTCAATAATTTCGCATATGCTATTTGCTACTTTAGCATCTGAATGTGAATGGCTTATAAAAACCTGTTTTGACATGTTGTAAGAGTTTTAAATTATCAGAAGTGTATATTATATATCCTAATACTGAATGGACAATTTCCGGAAACTTTAAATGTGAGAATGAGTAATTCATATTGTTCGGGAATCATTTCGTCTCATTTTATTGTCACCATTTCAACTTTTTTCTGAACCGACTTTAATTCATTCTCCCTGTTCAGATCAATTGTTATTAAGGAATCCATCTTATTGGCCTGCTTCAGCACTATTTTCTCGGCTTCGAATGGATAGTCTTCCAGCCAGATAAAATCAGAACTAAGATCTATAGCTTCGGTTTTTAGATCTATCCAGTTCGTATGTTTAATCATCTTAAATTGTTCCAAGGTTGATTGAGGATAAGATTTTGATAAGTGGTTTAGCGCGTTATTATTGCCTCCTTTGCAATGCGTGCTTAACCAATAACAATCATGATTTGTGACTAAAAATGAGATAAATTCCTTTCCATAATCAGGTATAGTCAGATCCTTTTTTAGAATCACTCCATCTATATCTAAGTATATTTTCATTGTCGTTGATAGAGAATAGGCTCTTCCATTACCCCCCACCGCAGATCGATTGCCTGAAATCGGTAACCATGCTGCATACATAGTTTCTTGAGTTCCGGAAATACATCCTTTTGCAGAGCATTCCGTTCCTCCTTCAAATCGCTGAAGGTGGAGCTGACAAAAATCCTGAAAGTTTTGTTTACTATGGCCACCGTAGGATCAGTAATTACCAGCACATAAATTACTGATAATAAACGTAAATCCCTACGTTCCTTACCCCCTATTTCGCGAATTCTTCGTAATGGCTCCTTTTATATCTACCTGAATGTCTGAATTATAGGATATGAGGCACGCTTTTGCATATAACAATAGCGAAGACATACACTAAACAGAAAAACAGATGGCAAAAATGAAAGCAAATAATCGAAAGCTGCAGGATGCACTCACGAAAATTACAAGCTCAGGTATTCAGGCAGACAGGAAACAGCTGAAAAAGGACATGCGGGCCCAATTCTCAAATTACCGGGAATGGATTCGGGAATATGTGGTGAACGCCTATGACGCCATGGCCACCTATTGCAGAATCTATGGAGAGCTGGATGGGGATGAAATTACCGTGACTGTTATTGATGACGGAAAAGGGATGAGTAGAAGTAGAATTAAAAAATTCTTCACCCTCTATTGCTCGGAGAAAGATATTGACAGCGACAAAGCCATCGGCACCCATGGCATTGGAAAACTAAGTATCGCGGCCATTCCAAATCAGACCCGATTTGAAATGGAGACCTCAGATGGAAAAGAAGCCTGGCTGGCGAAAGCGGGAAAACTGGATTCAGAAGAGGATATTCACGTGCAGAAACTGGACCAGCTTAGGCCTCACGGGACCACCTTCAGGATAACATTTAAGAAAAAATGTTCACTGTTTGAAGAGATGTCCCAGCTGAAAGAGATCCTGATAAGATATGTGAGATACCTGCCTATCCATATCTATATTTCAGTTCCTATGAACGAAAATGAGGAGAGTCATCCAATTCAATATGGAATCAACGAAGACTGGAGTTCGTATTATGATTCTTTCACACAGGATTATAAGATTGATGTGGGTGAGGACTCTTTCGACGTGCAAATCAGTATTGGAGAGAATTTGCATGAGATATACCAGAACAAAGTCCTGGTTTCAAATCATTACAACCTGGTGTCCAGTGGTATGAAGGAGGAATGGGTCCTCGAATGTTTAGCAATCCGGGTGAATGGCTCTAGCTTTGAATTACCATTTGGCCGTCATTGTCTGAGCGATGAGGAGATTCTGCAACCTTTATCAAGAAAAATCAGGAACAGTCTTCTTCCACAGTTTATGCACGAATTGTACAAGAATAAAGCACAGGCAAGCCTGGAAGAAATCCGTACGCAGGGTTTTCAGATTGATACCCTCACATGCAGTCTGATAAAATACGACAGGACGCTGACCAGGCCATGGAATAAGTATGAGTTTATTAAGACCCGTGAACTTGGTAAACTATCGTTTAAGGAATTATCTGATATTGTTTCTGAAAAAGGAAGGTTCTTTGTTGAAGATGAATCAAATTCCGGGATTGATTATTCCTATTTTACCGAGCCTGTGCTTCACCATAGTCAAGCGGGTGAGTTTCTTGCCTTACTAAAGTCATTTTTCAAAGAAAAGTGCATCTTTCTAAAGAGTGAAGATCTGGTATTTGAGAAACTGGGGGATCAGAACAAAGAGCTTACAGAACAACAGAAAACTTTCGAAAAGAATCTCGGATTTCACCCCGGCCTCTTCTCACCGGAAAATGTAGATCTTCTTGATGACATTGATGACATTGATGACGGTAGCATGGATTCGGATTCGGATCCTGATGATGATTCCTTCATTGGTCAAGGGTTTTTCAATGAGGTTGAGGAAGCCTGTCAGGATTTATCAAAATTAAAGTGGAAGGCAAGTTTCCTGGTGGAAAAAGATTTTAAAACTCCCAGTCAGACACACCTGTTTATCTATTCAAATAATACGGTCATTTTAAACTTATACCATCCTTTGATCGCAAAACTTGTGGAACTATCCAGTATCACGCCCAAGCTTGCGGGACATTGGGGAGTTTCTCTCTGTCTGGAGGATGGAAGGAATGTTTTCCCCTATCTGTCTGCCGACACCCGCGAAGAGTTATTAATGTTGGATGGCATTGCAAAACTCAGCGAGGGAAGAGCCTCCAAAAAACTTGAACAGGACAGGAAAGCATTCAAGCAGGTGTTCAATAATTTCAAAAAAAATCTGAATGATTCGCTATACGATAATCTCAACTAAGATGAATTTCACACAGACTAAATAGTATTATTATGGAACGGAAAACAGACTTATATAACAATGACAAATTTATCATTCCCGAAGGTCTTAAGATAGATCTGGAGGAAGGTTGGAAAAAAATAATCTCCCGTCAGTTTGGCGGCAATCCCGGAAAAGGATTTGGAGAATTGATTCAGAACTTTCTGGACAGTTACGACTCTGGTGTGCCCTGGAAAGATAGGCGCGGTATCATCACTTTTGGCAAAGACTGGATATCACTTAAAGATTTTGGCTCTGGATTGGACCTGAACAAAATCAAGCTTGTCACCAGCATGGGTGGAACAGATAAATCAAAAGATCCGAAAAAGATAGGGAAATTCGGAATTGGTTTCTTTTCCATTTTCAATCCAAAACTCGGAACACGAAAGGTAGAGATAACCACCATGTGTGAAGGACAGCCCATAAGACTGGAATACATCATTACGAAAAACGGAAACAGGCCTTTGTTAGACTACTTCTTATTAGATAAACCCATTGATTTCAGCACAGAAGTAAAAGTTCATTTTGATCACTCCGATTCTGTTACCAAATGTCTTGATTATGGGAAACGAAGTCTTCGGTATTATCCATGTGATATCCAAATAAATGGCGGTGGATTCCGTTCCATCTGGGATGAGGCCAAACTATCCCATGCATTCTTCTTCAATAAGAGTCATTGCAATGGTTTTATTAGAACGGGCAACAGGTACAGAAGTGCAACAGTTCCTTGCAAATATGAATATATCCTTGAAATGCCATTGCGTTATTTAATAACCGGGGGCCATGGATTAGTCAATAACCTGAATGATTATTGCTCAAAAGAAACTCCTTATCTTCCTGGATTAGAGGTGGTTATGAATTGCAACGAGTTATCGCTTACAATAAGTCGGGACTCATATTACATGGATTACAACTTCAGGAACATGATTTCAGACCTGAATGCAAGTTTGTTGGAACTAATGGATCAGCAATTCAGCGAGATACCAGACGATATTATTCTGGCAAATATCTATATACTGCGACAGCGCATCAGAAACTATATGGATAAGCGACCCGAGAAGCAGGGAGTTGAGGATTCGTCGAGCTCGGTATTCAAAAAACTGATATCAAGTAAGGTCTTCAAAATTAATGGTAAAAAAGCATCCTTTTCAATTCTGGATCTCCTTAGGATGAAAAGTAAATCAACACCCCTGTTTTTTAGTGAAAATAATGCCAACCTCAGGTGGCTGGGAGGAGCATTTAAACATGACTACATTGTATTAACGGAACCCTGCCAAATCGAAAATGGTGCTCCGGGATTCTTCGATACTTTGTTTACTTGCATTTTTGACGATGTTGTAAACCTGGATACCATTAATGGGGATAAAGACAAAGTCAGATCCCTGATTGACCGGGGCATCATAAGAAAGGAATCCCTGGAACCTGCATGTAAATTCATTGAACCGCGAAAACTATCCAGGGAGGAGAACCAAATTTTAGTTAAACTGGAAAAGCTTCTTAATCAGCAGGAAATTATTGATGTCATTGAACGGAACATCAACATCCCGGTGAAAAAGATCCATCCATCTTTCTTTCTATTGAAGAATAAAGCCATGCATATATCAACAGGTATATTTGATGAGCATCGAAATCCCATCAATGATGAATTCATTTCAAATTTTGTTGAGAGTCAAAAAGAGCCTGGAACAGAAGAGAGGCTCCTCAGGAAAAACACTATTTTACTGGGACTCTGCTTAAATCATCCTTTTATCAGGAAACTCATTGTTAGTGAAGATCCCCACAAAGAGTTTTATGCATTAACATACATCGCTCATGAATTAACAAGCTGTCAGAAAATACTGTCCCCATATTCATCTTTTTTCAATCTGGTAAAAACAAAATTATCCTCTGATCTTCGAAAGTGTATGATTGACGGAGTCGCTAAGGCAGAATAGCATGATTCCTTCTATGCTTATTCTTTTGTATCTTTCAATGAAATCCTAAGCTTTAAGAAATAGAGATGTTAGATTTAGAGGGATACAACGGTTTCGAAATTAAGAGCCCGAAGATGTATGAAGTGTTTGAAGCGGTGCATGATTTTGCCCGTCAGGGACAACCGCTTATTATGTTTGGACCTTCAGGAGTTGGTAAAGAGTTTCTCGCCCGGTATTACTTCGCACAATATAGCTTAGCCACACATTGTAAAGGGAGGTTTATTAGCCTGAACTGCGCCGGGATATCTGAAGCATTAGCTATGAGTGATTTATTTGGTCATGTAAAAGGCTCCTTTACAAGTGCTGACCGTAACAGGGAAGGGCTTTTAAAAATGGCTCAGGATGGTGTATTGTTCCTGGATGAAATAGGTGATCTTGCTGATTCTGTACAGGCAATGCTTCTAAGAGCAATGGATGAGAATACCCATGAAGGCAGAAAGTTGGGAGATGACAAAAATTACTCCATTCAAAATACCTTAATAATTTGTGCCACAGAAAAGAGTAAAGACAATCTAAGAGAATCTTTACTATTCCGATCAGGGCTTCAGATTCAAGTGCCAGGTCTGGATGACAGACCGGAAGATGTTGAAGACGCTATTAAGTTTTTTTGTACTAGAGCGATCGAGAAAAGATTGGATCGAACAGAATTATTGTCGATGCTGCTTAAACGAAACGAAGGGGAAATCAGCAAGGATACTTTATCCGATCCGCAAATAATCGAACTTGTTCATGATATAGCAAGACATTTAACACCATTGGTTAAGGCCAGGGATTGGCCTGGAAATTTTCGTGCATTAAGAACAGCAGTAGACTCAGGAATTATCAGGGCAAAAAAGATGAATTCGTCTCTGGAATTCATTGAAGATGTGAAAAAATACTTCCATCATCATTTGGGAGATTATAGTATATCAGTCATTGAAAATCTGCATCCAGTACATAAACATGCAAGCGCTGAGGATAGCAGCGGAATTAGTGAATGGATGGATACGCTGGCCCGGGAAATCCCAAATTTAAAAGATGATGAAAAAGCAAAATTAAGTTCGTTCCTGTCTGACTATAAAAACACATCATTTAAAAGAAAGGATTTTGAATTATATATGGGGAATCTTTCCCAACGTGTTTCACAGAATCGTATTAAGGAATTAATTGAGAATAACATTCTGGAACGTGATGCAAATGCCAGATTCAGATACCGGATTAAAAGCAGGTATGATGAATCCGATGGCCAGGATATCAAATTACCGATTTTAATGAAGCTTCCGGAATCGCACGGTGAAGAGGCCTTTCCTGAAAAGGCCCTGGAGGCAATCGGGATAATAGAGAACTCGCAGGGACTGTTTATCAGCGAAGATGATTCACATAAAAGAGAAACTTTTTTAGCCTCATTGGGAAATGCCCTGATAGCAGATCATGATGTATTGTACTACTCATTTTGCGAAAACAGTCTTCAGGATTTCGTCGTTGCCTGTATTGATCACTTATCAAAATTAGATTTGGATGGGTGGTTTAAGAAAGAGGATTGGAGAAACATGATCATTGAAGAAAAGATTATTGGCTTATCGGGATATATAAATCAAATACTGTTAAAACATAAAAAGACTATTATCATTCTCGATGCATTGGATTTATTCAAAACCATTGAATTACAATCCATTATTGATAAATTAATTTTCTACTGGCACCCTGTACAGTTCATCTTTGGAACAAAAAAACAGTTCTTCCAACAACACTATTCGAATTCACCGGAGTTTATGGAGCTGAAGCTGTAAATGTGATCGATTACCAATCACTGTGAATTCTTATCTTTACGGATAACTCATATGAAGCCCCTCTATTAATGAAACGATCCCGTATGCTCCTGCTGGCCCTGCTGTCGGCCCTGCTCTTATCCATACCCTTCTTTCAATGGGGCACCGGACTTCTTTTAATGGTGGCCTTTGTACCGCTTCTCCTTGTGGAG
>Ga0164313_10004842_pt1 | contig 11926 bp, 9 predicted proteins | sample GuaBasSedimGuay4_FD_113735 | JGI IMG/M metagenome (GOLD analysis project Ga0164313, IMG submission 113735) | Subseafloor sediment microbial communities from Guaymas Basin, Gulf of California, Mexico - Guay4, Core 4569-4, 0-3 cm | ecosystem: Environmental > Aquatic > Marine > Hydrothermal vents >... | reverse complement strand
TTTTGAAGTCCTGGATTGGGGTTGTACCAGGTGAATTATATGTATATTATCTCCTGTGTTAAAATAATATATTGTCAGGGTTGACCAGAAAACCAGACTAATATGGATATAATCGGGCATGTGTGTTTCGTGTATCAAAAGGAAGCCTGACAAATAAAAAAAGACAGAACAAACCCCAATAAAAATGTAATTGTCAACCAGCGTTTTTATAAAATTTTTGAACAATTGCATTCTTATGTTGGTTTTATAATTGCCTTAAAGTAAGAAATTTAAAATAATAAAAATTATATTGATCTTGGATTTTCAATTGTTATGAAAATAACTGCTACTAAAGACACTATTTTTAAGGGTATTGGTTTTCAAAATATTTCTTTGCAGGAAGAAGTTGAAGAGAGGTATGCGGTTCTTACCAAATATATTGGTTTAGCCCTTTCCCTTGCTTTTCTGTTTTTTTCTATCATTGGTATTTACGAAGTATTGAACAATGGTGTTCCCTATACTATTGATGAGATTACAGATCATCTTATGATGGTAAATGGAATGCTGATATTTTTTTTGGTAAGGAATGGGAAGACCTATCTGGCTAAATGGTTATTACTTTTTTTCACTCCCATATTTTTATTTGTTATACCATCCATGGACGGGATAGCGAACTATAATAGTGTTTTTTGGTTTCCCTATGGTCTGATTGCTATTTCAATACTTCCTTTAATGATATGTAAATGGAAAGAGGAATCGGTTTTAATGATTTCGGCTATCGTTTTTTATTTTATCATGCTGATATTTATTGAAAAGTTATTGTTTATCGGTCTTGAAGAGGACGATTTTATCATCAGATTATATGAAGATCAGTTTTTTATATTGAAAGCTGAGCAAATAGCTTTGTACCTGCTTTTGAATTCGCTTGTTTTATATTCAAGATCACTTCAGAGCAATCTGGAGAGAAGATTAAAAAGGAACAATACGCATATGTCAGAGCAAAAGCAGGAATTACTGGCACAAAATGATGAATTGGTATTTGTACAAAGAAAGTTATCTGATCTGAATCAACAAATATTGTCAGACCAGGAGGAATTAAAGCAACAGAATAAAGTATTGTTATTTTATCAGTCGGAAGTGAAGCTTGCAAATGAAGAGCTTGAGAGGCGTGTGAAAAAAAGGACAAGTGAACTCGAGGATAGAAATGCCAGACTAAAGGAATATGCATTTATCAATGCCCATTTGTTGCGTGCACCTTTATGCAGAATTAAGGGCCTAACTAATTTAATTGGAAAAAATAATGAGATATATGATAGGCAAATTATAGAAAGGTTGGTAATTTCTAATGCGGAGCTGGAGGATATTGTAAAAAAAATAACTAATATTCTCGATGAGGAGAAAGAGTTGAATAGAGATTTGCTTTACGAATTATATTCCCGTGATGAAATAAAAAGATCAAAAAATAAGTAGAGACACGATCCATCGTGTCTCTAATGAATTAATCAGTTATTTGTCTTTTTCTTCTTTCTCTTTTGTCTTTCTCTTTTTTTTGATTTTCAAATGGAGTGAATCGCCCTTACCACTATAGTTGGCTACAATTACGTCTCCGGGGTTCAGTTCGCTCTTTAGGATTTCCTCTGCAACCAGATCTTCAAGGTATTTTTGAATGGCCCTGTTTAGCGGTCTGGCTCCAAAATGAGGATCATATCCTTTCTCAGCAAGAAAATCTTTTGCTTTGGAAGTCAGTTCTACACCATAACCCAGATTATTGATACGCCCAAATAGTTTTTTAAGGTTAATGTCAATAATCTTATGTATGTGTTCGGGTTTCAGTGAATTAAAGATGATCACATCATCCAGCCTGTTTAGGAATTCCGGATTGAATACTTTTTTTAATGCTTTCTGTATGGTGGATCGCATCAGCTCATCTTCACTTTCTTGTTTTGATTGTGTTGAGAATCCGATACCAGCCCCAAAATCTTTGAGATCGCGTACTCCAATATTGGAAGTCATGATCATGATGGTATTTCGGAAATCTACACGCCTGCCCAATCCATCCGTTAATATTCCATCGTCAAGTACTTGCAACAGAATATTGAATACATCCGGGTGTGCTTTTTCTATCTCATCCAACAGAACCACACTGTAAGGTTTACGGCGCACTTTCTCAGTTAATTGTCCGCCTTCTTCATAACCGACATAGCCGGGAGGGGCACCTATGAGTCTGGAAACCGAAAACTTTTCCATATATTCACTCATGTCCATGCGTATGAGAGCATCCTCCTTATCGAAAAGATAAGTTGCCAGTACTTTTGCCAGTTCAGTTTTACCAACACCAGTAGGGCCTAGAAAAATAAATGTACCAATTGGTTTTTTGGGGTCTTTTAATCCAACACGCGTACGCTGAATAGCCTTAACCAGTTTTTCAATAACTTCCTCCTGACCGACCACACTTGTGGATAATTCTTTGGCCATTGCCAGGAGTTTTTCATTTTCATGTTGAGCAATTCGCCTTGCGGGTACACCTGTCATCATTGCCACCACTTCAGCGACATTGTCTTCAGTTACCGGATATCGCTTGATTTGGTTGTCATTTTCCCATTCTGTTTTGGCTTCTTCAAGCTGCTCAATCAGTCTTTTTTCTTTATCTCTAAGCCGGGCTGCTTCTTCATATTTTTGACTTTTTACAACCTGGTTCTTCTCCTTTTTGATATTTTCAATAGCTTCTTCAAGCTCTATAACTTCGTTGGGTACATGGATATTGTTTAAATGTACTCTTGCACCGGCCTCATCCAATACATCGATAGCCTTATCCGGCAAAAACCTGTCGCTGATGTATCGGTCTGATAACTTAACACAACCATCAATGGCCTCTTCAGTGTATTTAACGTGATGATGGTCCTCATATTTTTCTTTGATATTATTGAGGATCTCAATGGTTTCTTCCGGTGTGGTTGCATCAACCATCACAACCTGGAATCTTCTGGCCAGGGCACCGTCTTTTTCAATGTATTGGCGGTATTCATCAAGTGTAGTAGCTCCAATACACTGAATATCACCACGCGCCAAAGCTGGTTTAAACATATTGGAAGCATCAAGGGATCCTGATGCGCCACCAGCGCCTACTATGGTATGTAATTCATCTATGAAAAGAATAATTTCAGGTGATTTTTCAAGTTCATTCATCACCGCCTTCATACGTTCTTCAAATTGTCCCCTGTATTTGGTGCCTGCAACGAGACTTGCCAGGTCAAGGGTAACAACTCGTTTTCCAAACAATACACGTGACACCTTTTTTTGTATGATGCGCAAGGCGAGTCCTTCTGCAATGGCTGTCTTACCAACTCCGGGTTCTCCAATCAATATTGGGTTGTTCTTTTTTCTTCTGCTTAAGATTTGGGCAACACGCTCAATTTCACGATCTCTGCCAACGATAGGATCAAGTTTATCGTTCTCAGCCATTTTATTAAGATCCCTCCCGAAGTTATCTAAAACCGGAGTTCTTGTTTTTTCTCCCTGTTTTGAAGAAGTCCCTTTGGGCCCGGGTGAAGAGCCTCCTCCAAATATTGGGGAACTTTCATCATCTCCATCATCGGTATCTGAATTGCCCATGGGATTTTCAGTTTGATATTCCAGCAATTCTTTAACGATATCATAATTGACATCAAATTTTTCAAGTACCTGAGTAGCAATATTATCATCATCACGTAGGATAGAAAGTAATAAATGTTCAGTGCCGATTAGTTGGCTTTTGAATATTTTCGCCTCTAAATATGTGATTTTGAGTACCTTTTCGGACTGTTTGGTAAGAGGTATATTTGCGAGATTCTTAACATTACTTATAGTGGTGCCCTTGGTTGCCTGCTCAAGTGACAGCCTTAATTCTTCCATTGAAACACCCAGTTTTTTTAGAAGGCTGATCGCGATGCCTTCTCCTTCACGAACCATGCCTAATAACAGGTGTTCCGCACCAATGTAGTCGTGACCTAATCGCAGCGCTTCTTCCCGGCTGAGCGAAATTACTTCTTTTACTCTATTTGAAAATTTTGCTTCCATAAATACCCTCCAAATTAATTCAGCAAGTTAACTTTAAATAAATACAAAATCTAAATTAATACTTATTATCAATAGGTTACTTTCTCCTTCCATCATAACGAACCTAATGAATAAACGTTGTTTTTTCAATTATACATTAATATAAATCAGTTTTTCGTCTTTTTCCTGACAAGACTGACTGACGTATAATATACATAGCATTAGGCCCCTCACAGAATATAAGGTCTAGTATACTCAGATCCTCCACGAAATTTTTGCCAAAAACCTGATAATAGGGGGCAGGCCTAAAGAATTTATTCTTTTTATCCGGCTTTTTAGGGTCTATTAGTTCCCGCGCATCAAAAACACCTGAAATTGCTGGTTTTTCATATTTTTCTGCAAAGCTAAATCCGGGGTTTATTTCAAGCAATTCAAGACATTTTGACAGGATTTCCAGGTTGAGATCAAATAAAAAATGATGCTTTTTATTTATTATATTTAAAAAATCCTCAGCGAAGTGCTCATAGAAAGGTGATTTGCCATAAGCTGACAGAATAGCTCTTGTGTGGTTGTTAAACCAATTTGTACTGTAATCAATATGTATATCGCGAATATTTGTTTGACTCATGCTGTGTTTTACCGGCACAATCAACTTTTCAATTTTATTTGCCCCATTGATTAGGCACCGGTTTCTGTAACTTTGTTTTTTAAAGTGTTCAAATGCCTCAATTTGAATATTGTTAAATGGAGTTATCAATGTGAAATATGATATAGGGGGAAAATATTGCAATTCGATTATTATCTCTTGTTTTGCATTTGTTGTTTCCATGTTCATATTTTTCAGACTCAAAATTAGTAAATATTTTTTTCTTCTGTTTTTTGCCATTTTATTACACATTACCGATTCATAGCATTGTTATAATAAAAATTGAGGTTTTAATTTTAACTTTGTAATATGACATGTTCCATAATCACGAACTGACCAGGAATGTACTTGGCTAAACTTATACCATACAAGCGATTGTTAATCAGGGGATTATTATTCTTTTCCCTATGGATTGTTATGGGGTTGATAACTTCTGTTCCAGGTTATTCACAAAAGAAAACTACTCGCCAGGAAGCCGGGTCTTATAGCACCAGGCAAAAAAATAAATATTTGAAGCGAAAGAAAAAAAGTCCCTTACAGAAAAATATATATCATAAACAGTCAAAATATCAGGGGGCTATTTCCGTAAATCCAAGGCCAAAAGATTACGATGCGATTAAAGGGAGAGTGGAGAGCCATCCTGGCAGAAAAAATGCAAGGCATTACAAGAACAAAAAGTCTTATTACAGGGCCAGTTCAAATCGTATTCAAAGAAGTTTCGGTGGTGTACCGGTCCGTCGTAACCAAATGGCAATGGATGAGAGACGTCGTTCGAATAAGATACAGAAAAACCAGGGAAATATTGATTTAAAGCCTGCCTCTAAGAATCGCAATTATAATGACATTAGAAACAGAACTGAGTCAAATCCTAACAGGAGCCGGGCGCGTACACACCGGGCCCAACAGGCGGTAGAGCGTGGAAATTCTGCCCGCTCGCAAAGATATACGGGTAGCATCAGCAGTTTTAAAAATAAGAAAAGGCTTCATGAAAAATACATGTCAAAAACGGTGCAGCAAACATCCGGCAATTTAAAGATAAGGCCCAATGCGAGGAATCGTGATTATGATGAGATTAGGACGAGGACAGGTAATAGCCCGAATCGCATTGAAAAACGGGTTCAAAAAAAGAAAGAATCGGATATGCGGGGAACTTCTACTTTAACACGGAAATATCAGGGAGATATCAAGTGGCAAAAAAATGAGCAGAAGTTGAATACTAAATATCGATCGAGAGTTGTACAACAGTCGACCGGCGCTTTAAAACCGGTTTCACCTGGGTACCCAACTATGGCGCAAAAATACACCGGTGGAATAAAAAGACATAAAAACCACCAGAAACTTAATGAAAAATTTCGTTCAAAAGCCGTACAACAGTCGACCGGCGCTTTAAAACCGGTTTCGCCTGGGTACCCAACTATGGCTCAAAAATATCAGGGCGATATCAAGCGTCAAAAGAACAGAACAAAATTAAATGCCAAGTATCGGTCAAAAGCCGTACAGCAATCTTCAGGTAATCTCAGCCAGACCAGTGTGAGAAGAAAAAATAACTTCCGGGATTTTAATGCTCAGATGGCGGCAAAAACCAGTGGTGATATAAAAGTTTATTCAAAGTCGATGCAAACCCGATATTATAAGAGGGACTCACGAACCAGCAGTGGGGGATATTCGGGAAATTTGAAACTTGCCTCCAGAAAAAAACGAGCTCAGGAAGAGGAAGGAAAGTCACTCAATGTTAGTCAGGAACAAGGTAACTATCGAATGCATGTCCGGCGTATACAGCAAAACCAGATGAAGAAAAAAAGTAATCTGTCTGGTAATTTCAGTGGTAATCTTAAAGGTGTTACCAGAAATAAGAGGAGTCAGGAGGAGGAAGGTAAATCATTGAATTCAAGTCAGGAGCGAGGTTGGATAAAGGTTTATCCGAAGGGAATGCAAACCCGTATTACAAAAAGAAATTCCAATATGACAGGCAATTACAGGGGCAATATCGCAGGTGTAAACCAACGCAGAAGGAAGCAGGAAGAAGGAGGTAAATCACTGAATGTAAGTCAGCATACAGGTGATATTAAAATGTACACTAAAAAGGGAAAAGACCGTCATTTGGAAAAGGACTCAAAGACAACCGGAAGTTATTCTGGGAATCTGGTGTTAAGTTCGAGAAAAAAGCGGCAACAACAGGAAGAAGGCAAATCATTGAATGTTAGTCAGGAAGAAGGAAATGTACGCGTTTATCCGCTGTGGATGCAAAACCGCTGGATGAAGAGAGATTCAAAGATCACAGGTTCGTATCAGGGAAATTTGGTGGCGAAATCAGAAAAAGCCCAGGGTCAGGAGTTGGCAGGTAAATCTTTAAATGTTTCACAATTCTCTGGAAATGCGCGAATTCGCAAGCCCTGGTATCAAGAAAAATATGACAGGGATAATTCTGACAGAAACCAAATGGCCAGAGGTGATTTTCGAATGAAATCGAAGTACTATAGGGATTTAGAAAACCAGGTACGCTCGGCTAAGGTTCAAAATTGGGAAGGTGGGTATAAAACCGCTTTGATCACCAGGCTTTGGTTGCGGTTGTTTGATGCAGACAGCGAGAAGCAGAAGAAAAATGATCCTACAACCAAAAAGCATAAATATGATACCCGTGAATCTGAAATTTGGTGGTATTGATAAAGCAGGAGGCTGGGAGTTTAGAAAATTAATTTGATTCGATAAACTAAAAATCTCAAAATGCGTTATCTTAGTGTTTAATTGTATAGGATGCTGAGGTATAAAAAATTATTCATTTTTATTGTCCTGCTTATTTTTGCAGATCTGTCATGGGGACAGTCAAGGGGGGACTATGAATACAGCACACAGAAGATTTGGGGTGTGACAAAAGCTACGAATAGTGGTTTGATCGGTGGCTTTATGTTTAAATACACCACCCAGCTTAAAAGGGAAAATAGTTATCATGGAGGTGGTATCGAAATTGTCAATATTAAGCACCCCCAGGAACAGAAATACATAAGCACATCGGGTAATTCTTATATTTGGGCGAAAGAGCATTATTTATATAGCATCAGGCTATCATATTACAGGGAGAGAGTTCTGTTTAAAAAGGCCCAACAACAAGGTGTGCAGGTAAGTGTTTTAGCTGCCCTGGGTCCAACAATTGGTCTGGAAGCACCGTATTATATTGAAGTGAGCACTGGAAATGGAACTGTGAAGGTTCCTTATGATCATACAAATCCAAATCATTATTGGACTAATATCATTGGTACCGGTAATATTTTGCAGGGAGTGGGAGAATCTTCAGTTGTGCCGGGCTTAAATATAAGGTTGGGTGTGTCATTAGAGTTTGGTGCATTCAGATCCAAAGTAATGGGGATTGAAGTGGGTTTCCAGGCTGATTTGTTTACACGTAAAATATTGATTATTCCCACAACCGAAAGCTATAGTTTTTTCCCCTCCGCTTACTTTACATTTTATTTCGGATCAAGGAAATAGTATTTTCAGATATATATTGAGATATAATTCCTTTAAATTTGCAACCATATAATTGTATATATGAAGGATATGATAACAGAACCAGATAGCAAACCGGTTAGGAAGAGGAAGCCGGATTGGTTAAGAGTAAAACTACCTGTGGGAAAAGAGTTTAAGAAAATCAGGGAGTTGGTTGATAAATATAAGCTTCATACCATTTGCGAAAGTGGAAGTTGTCCTAATATGGGTGAGTGTTGGGGAAACGGAACAGCAACATTTATGATTTTGGGAAATGTGTGTACGAGGAGCTGTACGTTTTGTGCGGTGGCCACTGGCAGACCCCCCAAATATGATGAAGATGAACCTTCACGTGTAGCAGAGGCTATCAAACTGATGGGTGTGAAGCACGCAGTTATCACATCTGTTAACCGGGATGAACTAAAAGATCGTGGTGCTGAAATATGGTATCAGACTGTTGTAAAGATCAAACAGCTGAGCCCGGAAACTACAATTGAAACGCTCATTCCCGATGTAAAAAACAAGTGGGACGCATTGATCAGGATGATCAGTGGGGGACAGGAAGTGGTGTCACACAATTTGGAAACTGTGGAAGAGTTGTACAGAAGGGTAAGGCCACAGGGCAAATATAATCGTAGCCTTGAGGAAATCCGCAGGATAAAGGAATATGGCAAAAGGACGAAATCAGGTATTATGCTCGGCCTTGGAGAAACGGACGACCAGGTGTTTAAGACGATGGATGATCTGGTCAAAAACAGATGCGATATTCTCACCATCGGGCAGTATTTACAACCCACCAGAATGCACTTGGAAGTTGTTGAGTTTGTGACGCCTGAAAAATTCCTGATGTTTAAAGAAGAGGGGCTGAAACGCGGATTAAAATATGTTGAATCTGCTCCCCTCGTGCGATCTTCATACCATGCGGAGCGGCATGTCCTGGTTTGATTTGATGTATATTAATAATTTTTTGTAGATAAAGTGGCCTGGATGAAGCATCCGGGCCTTTTTATTTTAAAACTGGAAAACCTCCAAATTCAGGTCTATTCGGCTTTTTTTTATATAAAGGTGTCCCACCTTACAAGGTGGGACTTCTTTGGTTATGATTTAATGAAACCCTGACCGATTTTTGCGTTTAAATCATCGAACGCCAGATGTTGAGGGAGTTGGTTCAAGAAAGGCAGAAACCAATGTGAGGTATGATGTTGTGGAGTAAGAGAGGGCCAAAATTGAGTGAATGATAAAGGGATTTAATCTGGTAGTGCAGTTGGTTGAGACCCCGGCTTCCATATGATGAAGGGAAATGGCAGGAGCAGAAAGAGAAGGGAAAGGATAATATGCGTTATGGGGGTGGGGTCTTATTAGCTTAAAGAAAAAAAATTGGAATAAAAATTTTCATGGTTAGGTTGTCTGTGAAGGCGCGGGGCGAAAGTTCCGTGTCTTTTTTTGTTGATACAGCAAACAAATTAGTATTTTTAAAGTTAATGAAACATACTGATGGTTATTATCTAAAAACAAAAAAACCATGAACAAAAGAAATTTTATTAAAAGTTCGCTGCTGATGGTTGCAGGAACATTACTAACAAGTGTAAAAGTTATGTCAGAATCAAAACAAAAACCGAAAGCACCTGGTATCATTTATTCAGAAGCAGATCAGGGTAAATGGGATGGCAAATCAGGAAGTCATGCCCCCGTTGTAAAGGTGGAAGGTAGCCAGGTTACTCTCACCACAGAACACGGCATGAGTGACAAGCATTATATTGTTCGTCACACTCTCGTAACTGAAAAAGGTGAAGTAGTTGGTGCCAAAACTTTCAAACCTACTGATGAGAAGGCAGTTTCTACCTTTTCAGTTGATGGTCATAAGGGCAAATTGGTTGCTACCAGTTTTTGCAATTTGCATGACTTGTGGGTAACTGAGTTTAGTGTATAAGACAGCTTGATGAAAATTACCGGTGATTTTGTATATTGGATTCCAATATGAAGAAGGATCCTTATAAGAGAATTGCCGGCATATACGACAAATATGTTGATCGGTTCAGTCATTCATTGCGATTGATTGGATTAAAGCGTGCACCAGCCAGAAAGGGTATGCGCGTATTGGAAGTGGGTTGTGGTACTGGTACATATCTGGAGTTGTACAAGAGCCATGGTTGTGAAGTATATGGCATAGATATGTCACCTTCCATGCTGGAACAAGCTGAGAAAAAACTTGGGCCCGATACGGCATTACATCTTGGAGATGCCTCCGACATGCCGTATGAGGATGATTATTTTGATTTGGTAATTGCCATGCTTACCCTTCATGAAATGCCACATGAAATGCGAAATCCTGTGATCAGTGAAATGAAAAGGGTGGTTAAAAATGATGGCCAGATCATGTTGATAGATTATCACCCGGGACCGATAGAGTTTCCGGTGGGATGGTTTAACAGGATGATAATATTATTTTTTGAAATTGCAGCTGGAAGGGAACATTTCAGAAATTTCCGTAATTTTATTTCTCTTAAAGGGTTACGTGTTGTGTTGGCAAGTAGTGGACTTGAAATACAGAGAGAGAAAATATTTGGAGGAGGCAATCTTACAGTAATTCTTGCCAAAAGGAAGGATTAATAGAAGAGCATTTTTTTAATGTATAACTATGGAAAACTCAGAAATTTCTTCACGGACATTTTTTTCTACTCTTGCATTGATGCATGCCGGTATGGTAGTTGGACTGGTCTTGTTCCTATCTATTGCCTTTTATATTAATGCTTCCGGAGGATATGAAGGTAATATTGAATTAATTGTTTTTATTTGGGTCATACCTTTGGTTGCAGTGAGTGGAATGATAGCATCTATATTAGTTTTCAGGGCCAAAATCCAAAAGGCAAGGGGCATTGAGGATTTTGTGTCACGCTTATCGGCATATAAAACAGCGCTTATCATCAGGTGGGCATTGTTAGAGGGGCCGGCACTTCTTGCTGTTATAGGATATTTAATTTCAGGAGAGATACTTTTCTTTTCCATTGCGGTAATGTTGATCATGATACTGCTTATTAGCAGGCCTTCACGCAAAAAACTGGCTATGGATCTGCAATTGAGTTCGATAGAAAAAATATTGATCAATGATCCTGCTGCCATGATCTCATGATTATCGGGCCTATCAATAACTGAATTCATTTCTCACAGATATGGCGGTTTTTCGTTGTTTTTTTCTGCGGTAATCAGCGCAATCTGCGGGAACTCTTTTAATTGAGAAGATCTGTTTCAGAAATTTACTTCCCGCAGATCTCGCAGATATTCGCTGATTAGTTTAAGAGTATGTTTAGTGCAATTTGAGATATATATTTTTCCATCAATTTTTATAACCCATTCACTTTCCTGAATATAGATTTATCGATTTTGCTGCAATTAAAATTCACTAATAACCCTAGTTTTTTACCAGATAATTTTAAATATGTTATAACCTGCTTGTGGTGAACTTCACTTAAAGCTTCCACTGATTTTATCTCAATAATCACTTTATTTTCCACCAAAATATCAATTCTGTATCCGACTTCTAATTTTATATTTTCATAAATTAGGGGCAAAGCTACTTGAGTTTTTACTTGTAATCCTTCTTTTCTTAATTCATATGCCAGAACTGCTTCATAAGAAGATTCCAACAAACCTGGCCCAAGGGCATTAAAAATTTTGAATATCAGGCCTCTTATTTTGTAAGAAATATCGTTTTCAGTCATATTATTGTATTTTTTATCTACTGATTTTTTTCTGCGGTAATCAGCGCAATCTGCGGGAACATTTTTT
>Ga0164313_10004841_pt1 | contig 11929 bp, 13 predicted proteins | sample GuaBasSedimGuay4_FD_113735 | JGI IMG/M metagenome (GOLD analysis project Ga0164313, IMG submission 113735) | Subseafloor sediment microbial communities from Guaymas Basin, Gulf of California, Mexico - Guay4, Core 4569-4, 0-3 cm | ecosystem: Environmental > Aquatic > Marine > Hydrothermal vents... | reverse complement strand
TAAACCTGGCGCAGGTCAAAACCTACCTGCACCGTGCAAGAAAGCAGTTGCGGGAGCAACTGAGTGAGGTAAGACCATGAATGAATATGATGAAAAATGGGAAGATCGAATCAATGCATTGCTTGATGGCGAATTAAGCGCTGCTGATGCTGATCTGCTCAAAGCGGAAGCATCCGATGATCGCGAACTGGCACGGGCCATTGTTGAGGCCTACCAGCTCCAACAGGTAATGGATACCGTCAACGTTGAGCGCGCCCCGGATAGTCTCCGAAAACGTCTTCGTGCAATTCCCGCAGAGCAGCAGCCAAAACCTGCTTTCAGATTATTTCAGCCCCGCTGGGCTGCGGCACTCGCGGCCATTCCGCTGGTCATCATCGCTGTCAGCCTGATGCAACCGGATAAGCCATCTGAAAGCGAGATCGCCCAGGCACGCCAGGATATGGCAATAGCATTTGCCTACCTTGATAAAGCCGGGATGATGACGGGACGGGAAATCGAATCAACAGTCGGACAGACGATGGCCAATGCAGTGACCGGTTCGGTCAACAGGGCTATCCAATCACAGAATTTAACCTCTAAGGAGAAAGAAGTATGAAGCGCTTAATTATGAACAGGTTTGTAACCGGACTCTTCTGCATGCTGATGACGTTGCCCGTCATTGCACAGGAAGACGAACTCAAAGATCTGCCTGGATACGTGGATTTTGGTGATTTGTCAGTTACCTATGGCGAACCAAAAATCACCATCAACCTTGGCGGAACCATGCTCAATTTTGTTGGCATGATGAGTTCGGCTGAGAGCCCCGAAACCTCGGAACTCATTTCCAAGCTTAAGGGTATCCGGGTGCAGATATATAATACTGATGACAATGCAGATGCAGCCAGGAGTCAGTTTAGCAAGACCAAGAGCAATCTGAAGTCCTCTGGCTGGGAACCGGTTGTGCAGATCAATGAAGATGATGAGCAGGTACTGGTTTACATGAAAATGGATGGTGGCAACATGGAAGGTATGACCGTGATGGTGGTTGGTGATGATGAAGCCGTGTTTGTGAACATCATCGGTCAGTTGAACCCTGCTGAGCTGGGCAGGGTGATGGAAAGTTTTGATGTAGATGTTGACCTGGATCTGGATTGAACGGATGAGTAAGCTCAAAGCAAGCCTTTGTGATGTGTGGGTGCTGACCCTGGTTTTGGTGGCACTCACACTGTCCTCCTGCGGCATTACCGCACCACGTAGTAATGATGGATACGCGAACCTGGACTCACCCGGCATGAGCGACACAGATCGCACCATGTCGCTGTCACTGGGGCAGCTCCCGATACGGTTAGCTGCCCGGTTTCTGGATGATGACCCTGAAACACAGGCCCTGCTAAGAAGTCTGGACGGGGTGCGTATCCGTATCTACGAGGTGAATGGTGACAGTGAGCGGATCGCACAGAGGTTTGGTCACATGGGTGACAAACTGCAAAATGACGGATGGACACCGGTGATGCTGGTGCGGGAAGAAGGTGAACTCGTTCAGATGTTTGCCAAGTCTTCCAGCAAAGGCATTCAGGGTTTGACCATTGTTTCAGCAGATGATGAAGAAGTCGTGGTTGTCAACGTGATGGGTGATATCGACCCAAGGCATTACAGTGACGTGATGGTGGCGTTGGATGTAAATGATGCACCAGAAGTACAGATCGCCGCAGCAAACTAAGTTACCCAACCCCAAAAAGAACCCGCGGGAAAACCCGTAGGAGCGGCGCCTCGCCGCGATTATGCACAGGACAAGGTGAGACCGCTGCGCGGTCGAGAGGGTGCCCTGGGGTATGTGCGGTATATCGCGGGTGAGCACAACACCTTAATAAGAGCGGTATTCATAGAATCCGGTGGGGGTTTGCCGGAAGCTGGGTGTTCCTCCTGTGACACGCTGCAAGCCCATCCATGGGGCGCTCGGGCGCCGACGTCCTGTCGGCTCACGGTCACAGGAGGAACACCCAACTCCCGGCAAATTGTGCGAACTTCACGGCTGTGACTTCGATCGACAAAATTACTCTTTTTTGTAATGTCTCCCTGATTGCTTGCTATCATTCGGTTGATTCAACAACCGGACAATTCAAATGCGTATTTTGCTATGTGTACTAATGCTGGCCACTTGCACTGCCTGTGCTTCGGGCGGTCCCAGCGTTGAGCTGGGCGGTAAGAATTTCAGCATTGAAGTTGCCGATACACAACAAAAACAAGCCCTTGGATTGATGTTCAGGGAGAGTATGCCGGCTGATGAAGGTATGTTGTTTATCTTTCCAGCAGAAGCACCACGTAGCTTCTGGATGAAAAACACCCGTATTCCGCTGGATATTATGTACTTCAATGAAGACCTGATCCTGGTCAGCATTTCTGCAGACACCCCCCCTTGCAGGGTCAGCCGCTGTCCTTCCTATCCCAGTATCGCGCCAGCTAAATATGTACTCGAGCTCAATGCTGGCACCGCATCAGAGCTGGGTGTTGGATTGGGTACCAGGCTGTCGCTCAAGCTGAATTAAGCGGGTGCCACCTGATACCGTGACGGAAAATATCCTCATTGCCCAGATCACGGACTGTCACCTGCCGGCAGATCCGCAACAGCGGTACCGTGGCATTAACCCTTATGAAAACCTGAAAGCACTGTTGAAAAAAGTGGAGACTTTGGAACCTGACCTGGTACTGGCCAGCGGTGACCTCAGCGAGGATGGTAGCCGGGCCTCGTATGAAGCCTTACAACAGATGCTTAAGCCGCTTGATGTTCCGGTATTGGCATTACCCGGCAACCATGATGATGCCGATTTGTTGGCAAAAATGTTTCCTGGAAGCCCGGTGGACAAGATCAGTGTTTCGGAACACGGTCCCTGGCAGGTGATCCGTTTGAATACCTGTCTTCCTGGAAAACCGGAAGGTCGCCTGGGTGAAAAGGTGCTGACAGAGTTGGAAAACCAGTTGCTGAGTAATGCCCGGCAACCGCGATTCATCGCCCTACACCACCAACCGGTTACCGTTGGTAGCCCCTGGATAGACAAGTACCGCTTGTTTGACCCGGAAGACTTCCTGTACCTGCTTGATCAATATCCGGCGGTAAAAGTCGTGGCCTGGGGACATGTTCACCAAGTGTTTGAAATCAATAGAAATGATACCGCCTTGCTGGGCAGCCCCTCAAGCGCTATCAATAGCTTGCCCGGAGCACAGAAATTTACTGCAGATCCGGCCGGTCCTGCATGCAGGTTGCTGGAGTTAAAGCCAGATGGAGCCCTTGCCAGCGATATTGTTCGGGTTTAAAGCTGTTTTAACGATGGCAGCTACCCTGTCTTAGTCGGACCCGGGCATCAGCAACCATAGAACGATGTAAACAATAATGCCCGGAAAAGCGGCGGATAATACTGAAGCCAGGACATACACCACCCGGGTTCCGGTAACCGACCAGCCAAAATGCCGGGCAAGACCGGCACAGACACCGCCGAACATTGCGTTACGTTTGTCTCTTGATACACCTTTGCTAGTTTTCATGCCGATACTCCTCTGACTACTCTACTTCAGAGCTCGATCATTTCAAAATCTTCCTTTCCCGCCCCGCAGTCCGGACAAACCCAGAACTCAGGAACATCTTGCCAACGTGTACCCGGCGACAAGCCTTCTTCGGGGTTGCCTTTTTCCTCTTCGTATACCCAGCCGCAAATGATGCACATCCAGACTTTGTAGTCGCTTTCTGTCACGATTGTTTTCCTGTAAAAATAAAAATGACAGTTTGACATGCCAAGAGCAACGCTTAAACCGTTTAGCAGGTTAAAATAGGGGTTTTAACAGCAAAAGACCGGATTGAAAATGACCACCAGTGAACAATTGATTGAACGGGCAAGACTATACATTCCGGGCGGGGTTAATTCCCCGGTTCGCGCTTTTAACGGAGTGGGTGGCGACCCGGTATTTTTTGAGCGTGCGCAGGGCGCTTGTTTGTACGACGTTTCCGGTCGCTCCTACATCGATTATGTTGGCTCCTGGGGGCCAATGATAGCCGGTCATGCCAATCCTGCCGTCATTGCGGCCGTACACGATGCGGTGGATAAAGGACTGAGTTTTGGTGCCCCGGCAGCAGCGGAAGTAACCATGGCAGAGAGGTTGTGCGAACTGGTAGATGGTATGGATATGGTGCGTATGGTCAACTCCGGTACAGAAGCGACCATGAGCGCCATACGTGTGGCACGAGCGGCTACCGGCCGGGACCGTATTTTAAAGTTTGAAGGTTGTTACCATGGCCATGCCGATGCTTTCCTGGTCAAGGCTGGCAGTGGCGCGCTGACCCTCGGTGTGCCCAACTCCCCCGGCGTGCCCTCTGCGTATGCAGATCTGACGCTGACTTTGCCGTTTAATGACCTGGCCGCGGTACAAAACTGTTTTACCGAACAGGGCAACGAGATTGCCTGCATTATTGTTGAGCCTGTGGCTGGCAATATGAATTGTATTCCACCACTGGATGGATACCTGCAAGGTCTTCGTGACCTGTGTGACCAGCATGGTGTGGTATTGATTTTTGATGAAGTGATGACCGGTTTCCGCGTGGCACTCGGTGGTGCACAGGCCCTGTACGGTATTACTCCGGACCTGTCGACTTTTGGCAAGGTTATCGGTGGTGGTATGCCGGTAGGTGCGTTTGGCGGTAAGCGTGAACTAATGGAGCTGGTTGCGCCCTCTGGCCCCGTTTACCAGGCAGGCACGCTGTCAGGCAACCCGGTAGCCATGGCGGCTGGCTTGGCGACACTTGACCAGATTACGGCAGCAGGGTTTTACGAGGCCCTGGGTGACAAGGCCAGGATGTTGACCGGGGGGTTGCAGGCGGAAGCAGATTACGCTGGCATACCATTTACGACAACACGTGTCGGTGGCATGTTCGGCCTGTATTTCAGCGCTGAGAAAAAGATTATCAATTTTGCGCAATCAGGTGCGGTAGATGTTGATATGTTCAAGTGTTTTTTCCACTCCATGCTCGACAAAGGCGTTTACCTTGCACCATCAGCCTATGAGACCGGGTTTGTTTCATCAGCGCACAAGGAAGAGCACATCAATGCAACGATTAATGCTGCGCGGGAAGCCTTCAAACACTGCGCAGCAGTGGTCTGAGGTAATGTGGGAGTGCCTTAGGCCTTAATGGATACCAGCTGGTCACAGGATTTACTCAACTGGCTGTCAGCCAACCCCGGCTGGGCAGGCTTCTGGGTATTCTTCATGTCTTTCGTGGAGTCGCTGGCGTTTGTCGGCATCCTGGTGCCCGGTATCATCATCCTGTTTGGTCTTGGCGCACTCATCAGTCTCGGTGCGCTGGATATGTGGCCCGTCTGGCTATGGGGTTCTGTGGGTGCTTTGGCGGGGGACCTCGTCAGTTATGGCATTGGCCGGCGTTATCGTGGTCACCTGGCGGAAATGTGGCCGTTTTCACGCTTCCCCCGCATGCTTGACAGGGGTCGTCATTATTTCCGCATACACGGTCCAAAAAGCGTGGTCGTCGGTCGATTTATCGGTCCACTCAGGCCGGTAATTCCAGTTACCGCTGGCATGTTGGGGCTGGCCCCGCGGCGTTTTTTGATGGTGGATATTCCAGCATGCATTGCCTGGACACCGGCCTACCTGATTCCCGGAATGTTGTTTGGTGCATCACTTGAGGTTGCTTCTGAGTATGCCGGTCGAATGTCGTTGGTATTGATTATCAGTGTCGTGGTCATATGGTTCACCTGGTGGATTATATGGACCGCTTACGAGTTACTTGCCAGTCGCTCAGCACGCTGGATGCGGCATGTCATCCGCTGGTTGCGCAGGCACCCGGTATTCAGACGCATTGCCGGACCATTGCTGGATTCGACACAGCCTGAAGTACTGTCCATCACCATGATGGGCCTGTTGCTGGTGATGATTTTCTGGGGCATGGTGATGCTGATGTTCCTGTCACCCTTTTCTGCTCACCCACAATCGGTAGATCAGGCGGTACAGGTCTACGCACTGGGCTTGAGAAACCATATTGCTGACCCCTTAATGGTTGCCTTAACGCAACTATCGCGTCTGTGGGTGTTGATTCCGACCTCGATGGCGGTATTGCTCTGGCTGGTAGGTGCCGGTCGCAATAAGGCAGCCCTGCATTGGCTGGTCGCGATGGCGGGTGGGGTAATCATTCAAATCCTGATGGGATGGACACTTCGCGCTACACCCTTGCTCAGTGAAGCCGGTGTCAGCCCCCCCCATGACCCGAGTGCAGCATTGACACTGGCAACGGTCGTGCTCGGTTATTTTGCGGTCATGGTCGCGCGGGAAATTACACGGCGTAAGCGAAAATGGCCCTATGCAATTACCGGCCTGCTACTGTCACTTTTGGTCCTTTCAAGGTTATACCTGGGGCTCGACTGGCTCAGTGGTGCGCTGATGGGTGTCGCACTCGGCATGACCTGGACTTTTGTTGTTGGTATAGCCTATCGACAGCGTGCTGTTCGTTCATTTAGCGGTCTGGCTGCCAGCCTGATTTTCTTTGGCATGCTGGCGGCCACATTTACGTGGCAGGTTGAGCAAAATCTTGAGAGCGACGTTGCCACGCTTAAGTTGCCACTACCCCAGCGTGAAATAGGGATAAATCGCTGGTGGCTTGATGAGTGGCAAACATTGCCACGTGAACGCACACGCCTTGAATCTGTTGTTGCCCGAGCGTTCAATTTTCAGTTTGCAGGAACACCCCAAAACCTGGTAAAGATACTTGCACAGCATGGTTGGCAGGAAGCAGAGCCGGCCAATTGGCGCTGGAGCATATTATCCATGAACCCGGAAGCCACTGAATTAACGCTTCCACCACTTAAACGTGACTATCTTGGCCATGCCGATATTTTGCTGTTACACAGGGTCGGCGGTGACCCCTTGAGGCAGGAGACTATTCGTATCTGGGATTCCGGTGTCAGGGTGGCGGGAACGGGCCAGGTGGTTTACCTGGGCCAAATCGCCAATGAACTGCTGATTCAAAGAATGAAGGTTTTCAGTTACTGGAGCGCGAAACCTGTTACGCACATCAGCCTGAAACAGCTTGCAAAGGAAGCCTCGAAACTTCAAACCAGGTGGGGTGATGACTCAATGTTGCTTATCAGGGAGCCGTAAAGCCTCCGGGTGTATAGCAATCACCCCGCATCCAGGTATTTTGCAAGTCTGCCAGGCGCCGCTTCGAAACCACCGTTACTCATGAAGACGACATGGTCGCCCGGTTTAAGGCTGTTTTGCATTTGCTGCAACATATCATCTGCACGGGTAACGACCTTGCAACGGCCTTCCAGTGGTGCCAGTGCAACCTGCGGGTCCCAGTCAATACCATCACCGGTTTTGAGCCAAACATAGTCAGCTGCGATCAGCGCGGGCCCCAGTTCATCTGCATGCACGCCAGCCCGCATTGTATTGCTGCGGGGTTCAAGTGCGACCAGGATCCGTGCGTTACCAACGTTACGTCGCAGCCCCTCCAGTGTCAGCCGGATTGCCGTGGGGTGATGTGCGAAATCATCATAAACATGGATACCCTGTGCCTGGCTGATCAGTTCCATGCGGCGCTTTACGCCACTGAAAGATGACAGGGCTTCAATGGCTGTCGCGGCAGAAACACCAACAGCCACGGCTGCCGCGATCGCAGCTGTGGCGTTCATGGCATTGTGGCGGCCGTAGTGATTCCACTCCAGCGTACCCATATGCTGGCTCTGGTAGCTGAAACGCAGTTCGCTGCCATCGGGCTTAACCATATCAACGTGCCAGTCGTGTTTGCCTTCCAGGGAAAACCGTTGCAGATCACTCCAGCAACCCCGGTTTAGCACTCCCTCAAGGTTTGCATCGACGCCATTACTGATAATGGTGCCATTGCCGGGTATTGTGCGTATCAGGTGGTGAAACTGGGTCTCAATGGCGCTGATGTCGGGAAAAATATCGGCGTGGTCATATTCAAGGTTGTTCAGGGTTGCAACCTGGGGGCGGTAGTGGACAAACTTGGAGCGTTTGTCAAAAAAGGCAGTATCGTATTCATCCGCCTCCACTACAAAATAGTCTGACCCTTCCCGGGCTGATACGTTGAAATCCAGTGGCACGCCGCCAATGAGGAATCCCGGGTTCAAACCCGCGAACTCCAGTATCCAGGCAACCATGCTGGAGGTTGAAGTTTTGCCGTGAGTGCCTGCAATTGCAATGACCTTTCGGCTGTGCAGGTAATTTTCGCCCAGCCAGCGTGGGCCGGAAGTGTATTGCAGCCCATGGTTTAAAACGTACTCAACGGCGGGATTGCCTCTGCTCAATGCATTACCAATGATGACCAGGTCAGGTTTATCAATCAGCGGTTCTTCACTGTAACCCTCATGCAGGACAATACCCTCGCTTTCAAGCAATGTGCTCATTGGCGGGTAAGTGTGCTGATCAGCACCTGTTACGTCATGACCGGCACGCTTCGCGAGTATGGCGACACCACCCATAAATGTTCCACATGCGCCCAGAATATGAATTTTCATTGTGTTTTAAGTCTCAAACTAAAAATAGCATTTCAATAGTGATATAACTTGCCGCAAGTAAAAGCACGGTAATCAACATGCCGACTGATAGCGAGACCGACAGTGCGTTGCGATATATGTGTGCATCTACAAACAGGCTCCAGATAAAAACCCCAAACCAGGTCAACGCCAAAAGTGGTTGATCCGACCCCGGGTCCGATAGCGTCAACAGGGTCCAGGTAATAGCGTTAAAAACAAGCCCAACGCCAGCCAGGGCACTCAGCGTCTGTGCAAAACGTTCCAAATGGCGACGCCAGTACAGCATACCTGCCAGTGCAAAGACCTGGAGGCTAATGGCTGCAAGGCTTTTAAATACGGCGTTTTCATCTTCCAGTTGTTGGCCGGTTGCGAAGTTTTGGGCCAGGTAAACAATGACCAGCAAAGCCATTAGACGCCATGAGGCTGGCAAGTATTGCGGACCACCGCGCAAGAGCAACATTTTCGCCAGGTTCGTGAGAATACGACTCATTTAAAGACTGGCTGCCGTGTGTGATTATTTAAGATGGTTGCAAGTCATCCGGTTATTCAGGCCGTCGCTGCGCTGGTGTTAAGAACGCTTAGGATACGTTGTAATATTTCTTCTTTGGCGCCATCGCCCAAAACCCGGGTGAGCAGGCCACGTTCGGCATAATAGCTGGCCACAGGTGCTGTCTGTTCTGCATAAACCCGCATACGATTTCGTACCGTTGTTGCGGCATCATCGCTGCGATCTTCTTCTTCAGCGCGCCTGGCGATACGTCTGATGATTTGTTCGGGGTCAACATCAATATGGATGGCCTCTTCCACCGGCTTGTCCAGACGCTCCAACATGGCATCCAGTGATTTGGCCTGTGCCAGGTTGCGCGGGTAGCCATCAAGGATAAACCCGTTGGCGACATCGTCTCTGCCAAGTCGTTCCTCGATTATGTCAGCCATGATGCTGTCAGGGACCAACTCACCCCTGTCGGTAATGGATTTGGCCTGCAAGCCAAGCTCCGTACCTCTTTTTGCGGCATTACGCAGCAGTGCACCGGTTGAAATATGTGGCACCCCCAACTGTTCAACCAGCAGTGCCGCCTGGGTTCCTTTACCCGAACCCGGAGCACCTAATATTACAATTCGCATTAGACGGTCCCCGTCCTATAAAATAGGCGCTAACGCTAACCTCTCGCAACACCCAAGTCAATGAAGACAGGAAGGGATTTTAAGGAATATCATGATCAAGAAGAATTTGCTTTATGCACAATCCGGTGGAGTTACACCAGTGATAAACGCTACCGCATGCGGACTGATTGAAGAGGCCCGCAAAAACAAGGACTTGCTTGGAAAAGTTTACGCGGGCAAAGACGGCATTATTGGTATCCTTAACGAAGAGCTGATTGATACCAGCAAGGAGAAAAAATCAGATATTGCCGCCCTGCGGCATACGCCGGGTGGTGGATTTGGTTCATGCCGTTTCAAACTTAAAGGAATCGATGAGAGCCGGGCGCAGTATGAACGGCTGATCGAGGTCTTCAAGGCACATAATATCGGTTACTTTTTTTATAACGGCGGTGGGGATTCAGCCGATACGGCCTACAAGGTTTCACAAATCAGTCAGAAACTGGGCTTTCCTGTGCAGTGTATCGGGGTACCCAAGACCATCGATAATGACCTGCCCATCACAGACAATAGCCCGGGTTTCGGTTCTGTAGCCAAATATGTGGCTGTGTCAATAATGGAAGCGAGCCTGGATGTCGAGTCCATGGCATCAAGCTCCACCAAGGTATTCGTTCTGGAGGTGATGGGCCGTCATGCCGGATGGATAGCCGCTGCGGGTGGTCTTGCCCAGCAGGAAAAAGGTGACCCACCACATATTATCCTGTTCCCGGAATTGCCACTGGACGAAAAAGCCCTGCTGAACAAAGTCGACAAGGCCGTCAAAAAGCATGGTTATTGTTCCATCGTGGTTTCCGAAGGTGTCAGGGACCAAAAAGGACAGTTCCTGGCCGATTCGGGCCGTCGGGATGCTTTTGGCCATGCCCAGCTAGGCGGTGTGGCGCCGGTTATTGCAGGCATGATTACAGACGCACTGGGTTACAAGAATCATTGGGCGGTATCCGACTACCTGCAACGTTCCGCACGACACGTGGCTTCAAAAAATGATGTGGATCAGGCCTATGCCATGGGCAAAGCGGCCGTCAAGCTGGCGCTGGAAGGTAAGAGTGGTGTCATGCCGATAGTGGTCAGAACATCTGACAAGCCCTATCGCTGGAAAATCGGCGAAGCAGATTTGGCCAGGGTTGCGAACCGCGAAAAGATGATGCCACGACGTTACATCTCAAAAGATGGGTTTGGCATCACGGCAGAAGCGAGACGTTACCTGGAGCCGCTGATACACGGTGAAGATTATCCACCGTACGGTCGCGATGGTTTACCGAAGTATGTTCGCCTGAAGAACCTGCTGGTAGCAAAGAAACTTTCACCCTTCGAGCTCTGAGGAGGTTGAGAGACTTGCGGTTTTGGATATGTGCCGGCATTGCGCTGTCGATTTCCATTTCGACAGTGCATGCCCGGGATGAATCGGACCGGCAACTTCAGAATCGTCTGCAAGCTCATATCGAGTTTCTTGCCAGCGACCTGCTGCGGGGCCGCCAGCCCGGCAGTAATGGATACGATATTGCTGCCAATTATGTTGTAAGCCAGTTCCGCCAAATGGGCTTGTTGCCTGCCGGTGATGATGGTCGCTATTTTCAGCAGGTACCGTTGCGCCAGGCGTTTCTTGAGGCCGGCTCCCCAAAAATGACTTTTAGCCAGGGCGGAGAAACCCGCTCACTGGTTTTTGTTGAACAATTTTTTATGGGCCCTTCCCTTTCCCGGATATCTTCAGATACCGAAGCCCCCATGGTTTTTGCAGGTTATGGTATCGAAGCGCCCGAACTGGATCAGCATGACTATGCGGGCATAGACGCAAAAGGCAAGGTGGTCGTTATACTGGCGGGCCAACCGTACGGTTTTCCCAGCGAAGAGGGGGCGCATTTTGCTTCGGGAAAAGAAAAAACCAGGGCTGCTGTGCGCCATGGTGCCGTCGGGGTACTTATGATTCATACACCCAGGGCCGCGCAACGGTTTCAGTGGGACAGGGTTAAAAGTCGTGTGGGCATGCCTTCGATGGGATGGATTAATAAGGAAGGTAAAGTTCACGGTGAATTTGAACAAATTCAGGTTGCCGGCATGTTGCGCCATACGGCGGCTGCTGCTCTTTTTGAGAATGCAGTTGTTGATCTGGCTACCCTGCTTGAGCGCGATGAAGCCGGTGAGGCGCTGACAGCTTTTAATCTCGAAGGCCGGGTCAGAATGTCTCAGCGTAGTAGTCACGAAGACATATACAGCCCCAATATCGCAGCCGTGCTACCGGG
>Ga0164313_10004839_pt1 | contig 11930 bp, 10 predicted proteins | sample GuaBasSedimGuay4_FD_113735 | JGI IMG/M metagenome (GOLD analysis project Ga0164313, IMG submission 113735) | Subseafloor sediment microbial communities from Guaymas Basin, Gulf of California, Mexico - Guay4, Core 4569-4, 0-3 cm | ecosystem: Environmental > Aquatic > Marine > Hydrothermal vents... | reverse complement strand
GTGTGCCTTCCAGCCTTAAAGACAGAATATTTGATCCGTTTTTTACTACTAAAAACGACAGCTCCGGAATTGGGCTCAGCATCTGCCACAGAATAATTACAGACCACGGTGGATCTCTGGGCGTGTTTGACAGTAAATGGGGCGGAGCTGAATTTAAGATTGAGCTTCCGCTGGAAAGAAGAAAAAAACAAAGATGATTTCATACTCCATATTCATAATCGACGACGAGCCGGTCATAAGGGAAGGGATAACCATGGCCCTTGGGTCTGATTACAAGGTAAATGCATTTCCCTCAGCCGAAAAAGCAATCAAGGCCATTAAAAGCGGCCCTCCGGACCTTATTCTTCTTGATATCAAACTGCCGGGGATTAATGGTATTAATGCTCTACGCGAGATCAAAAAGCTTTGCCCGGAAATTCTGGTAATAATGATAACTGCCTATGAAGATATCAAAACTGTAATTTCTGCCATGAAACTTGGGGCCTATGATTATGTGGTGAAACCCATTCACATGGATGAATTAGAAATAATTATCAGCAATGCACTTGAAACTATCAGGCTTAGAAAAGAAGTTAAATCTCTTCAGGATAAATATTTCAAGGAAAACCTTCCTTGCTTTATAGGAGAAAGCAACGCAATTCAGGATGTGGTGGAGTTTATAGAAACAGTGGCGAAAAGCCCTGACACCCCCATTCTTATCCTGGGAGAAACAGGTACGGGCAAAGAATTAATTGCCGGCGCCATACATGCCAGAAGCCCCAGCTTCAATGGCCCTTTGATTACCGTAAACTGTGCGGCCATTCCAAAAGAACTTATTGAAAGCGAGTTGTTTGGTTATGAAAAAGGAGCGTTTAGCGGAGCTAACATATCCGGCAAAAAGGGATTAATTGAAGAAGCAGAGCATGGCACCTTGTTTCTCGACGAAGTAGGTGACCTGAGCCTGGACGCCCAGGCAAAACTTCTCCGTTTTCTTGAATATAACGAATTTTACAGAATAGGCAGTACAAAAAAACTTAAAATTAAAACAAGAGTGGTCTCCGCCACAAACAAAGACATAAAAAAACTGGTAGATAAAGGCCTTCTTAGAAAAGATCTCTATTTCCGGCTGGGAGTTATCAAGGTGCAGATTCCCTCGCTGAAGGAACGCCGCAGAGATATTATTTCTCTTGCCAAGCATTTCTTATACGAATTCAGCAAGAAATTCGACAAAACATTTACAGGTATTGCCCCAGAAGCTGAAAAGGTCTTGAAAGAATACAACTGGGTAGGCAATGTACGTGAGCTGAAAAATCTTGTTGAAAGAGGGGTGCTTACCGGAAAGGGGCCAGAGCTGACACTCCAGGATCTTGGAATAGATTGGGTTAATAGTGGGGAAATTAACAAGCCAGACAGAAATATACCATGTTTTCCAGTGCTTACACCTGCCGGCATTAATCTTTCATCTCTTCAGGAATCTTTAGAAAAATTTTATATCAAAGAAGCGCTCAAGATGACTGGAGGCAATGAAAGCAAAGCAGCAAAACTCCTGAACATAAACTATCACACCTTTCGTTACCGTAGGAATAAACTTAACTAATACAACAAAAAATAGCCCGAATGGCTCTATGGGAGGTTCTATGAAAGCAAGATTATTTTTCTTATTTGTGCTACTTGCCTTGCCGGCATGTGCCACCATTCCTGCAAGTGTTGAAGATCTTACTCCTTCTGACGAATTAGGCACGGTTGCCGTACTATCTGTATTGGGCGACACGCTGAATATAAACTACATAGGACCGACGGTTTTCGGCAACAGACATAGCACCGCGGATGTTTCCGAATGGGATATAGATAATTTTGTTGTTACAAAAACAGAAGACAACTTAAAACAGAACAGCTACATTGTTAAACGATTATCCTATGAAAAAGCGCCGCTGTTAGAAGCATATAACAATCCAGAGCCTGGTTACGGTACATATTCCGAATATGTCGAAGATTACCTGGCCAAATTAGCGGGAGACAAGGGAATCGATACATTTTTAGTAATATACAATACATATCATGAAGACTATGTCGGGCATAGCGAAGAACGTCTCCCGGGTTACGGTTTGTATCAATGCTTCACTCTGTTAAGTGCGCCGACTACAGCTCTATATAGCAATTTACGCTTTGAACTTATTACACCCAAACCATTCAAAAAAGTAATGGTGAAGAAGAGCTTCGATTACGAGTTTGTCGCCCCTGAGTACTTTAAAGATAGCTACAAGGACCAGGTCAAAGAAAAGGCCTTGTTAACTATTGAAAATAAGAGCGCTGCCGTATTAGCGGAAAAACTACGCCAAAGTTTAGATGGCGCAATCTCAAAAGGATTAAGCTTGGTCGGCTTAAAGATATGGGAACCAGATCATGAGAAACAGGTCCCGGCAGCCGCCGAGATTACCCAGATGACGGCATTCAAGGCCAATCGAATAGTGAAGACGTATGCCATGAACCTTTCTTCTCCCCCTGAAGAATTATTTCCGCAATTGTGCCCGACCCGCAGGCACGAATGGCTCGAAGATTGGAAAAGTGACATGATCTATTCAGATTCCGGCCTAGCTGAAAACAATTGTGTTTTTCAAACCGATTATCCCCATCGCGGAAAAATGATCTGGGTCGTTACCCGGTATGACGCTCCCCGCGCCATTGAATTCACAGTGTTCAGTTTCGATTTTTATGTTTTGAAAGTGGACATCACCTTGAAGCCGAATGGAAATGGCGGCACACAAGCAAACTGGACTCACACATTCACTGCCACAACGGAACGCGGCAATAAATTCATCGCACATTACACTGACTGGGATCACCACAAAAAAATGTCGTGCATTGAGCAATCCCTGGAGCAATTCTGCAGGACTGGAGAAATGCTCCATAAAAACTTGGAGTGAAAGGAAGTGGAAATTTTTCTATTTAAATATAGAAATTTTTCTATTTTTTAGTAAAAAAATAAATTTGAAAAATATTGTTGATAAACTAATTATTTGAAATTAAAGCTTTTATCTTTAAGGCTCAATAATGGCATGTTTAATGCTAATTAATATTTTCAAAACATATAAAGCTTTCAAGCTCTGAAACTCGCATCTGAGTGGATCTAAGGGGAAAACGGTATCAAGGTTAAGTTATTTGAAAAAATGAAATTAATTAAAAATTTGAGAATATTACTAATAGATGATGATGAGTGGATAAGGGATTCAATGAGTATGTACTTTGAAGATGAAGGTTGTTATCTGAAAACGCTTAGAAGTGCCGAAGATGCTCTTGAAGCTTTAATTAATGAAAGCTTTGATATAATTATTGCTGACTACAAACTGCCCGGTATTGATGGTATGGAATTTTTTAAAAAAGCTGATAAACTAAATTCTGAAGCTGTTAAGATACTAATAACCGCGTATGGAAGCAAAGAACTGTTTGCAAAAGCCTTGAATATGGGCATACATGATTGTATTGAAAAACCTTTTACATCTGAAACCATTGAGGATTCTTTGAAACGTTTATTAAATGTAGATAGGTAGTGCCCGAACGAAAACTAGAAAATATTTGTACGGAACAATTTCAATTAAAAAGGAGAAAAATTATGAAGATGAAAGTAAGTTTATGGAAGGTCCTGAGTATTGCAGTGGCTTTGGTTTTAAGCTGCGCTGTAACTTCTGATGCGTTTAAGGTTCAAGTTGATGAGGATACCTGGGCTGATTTTGCTGTAAGGGGTCAGTTGTCTTATAAGAATTTTGATAAAAGAAGTGACGTCATAGATTATCGTAAGAACTATTTTGAACTTACAGAGGCAGAATTTTATGTTAAAGGGCAGATTAACGATTTAATTCAGTTCTTTACCCAATGGGAGTGTGTTTATAAACCATTAAAATTAAATGGAACTGACCAATCAGGTTACAAAAAAGATGGAGTCGTTATGAAAGAGACAGGGATGAATTTTTTATTTGCTCCTGAATTTAAGGTAAGATTTGGGAGGATTCGTATACCTGTCAGCAGATATCACCAAAGATCTGATTACGGTAAAATAATTGCTACTGACTATTTCTATAGGTATGATGTCCATGAGGTATTTAAAGGTGCTCTTGACCTTAATGTAAATAAGACCGCTCTTAATATTAGAGAGCCGGGTGTTGTGTTTTATGGAGATCCTGTTGACGGGATGCTCAGATATCACATAGGTTTATTTAATCAACCTCACAATGAGAGTCATTACGAAAAGGATGGGGAAGATCATAACTATAAAGGTCTCAGATACACAGCAAGGCTTGCATTTACTCCTACCATGTTAGGATTTAAACCCGAATCCTCACTTAAAGGAACAAGAAAAGATTCTTATCTTGGGAAAAAAGATATATTAACTATTGGTGCAGGATATTCCATGGAAGAGATATATGAGGGTCTTGACAATGAGTTGTATGCTGTTGATGCATTTTTTGAAAAGAAATTTGGTAGTGTAGTCCCTAATTTGGGATTTGGATATATTGAGGCAAAAGAGACTCATAGAATTGATGATAAAGCCCAAGATAGTGCATTCTGGTTTGTTCAGGGGCAACTCCTTTATGATAAGGTGGTTGGTATTGGAAAACCTGCTATTGGGGCAAAATTTGAGAGAATGGAGTCAGATAAGGCTTATGATAATAAAGATGCTAAGTCTGATCGTTTGTCAGTTGCTCTTAATTACTACTTCAAGGGATACTCTGCATGGATATCTCTTGGTCTTGATAATGTAAAATATAAGGATGGTGCAAAAGATTATCTAGTAGCCGAGAACAAAGAAGACTCTTTCACTGACTACAGTCTCACCTTACAGTTCGTATTCTAAAGAATCTTGTATAACCAACCTAACTAAAAAAACCCGGGTCAATTTGGCCCGGGTTTTTTATTATCGTAAAATGTTTTTTTAAATGACTAGAAGTTGATCTGCCATTTTGCGCCAAAATAAGTCTCATCGCCTTGATCTGCACCACTTCCATCGTCCTTATAATCATAACGACCGATTTCAGGAACAACGGTTACGCCTTGTGCCAGTGTAATTGGTGCCTGGAGATAAGCAGCCAGAACTTCATCAGCTTCAGCACCGTCGATATCATCTTCAAAGGATATATAGCCAACTCCGGCCTCGACACCAACCATATCGTTAAATTTAGCGCCTATAGATGCTATACCGCCGTAACCGTCATTGTCTTTAATTTTATCTTCGTCTATATCGAGCTTAGGTGCAGCATCTGCCTCAGGATCATTGGTAAGTCCGTAAGTGTCTATGTTTTGGCCGCCCCAGATCATAGCCTTTAATGTTACAGGGCCCGTATTAACTACTCCAGCAACACCATAGATATAGCTGGTAATATCGTAATCATTATCCAAATCATCGACGGCATCAAATTGATTGTAACCGCCAAAAACTCTTAAGCTGACGTTATCCAGAGCAAGAGTGTAACTTGCTTCGATCTTGGGGAGTGTAGTATCAAGATCTGCTGCCGTTTCAGTGCCACCCGTTGTGGTTTGGATAGTACGTCCTGTCCCTGGCTTTATTAATGCCAGTTTAAAGCCGTCAATCTTAACCTGAATCATGGGCCGAAATGTAAAGAATCCACCAAAGCCTCTCAAACCATAGTCATTATCATAAACCTGGTTTGTAACAAAATGAATGGGTGTATATTCTTTTCCTATAAGCAGTTCACCATGACCAAAATTCCAGGTTCCGTAGAGTCTACGTAAGGCAACGTCATCAGCATCAGTACTATTATCATTCATACCATATTCAAAACGACCGCCTATATCGCCATTCTGTACTGTTGCGCCAATACGCGAAACAGTATTGAGATCCCATCTAGAATCTTCATCGTCGTAACCAGTTGCACTAGCATTTTTATCCTGATCCACTCTAAAAGTCTGCATCCGCACGCTTCCATAAAAATCCCAGTCTGTTGTTGCACCGGCAGGGACTGCAAATACAATTGCAAGCATTGTTGCTGATAAAATAACAAATAATTTCTTCATCATAAATTTCTCCTTAAGTAGCCAAATTTATAAAATAACCGTTTGCCCTACACCTTCCGTCCAATCAAGCCCCCTCTTCACCTCCTTTCTAAGCGAAATAAAGACAAAACTATTATATAGTACTTAATATCTTAATATGATTATTAACAAATGGGCTCTGCTTACAAAATTCAATTTTTTTACTAAGTTGTAAGATAAATGTCAAGTTTTTTATACTTTTACAATAAATATAAAATGTTATATGTGGTTATTTGTAACTGCCCAGGTTTTCCACGGTTCACGGTTTTTTTAATGAATTTTGTAATAATTGAAGCATATTTGATATTGTTCTCAATTCTTGAGTTCTCACAACTGAGCCCCTTGCTATTATGTTTTGATCAACCGTTAACTGCAAACTGTTAACCGTGAACGGTTACTTATTTATTACACAATTCTTTTAAAGGATTTTTCTATAGATTCTAAAGTCCAGCTTATCCAGGTGGGACGTCCGTGAGGGCAATGTGACGGGTTTTCGCATTCATCAAGCTGCGCAAGCAGAGCCATTATCTGTTTATCCAAAAGCCGCTGATTCGCTCTGATTGCTCCATGGCAGGCAATAAGCATCAGGCATTGATCAATTGTCTTCTCCAGACCTTGCGTTAAACCGGATTCCAGCATTTTCTCCGCAATTTCCAACACAATCGGCTTAATCTCCCTGTCTGCAAGAATAGCAGGAACAGACTTAACCACAAAAGTCGTTCCGCCAAAAGGCTCAATTTCAAGTCCAAGTTTTTTCAGATCCGGAATAAGATTCTCAAGCATGTGTGCTTCTCTATATCCGAGATCAATGGTTTCAGGCATTAGAAGTTTCTGAATTTCTATTTTTGAATTCATGGAAAGTTTTTTCAGATGCTCAAAAAGAACCCGCTCATGAGCTGCATGCTGATCAATAAGCACCAGTTCTTCATCAGATTCGCACAGTATATATGTATCATGAAACTGACCAACTACCCTTAAATCACTAAAACGCCTTTCCTCCCAGAGACTTTTCTGTATAGCAGGAGAATCAGGAATATCTTTGATGGATTTGTTGTACTGGGCAACAGGCTCTGAAACCAAAAAAGGCTTTTGTCCGGAAAAATTTTCCGCACTCCATTTTGGCCTGTCAGTTGTATGCAGTACTTCTGATACAGCCCCTGTCAATGCTTTATGAACCTGTTTTTGCTGTGCTAAACGAACCTCGTGTTTTGTTGGGTGAACATTTACATCCACCTGGTCACAGGGCACCTTTATAAAAATAACCGCAACAGGGAACTGCCCCTTGATCAATCTTCCTGCATATCCTTCAAAAAGAGCTCGCTGTATTCCTCTATCCCGTACAAACCTGCCGTTTATATATAGAGAGATTCCCCTGGAAGTTTTTCTTGAAACCCGGTGAGATGAAATCCATCCTTCGGCGGAAACAAACCTGTCTTCAACCTTGATTTTTAAAAGATCATTTCTCATATCATTTCCGACAACATCCAGGACTCTGCTAAACGGATCAGACGATGAGTACCAGTTTTTAACTGTTTTTTCATTGTGATATAGTTTAAATTGGACATCAGGCCATCCCAATGCAATATTTGCAACAGTTTCTACAATATGCCCCATTTCTGTTTTTACTGTCTTTAAGAATTTCCGTCTGGCAGGAGTATTGAAGAAAAGATGCCTGGCAGTTATCATTGTGCCCATTGGAGCACCGATTTCAGCGACCCTTTTTATTGTTCCTCCCTCTACAAAGACCTCTGTGCCGGCTTCGGATATTTCATCTTTTGTGATAAGAGAAAATCTGGAAACAGAGGCAATGCTGGGAAGCGCTTCACCTCTAAAACCAAGTGTATTTATAGAAAATAAATCTCTGTCCTTATAGATTTTACTGGTTGCATAGCGTTCCAGGGAAAGGAGTGCATCATCATGGTTCATTCCAATGCCATTGTCAGAAACCCGCATCAGAGACAAACCGCCGTTTCCAATTTCGATTATAACTCTTGTGCTGCCTGCGTCCAGTGAATTTTCTATGAGTTCCTTGACAACCGAACAAGGCCGTTCCACGACTTCGCCGGCAGCTATCTTATTGGAAAGAATTTCAGGAAGTATTTTTATTTGGGACACGTTTAGCCAAAATTTCTTTATAGTTGTGGCCGATTCTTTCTTTACGATGTCTTATACGTGAGTTTTTCATGGTTTGAATTTGATTATACCTGAAGCGGATATATTTCAAAGCGCTAAAGTGTTACGATTTATCAAGAACAAAGCGCCGCAAAAATTCCGCTTCCTTTGGAGAAAGGTCAAATTTGATGCAAGCTTCCTCTATAATTTTATTCAGGTCCTTTCCCGGCTCAAACTTCCTATGCTCAGAAACCCACTTAACCGCCTTTCTTATTTCTTCACCTTCTGGTTGAACACTCATGTTTTTTATCCTTTAGACTTTCAGATAAATAATTTCACTGTGTTATCAGTCGTCGACGTATAACTAATACGCCTTCCTCCTTCCGGCCTTGTGAAATTAATTATCTGAAAGTCTATAACTTAGGCTTTTTATTGTGAAAATCTGTTGCCTGCTCGAAATTGTATGCTATTTTAATTATTTTTTCCTCATTAAAATGTTTTCCCATTATCTGCAGGCCTATTGGAAGTCCTTGTGTTGAAAATCCGCATGGAACCGACATACCAGGTATCCCTGCAAGATTTGCCGAAAGAGTAAATATGTCGGATAGATACATCTTCAGGGGATCTTCTGTTCTTTCTCCTGTTTTAAAGGCCGGCGTCGGCGCTACAGGAGATAACAACACATCACAGGATTTAAATGCTCTTTTAAAATCTTCTATAATCAATGTACGTACCTGAGAAGCCTTCTTATAATATGCATCGTAATAACCGGCTGAAAGGCAGTATGTCCCTATGATTATACGACGCTTGACCTCGGAACCGAATCCCATCGATCTTGTGCTTCTGTACATCTCTATAAGATCATTCTTACCTTTATCTCTTAACCCATATTTTACACCATCATATCTGGCAAGATTTGAACTGGCCTCTGAAGGAGCAATAACATAATAGGCAGCAACCGCATATTCAGTATGTGGAAGAGAGACTTCTATACATTCAGCGCCAAGGCTCTCAATGGTCTTTACTGCATTTTTTACTGCTTTTGAAACTTCAGCATCCAGCCCGAGCAATGCATTATATTCCTTTGGAATGCCGATTTTAACCCGTTTTAATCCTTCTTTAAGAAATGTTGTATAATCAGGCACATCCATCGGCACTGATGTGGAGTCTCTATCGTCATAACCGGAAATAGCATTCATCAATACAGCACAATCCGTAACATCCTTTGTCAGGGGGCCAATCTGGTCAAGCGAAGAAGCAAAGGCTACAAGGCCAAAACGTGAAACTCTTCCGTATGTAGGTTTCATGCCAACTACTCCGCAATGAGAAGCGGGCTGCCTTATTGATCCACCTGTATCTGAACCCAGAGACCCTAAACACATATCAGCAGCAACAGCCGCGGCTGACCCTCCGCTTGAACCTCCGGGAATATATGATAAATTCCATGGATTATTTGTCAGTTGAATGCCTGAGTGCTCTGTAGATGAACCCATAGCAAATTCATCCATGTTCACCTTTCCCACAATTACTGCACCTGCTTTTTTCAGCTTTTTTATTGCAAATGCATCATAAGGGGGCACAAAATTTTCAAGAATTTTTGATGCACAGGTAGTACGAAGAGCTTTTGTGCAAATAAGATCTTTTATAGCCAAAGGTATGCCCGTAAGGGGTGTAATATTGCCTTCTGCAATAGCTTTGTCGGCAAGTTCCGCCTGAGCCATCGCTGTTTCACCCGCAACAGTGATATATGCCCCCACACGCGGTTCCACAGACTCAACTCGATCAAGAACGCTTTTTGTCAGCTCCTGTGAAGATATTTCTCTGTTTTTTAGTAGATTGTGGGCTTCATGTATAGTAAGTTCATAAAGATTCATTTTCTATTGATCCTTTTCAACCTATAACTTTCGGAACCACAAAATTCCCATCCTCTTTTTCAGGAGCATTTGCAAGAGCTTTATTTCTATCAAGATGCTCTTTTACTTTGTCTTCACGAAAAGCATTGGTCAGAAAAATCGCATGTGAAGTCGGGGCCACACCTTCGGTGTCAACACGATTGAGTATATCAATGTATTTCAGTATATTATCTATTTGTCCAGCAAACTTGCCGATGGACTCTTCATCCAGATCAAGCAGGGCAAGATTCGCAACATGAACTATTTCTTCTTTAGTAATTTTCATTAATCTCTCCTGATTCCTAATACCCTGTCCTCTATCCCCTGATTCCCGACACCTGACACCCGATCCCTATCTATTTACCAGAAACGCTTTAAACTTTTCCTTTTTTAACTTATTAAGAGTACTGCCGGCCTCTGCCTTATCTTTGAAATAACCTATCCTTACTCTGTGCCAGATACCTTTCTCAGGAATATTTCTTGAAATCCTGTAAGCAGGATACCCTTTTCCCCTAAGCTTTGCCACCATTTCATCAGCATCTTTTGAATCCTTTAAAGATGCAACCTGGATTGTAAGTTTTTTATCAGTTTCTGTTAAGTTTTTTTGCTTGTCTTTATTTATTATTTTAGATTTGTCGGGAATTACCTTTTTCTTAACTTTTACAGTCTTATTGTTGGACAGATGTTTTTTTGCTTGTTTTTTAGATATACCAGCTTCATTATTCTTATCTTTTTTGGTTTCTTTCAGCGCCTCGTAAAAGCCAAAATCTGTTTCATTCTTAACCACATCTGAATCAATTTTAAAAAGTTTTTGCTCTTTCTTGATAGCCGCTTCTTTTAAAGCAACCAATTCTTTCTGAAGTTTCTCAATGTCAAATTTTACAGGAGCCGTATCCCTCCCCACAAGAACACCTAAAACAAACATCCATACGGAAACAAAAATAATCAAAAAAATCCAGACTGAAGGCTCTTTAGGAATAAATTGAAGAGAAGGCTTTTTTTTATCTTTTTTATTCTTCATCACATTTTTTCAGGTGCAGACACGCCGAGCAGTGATAGACCGTTTCGGATTATCTTTTTAATCGCAAGCACGAGATAAAGTCTTCCAATGGTCAATTCAGCATCATCTGTAAGCACTCTGTGTTTATTATAATAGGCATGAAAAGCTGATGCAAGATTCATCAGATAATACGTGATCCGGTGGGGTTCCATATACTCCGCACTGCACCTTACTATCTCGGGATAACGCGCCATAGTCTTAATTAATTGTATTTCCTCAGGTTCAGTAAGCCTGGATATTGCAGCATCATTCCAGGCTATATCACTTATTCCCCTTTCTTGTGCCTTCCGGGCAATGCTTGATATCCTGGCATGCACATATTGAACATAATACACAGGGTTATCGTTTGTTTTCTTTTTGGCAAGTTCAAGATCAAAATCAAGTGCACTCTCATAATGGCGCGTTAAAAAAATAAATCTTGCCGCATCACTGCCGACTTCCCTGATTACGTCTCTGAGAGTAACAAACTCGCCTGCCCTGGTTGACATCGCAACAGGTTCTCCTTCGCGCAGCAGATTGACAAGTTGAATCAGAATAACATTAAATTTGTCTCTGCCGTAACCTAAAGCCTCAATTGCGGCTGATACTCTGGGAATATATCCGTGGTGATCAGCTCCCCAAACATCGACAACTCTTTCAAAACCTCTATCAAACTTATCTTGATGATAAGCTATATCTGAAGCAAAATAGGTTGTCAGACCATTATTACGAACAACAACACGATTTTTCTCATCTCCAAAATCTTTAGTTCTAAACCATAGCGCCCCATCATCCTCAAATATAATATTTTGTTTGCGGAAATCATTTATTATTTTATCAACTTTTCCGGAATCATAGAGTCC
>Ga0164313_10004838_pt1 | contig 11931 bp, 10 predicted proteins | sample GuaBasSedimGuay4_FD_113735 | JGI IMG/M metagenome (GOLD analysis project Ga0164313, IMG submission 113735) | Subseafloor sediment microbial communities from Guaymas Basin, Gulf of California, Mexico - Guay4, Core 4569-4, 0-3 cm | ecosystem: Environmental > Aquatic > Marine > Hydrothermal vents... | reverse complement strand
TGGGTGCGGCGGCGACCCTCGCCCTGCCCCTCGCCGGCCAGCTCTTCGGCTTCGCCACCGTGAGCATCGGGGCCGCGGACCTCGGGGCCGAGCTCTTCGGCCACCTCCACGTGCCGATCCTGATCCTGGCCTTCGCCTACCTTTCCATCAGCCTCGACGAGGACGGCGTGTTCAGCTGGTGCGCCCTCCGCATGATGCGCCTCGGCGCCGGCGACGGCACGAGGCTCCTAGTCGCGGTCTTTCTGAGCGTCAGCGCCGTCACCTTCTTCACCAGCAACGACATCGTCATCCTATCGATGACGCCGATTCTGATACACCTCGGGCGGAAAGCCGAGATCCGGAACCTCACCCCCTATTTGATGGCCCTCTTCGTCGCCGCCAACACCGCCTCGATGGGCCTCTACGTCGGCAACCCGACCAACATCGTGATCGGCGGCGCCGCCGGCTTGGGGTTCCTCGAGTACGCCCGACGCATGGTCATCCCAACGGTCGTCGCGACGACGACCGCCCTCGCGGTCGTCTACTTGGTCTTCGGTCGCCTCAGTCGTAGGAACCGCGTTCCGGCCGCCTACTCGATGTCCCGGGCAACGGCTCCGAGGGACGACGAGACCCGCTGGACCCGGCCCATGACCATCAAAGCGGCGATCTTCGGCGCATGCCTCGTCGCCCTCGCCATCCTGGGCAACCCGACGGCGGCGGGAGCCCTCGTCGGTGTGAACCATCCGGGGGAGCTCGGCTCTGGAGTATCGATGGTGATCGCCGCGGTCAGCGTCTGCTTCGCCCTCGGGGCGGCTCTCTACGACACGGGACGGGATCTCCGCCGCCGCTCTCAAAAAGACAGCAACCCGAAGAGCGTCACCGCGGCGTGGCGTGCGCGCCTCGGCCGAATGCCCTTCGAGGTAGTCCCCTTCTTCCTGGGCTTCTGCGTTCTCCTCCGGGGCATCGAGGAAACGGGCCTCGTAGGGGTCGCCGGGGACGGCATCGAAGACGCCTTTCGAGCGGGCCCCATCCTCGGCAGCCTGGCCACCGGGGTCTACGGCGTCATCACCGTAAACCTCCTGAACAACATCCCGGCGACGCTCCTCTTCGAGAAGCTCTGGCTGGGCGACGCGTCGGCCGCGAGGGTGGGCCTCGAGGCGCGCCTCGACGCACTTCACCCCGCGGCGGCCGACATCTTCGTCGACGCGTCTCTCTTCGCGAGCAACTTCGGGGCCAACCTGACCTTCGTCGGCGCCCTCGCGGGGCTCATGTGGCTGCGCATCCTTCGCGACTCGAAGAGCCCTGGGGAGTCCTCCCGGGCCCTCGTGAGCCCGAGGGAGTTCGTATCCTACGGGCTCATCATCGTCCCGGTCGTCACCGTCGTGACGTGCTCTGCTATCGCATTGGCGAGGCTCGCCCTTGGCTGAGGCGGCGGGCAAGGCGGGCAAGGTGGGCACAACCAGCGCGGAACGACGCCTCCGGGCGACGGGGCGCATCACCCTGGTCGGCGCCCTCGTCAACGTGCTCCTGACGGCGCTCAAGGTCGCCGCGGGGGTCCTCGGGGGCTCGAGCGCGATGCTCGCCGACGCAGCCCACAGCTTCTCCGACCTCATCAGCGATGGGGTGACCTACCTGAGCGCCAGGGTCGCGGCGAAGCCGCCGGATTCAAACCACCCTTACGGGCATGGTCGCTTCGAAACGGTCGGCACCGTCGTCCTCGCTTCGCTGCTCATCACGTGTGCCTTCGGCATCGCCGTCGATGCGGTGACCCGCTTCGGCCAGACCCAGGTCCCCGGCGCCATCGCCCTCTGGGTCGCGGGGATCAGCATCGCCGCCAAGGAGCTGCTCTATCACGCGACGGCCCGGGTGGGACGCAAGCACGAGAGTCCGATCACCATCGCCAACGCCTGGCACCACCGCTCCGACGCCCTCTCGTCGATAGCGGCACTTCTCGGGATCGCCGGCGCGCGCCTGGGCTTTCCAATCCTCGATCCCATCGCAGCGATCATCGTCGCCGTGATGATCGTATTCGCGGCGCTCAAATTCGCCCGGGTCGCGGTTCACGAGGTCACCGAGCACGCCCTCGAAAACGAAATCCTCGAGGAGCTCTCGTCCGGTATCCGCGCTCTCCCCGGGGTCCGGAGCCTGCATCAGCTCCGCGCCCGCCAGATGGGGCCGAACCTCCTCGTCGACCTACACATCGAGGTCGACGGCGCGACGACGGTCTCGGACGGCCACGAGGTTGCCGAGCGTGTTCGACGTTTCATCGAAGAAAAGAAGTCCAACGTCACCGAAGTGCTCGTCCACGTCGACCCCGAACCCGAAGGCGACGCGAGGGAGGCGGCAGGACCGTTCCGTCCCCGGGACGAGGTCGAGGCTGACATCCGGAGGGTCGCTGGGGCGGCAGAGGATGTCTCTAACGTGCGAGTCGTCCTGGCCCACTACCTCGAAGGTCGAACGGCGGTTCAGGTCGGCATCGAGGTGGACCCGGAGCTTCGGGTCCGCGAGGCCAAAGAGGTCGGCCGCCAGCTGCAGCTAGAACTCGAGCAAATCGCGGACATCGACCACGCCAACGTGCATCTCGAATTCGACGGAAGGCGGGACGATCTGCCGAGGTCCTTGGCCGGAAACCGGGGGGCGCCGTGAGGCACCGCGGATTGCTCATCCGATTGAGATGTGCGCTAGCCCTCGCTCTGGCCTTGGGGTCGGTCACGGGGTGCGAAGGGCACCTCGGGGACGACGAGGGGCCGCTCATCACGACCGACGACCTGCGGCCCCACGGCGACCGGGGCGCGTGTACCGGCTGCCACATCGTCTCCCGGGGCCCGGGTGCGCTGGCGCGCTCAGCGCCGCTCATCGGCGCCCATCAGGCGCGCCCCCACCCCGACCGCGGCGCGTGTACCGGCTGCCACGCCGTCACGGGGCTCTGAGGGCGAAAGCCCCGGGAGGATCGGGGGACCTCAGCGCTCGTGGCGAAAACCGATGTAGATGCCGACGGCGAGGGCGCTGATGGCACCGAGGAGGAGCACCGGCCCGACGACCCCGGCCCCGAGTCCAAAGCCAACGGCCGACCCCGCCCCCATGACCCCGGCTCCGGTCGCCGCGGCTTTCGTCACGGCTACTTTGGTCGGCGCCCCCATCAAGAGCGCGTTGCCCGCCTTGGCAGCCCCCATCGCAGCGGGCGGCGTCGGCGTGATCATGGCTTGGGTCATCGCCACGACGCGAACGCCCTCGACCTCGGCGCCCTTGGCGACCAGGCCGACCTTGCCGGCTTTGCCCAGCGCCGCGCCCTTTCCCAGCGCTGCGCCCTTTCCCAGCGCCGCGCCTTTGCCCGTCGCTGCTCCCTTGCCCATCGCTGCGAGCCGGCCGCCCTCTACCTCCGCACCGCGCATCGCGCCCACCTTGCCCGCTCCGGCGAGCCGACCGCCCTCGACCTCCGCGCCGCGCATCGCGCCGAGCTTACCCGCCCCGGCGAGCCGGCCGCCTTCGGCCTCCGCGCCGCGCATCGCGCCGAGCTTGGCGGCCCCCGGAGGAGCCATCTTCGCGCCGCCGGCGCCGGCGATCTTGATCGCCCGGGCGCCTTCGGTGCCCTCCCGGATGGTGTTGAGTGCTTTGCTGCCGATCTTGATCGTCACCATGGGTGCCGCCTCCCACTATCCCCCGGACGGCCAGCGCCGCCGATTCCCACGGTCGCATAGTTGCACATGAAAATCATTCGCATTTACCTTTCATCGTGGTCGTTCAATAAAACATGGGTCATTCGTAGGCATGGGGGTCCGAAGCCAGGTGCATTCCCGACCCTATCGAGGCCAATGTCAGGGGTAGGAGATGCACGACGAGGACGAGTCCCACGAGGACATCGCCGAGGGACCAGACGAGGCGCACGGGGAAGAAGGGACCGAGGAGGGTCACGGCGGCAAAGACGACCCGGAAGCCGATGAGGTTCGTTCCGCCGAGATACTGAAAGCAGCGTTCGCCGAAGTGGGCCCAGCTGATCACCGTCGTGAACGCGAAGACCGCGAGGCAGGCGAGGACGACGGTGCGGCCCACGACGCCGACGGCGTTGTCGAAGCTCGAGACGGTCAGGTAGGCGCTCGTCGACAGGAGCCAGTCTCCCCGGGAGAGGATGACCAGGCCCGTGATGGTGCAGACGACGAGCGTGTCGAAGACCGGGACCGCCGCAGCCATGATCGCGCCGCGGGCCGGATGATCGCGGTTGTTGGCCTGGAAGAAGGGCGCCATCGCAATCCCACAGCCGTGAGAGAAGATCCCTCGGGAGACGCCGAAGCGAAGGCTGGTCATCAGCGCCGCCCCGGCCGCTCCGCCGGCCGCGGCTTTGGGCCTGAAAGCCGATTGGAACACCAACTCGAAGCTGCCGAGGGTCGCCGCCGGATCTTGGGCCAGGACCACGAGGCCTAGGATCACGTAGGCCACGATCATCAGGGGCGTCATGCGAATGCTGAAGTCCACGATCGACCGGAGACCCGCCAGGATCACGAAGCCGACGATGATCGCGAGGATCGATGCGACGACGAAGGTGGGCACCGTGAAGAGACCGGTGACGGCCTGGGCGACCGAGTTGGACTGAATCAGATTGGCGTTGATGAAACCGACGCCCACCATGAGCGCGGCGAGTACCTTCGCCATCCCGCGCCATCTGGACGGCAAGAAACGTTCGACGTAGACCATCGGCGTCGCGAAAAGGACGTCGTTTTCATCCGCCGGCTGGTGTTTGATCGCCAGGTAGGTCGATGCGAAGCGGAAATGCATTCCGAAGATGGCCGAGACCCACATCCAGAAGAGAGCGCCGGGACCGCCGAGGTGCACGGCGGTCGCCACCCCGGCGAGGTTGCCGACCCCAACGGTCGCCCCGAGGGCCGCGATGAATCCGTGTCGATGGGAGATCCCCGGGCCCCGGGTCGGAGCCCCCTCGCCAAAGGAGCGGAGGGCCGCGCCTAGCTGCCGCCACGCGACGCCCCGGAGGAACCAGGCGAAGAAAGCCCCGAGGACGAGATAGAATAGGCAGAGGAAGGGGTCCCAGATGAAGTTTGAGAGTCTTTCCATCGGCTCGTGAACCCGGCAGCCGCGGGGGACTACGCGAGCTCGTCCTCGATGACGATGAGAAGGGCCCGGGCGCGCTCGGAGAAGTCCTGCTCGCCGAGGAGGGGCTTGGCGAGGGATGCCGCCACCTCGAACTGCCCGGACTCGAAGAGCTCGTAGGCGCGCTGGAGCCGAGCTTCGGGGGGCCCGTGTTTGCTCCCTCTGCCCCGGCGACCCTGGCCCGCCGGCGCCAGTGCCGGCCTTCGCTTCGGCCACCAATCCGACCAGAGAGGCGTCCAGAAGCCCGAACCTCGGCCGGAATCGTCGTACCCATCCTCCGGGTCTCGGAGGTCTTCGCCCGACCGGCCAGGTCGCCGGTCGTCGGCTTCAGCCTCAGCGCGCTTTTCTCGAACGACGTGGACCTCCGCTGTGGCGGGCTCCGGGGCTCCGTCGTAGGCGCCCTCTTCGTGGCCCTCGTAGGCATCCTCGTGGTCGAAGCTCGGGATGGCTCTTCCGCGCACCATGACCCCCGTGAGGAGCGCGGCGCCGCATGCGCCGGCGAAGGGGCCGAAGAGGTAGACCGCGATCTCCGAGAGGTTGCCGGAGACGAGGGCCGGACCGAGGTAGCGCGCCGGATTGGCCGCGGCGCCGGTCATCGGGCCGGCGAAGAGGATGATGGCGACGAGGGTGCCGCCGATGGCGAGGCCGGCGAGGGACCCGGCGCCCCCCTCCTTGCGGGTACCGAGCAAGATCGCCGTGACCAAGATAAAGGTGATTACGGCTTCGAAGAGGATGCCCTTGAGGGGCGTGATGCGCGGCGCGAGGGTGGGTGTGCCGAGGCTCGCGAGGCTCATCTCGTCGGGGAAGAGGACGGCGAGGAGGACACCGGCGGCGACCGCCGCGACGAGCTGGGCCATCACGTAGCCTGCGAGCAGATTCGCATCGAGGCGCTGCTGCAGCCAGGCCGCAAAAGACACGGCGGGGTTGAAGTGCCCGCCCGAGGCGCCGCCGACGGCGTAGATCATGGCCGTCAAGATCGCCCCGTGGGCGAGGGCAATACCGACGAGTCCCACCTTGCCGTCGGTCACCTCGAGGTGCGAGGGCCCCGTGTGGCTCTCGACGATCACGACGCCGGCCCCGATGAATACGAGGGCGAAGGTGCCGATGCCTTCGGCGACGAACTTCTGGAGCGGCGTGCTCATGACAGAGCTCATCCTGTCGTCGCCCCATCTCAGAGAGGAACGAAAACCGTACCGCGGATCGAATTACTAGTCAGAAGATCCAACACATGACGAAGCGGGGGCCGGGGCCGGGGCCGGGCCGGGAAAGTCCGGCCAGCTAGTACGTCCGCGGCCTTCGTCGCCGATAGTCGCCGCTGAGGATGTTCAGATAGTTGCCGTAGCGAACCCAGTTGATGAGATGCATGACCCGGCGAGCAACGTGGGGGTGGGTTCGGTCCATGGAGAGCTGCTCGGCGAGCATGCCGTCGAGGCCCTGGCCGCTCTCGATCTTGGCGAGCTCGCGGCACTGACGAATGAAGGGCTCCATGCGGATCTTCGTCCGGTCGGTCGTCCCTGGCCGGTTTCCCCCGGCGAAGGTGAGGAGCACGCGGATCGAGGTAACGAGGCTGCGGCAGGCGAGGAGCCCGGCCCGATCCGCGGTGAGCTCGGCAGCACGCCCCCAGCGGAGAAAGACCCGGTGGAGGGGCAGGCTGACGAGGCGGAGGGGCTGCCATGCGGTGCCGCCGCTGCGAAGCAGGACGCTCGCCATCGTGCGGTAGAGCGGGTGGCTTGCGTGGAGGTGGCCGAACTCGTGGCCGAGGATGGCGACGAGCTCATCGTCTGCCATCTGGTCGAGGAGCGAAGAGCGAACGACGACGACCGGTTCCTCGACCCCCGTCGTCAACGCGTTCATGTGCGGCGACTCCCCGAGGTAGACGGTGGGTTTGACGGGAAAGTCGAGGCGCTTGCGGGCGAGGTCGACGAGGGCAACGAGCTCGGGGAACTGCTCCTCGTCACACCGGATCGCCTCCGAAAGGAACATCAGCTGGGCCGGACGGTCCCCGGCATAGCGAAGCACCGAGTGGAGGAGGCCGGGGACGACAGGCACCGAGCGCAGCACGTTGAGCGAACGGCGGTCCGCACCGTGGAGATACGCATCCGCCGATAGACCTTCGAAGGGCTCTTCCCGGGTCAGGAAGAGCGCGCCGGAGCAGCCTCCGCAGTCGATGCGCTCCGGCGTCATGACCGCATCGGGCACCGGGATGCGATTCTTGAGGCCGCAATGGCGGCACGAGACGACCCGGGTCGGGGTCCCGTCGCCTTCGGGCCAGAGGACCGTGCGAAGCTCGTCCTGGAGCTCGTCCTGGAGCTCCTCTTGGGCTTCCTCTTGGGCCTCCTCTTGGGGCGCTTGCGCCACTAGCGCACCGTCGCGTCGACTATGGCGGCATCATGGAGTCGGTCGGCCTGACGTCGGCGGGCCAGCGCCGCCTGGCAGCGCCAGCCGACCGCGCTCGTGAGCACCTTGTTTCCCGAAGCGCTGACGACGACCCCGACGAGGGGCACGGCTCGGAAGAAACCGCCCGGCGCCCGGGCCAGGGCGAGCTTACCGAGCTGGGTCGCCACCAGCTTGCTCAGCTGCCGCGGAGTGTATTTCACCATGGCCTCGATCTGGGCCTCGGCGAGATCGGCGAAGTAGTTGCGACCGTCCCGGGCGTCGTAGGTGCTGATCGACGCCAGCCCATAGGCGAGCCAGCGCTCCCGCTCGTCCGTGATGTCGAAGCCGTAGAGGTAGGTCAGGCAAAGCGCCATCTCGACCTCCTGGCGAAGCATCCAAGCCATATCCACCATGGACCCGCCGACGGTGGCGACGAGGGTGCCCACCCCGGGGACGACGGCCGGCGCCGCGGTGAGGCCGCCCCCGATGGCCGAGCGGGTCGAATAGGTCGAGATGATGTCGGCGGCGACCCCCCGGAGGAAGGCATTTTCCGAAGGCGCGGCCCCGGGCTCGTCGTTGTATTTGAGGATCTCGACGGCCTCGATGATCTCGTCGGGCTCGCAGACGAGGCGTTCGATCGCGTTGAGAAGACGGCGGCCCCGTTGCTCGGTGGCGCGGTCCTCGCTGACCCTCGGTGACGTATGCCCCACGCCTTTAGCCTCCATGCATCGCCCGCCGAGTCAAGCGGCAGGGGGGATTAGCCGATGCCCGCGAGGATCTTGCTGAGTTGTTTGTAGGTGAATGGCTTTTCGATCGCGGCGAGGGCTCCCGCGTCGAGGAGGCCTCGGATCGACTCGTTGTTACCGTAGCCCGAGCAAATGACGACGCGGGCCTCGGGGTCCGTCCGGAGAAGGCGCTTGAGGACCACGCCGCCGTCGATCCCGGGCATGACCAGGTCGAGGAGGACGAGCGTGATCTGGTCCGCCTTCTCTACGTAGAGCTTCACGGCCTCGTCTCCGCCCGACGCGCAAACGACATCGTAGCCCAGCTTTTCGAGGAGACGACTCGAGGAACGCAGGACGAGGGGGTCGTCATCGACGACCAGGGCGGTTTCTCCCCTCTTCTTCACTTGGCCCGGCGAACCCGGGGGGTTCGAGCTCTGGTGCAGGGGATCGAGAGCGGGGAGGTCGATCGTGACGGTCGTGCCGAGTCCTTGCTTGCTGTAGAGCACGACCCGGCCGCCGTGCTTGCGCACGATTCCGTAGACCAGGGGCAAGCCCAGCCCAGCCACATCATCGGTGGATTTGGTCGAGAAGAAGGGGTCGAAGGCGCGCTCGAGGGCGAGCTCGTCCATGCCGGAGCCGGTGTCACCAACCTGCAAGCGCACGTAGTGGCCCGGCTCACAGGATGTGTCGGCGAGTTGCTGGGCATCGAGGACCACATTCTTCGTCGTCAAAGTCAGGATGCCCGACGTGAGAACCGCATCCTGGGCATTGACGGCGAGACTCATGATCGCGTGGCGGAGTTGCCCGCTTTCTCCGGCGACGAGGGCGAGATCGGGCGCGAGGTGGGTCTCCATCTGAATCGTCTCGGGAAGGGACGGCCGGAGGAAGCTCGCTACGGCCTCGACGATCTGGTTCATCGAGAGGGGCGTCTTTTCTGCCTCGCCGTCCTGGGCCAGGTTGAGAAGGCTTCTCATGAGGTCGAGGCCCTGGCGGGAGGCCTTGAGGATGGCGTGAACATCTTCGGCCGCCGTGCTGCCTGGTTCGAGCTCGGTCTCGAGGACCGAAGCCAGACCCATGACGCTCGCGAGAACGTTGTTCATCCCGTGCGCGATTCCGTGGGCAACCTTGCGCAGGACCTCGGTCTCATCCACCCGGGGAATGATGCTGTCGCCAGAACGCGGTCTGGGTCTCGGATCGTCCGTCATCGGCCTACTCTCCAACACAAGCCCTCTGGACCAGGGTACGCACATCGCAGTGGGCGACGCCAGGGCCTAGAGTTGTGAGTGAGTCGATCCAATGGCAGTCGGGCCGGCAAGCTCATCCCGTGCAGCCGGTCGGCTAGCTCTTTGTGCCATGCGAAGCCTGCCGCAACCATCCCCCCCAAGATCGAGTCACGAAGTGAAGACGGTTGACTCGAGTCAACCATGCGTGGGATGGATCAAAATAGATTCACTGGCGATTTGCGGTCTTGAGCACTGAAATGTTGGGAGAAATTTGATGCTGGCGTCTGCTGAGTCCTTTCCACTGAAGAGACGCCGCCTCCGGTTCAACCTCGGCCTCTCGCGCGCCGAGTTCGCCCGCTTCCTCGGGGTTTCCGATGCGACGGTGGTTCGATGGGAAGCCGACAACTCCGCTTCGGAGCCGAAGGGTCTGCAGGCGATTTTGATCTCGGCCCTCAACGACGCAGTCGACAAACACCCCACCCAAGAGATCGCGAGCCTCGTGCGCTCCTGCGGCCTCGACCATCGAGCCGCCCTCCGAACGCTGCTCGATGCCGCCCGCTGACCTGGCGTCCCAGGCCGCAGTGATTTGACCGGGGCGTCCATGGGCAACCCCCACTTCCTCATCGATTGGGATTGCTGCCTCGGCGCAGGCAGCGAGGGTGAGGTGTATCTAGGGCGATCCCTTGCGACCTCCGAGCTCTGCGCGATCAAGGTCTCGGCTTTCATCGACCCCGAGGCCGCCACGGAGCAGCTGAACCTCGAGCTCGACCGTTGCCTCCGGGCTGCTGGCGAGGGGGTCGTCCGGGTGATCGCGTGGAACCTCGCCCCGCCGCGCCCTTTCCTCGTCTTCGAGCTGGCCCACGCTGGCAGCCTCGGGGACGAGATGACCGGGGTCCGGGAGAGCGGTAAGGTCTACCACCCGGTCGAGGCCCTCGAGCGCACCCGGGAGGTGCTCTCGGCGATGGCCCGGGTCCACGAGCGCGGGTTGATTCATCGGGACATCAAGCCCGCGAACCTCCTGCGCTTCGATGGGTCGGTGAAGGTCACCGACTTTGGCAGCGGCTTCACGGCCGACCGGCCGCAGCCCGACAAGACCGGGGAGATCGTCGGCACGCGACTCTACGCCGCCCCGGAACAACTCGCCGGGGAGCCGGTGGACGAACGCGCCGATCTCTATGGCGCCGGGTGTATACTGCACGAGATGCTCACCGGTCAGCTTCCCTCCCGAGCCCGCGGGGCCACCTCGGCGCTGCGCTATCCAAACGCGTTGATCCTTCCCGAGCTAGACACGCTCCTCAAGAGCCTCCTGGCTCCTCAGCGCGAGGACCGACCATCGAACGCCCAGGAAGCCATCGCGATGTTCGACGAGGCGCTGGCGGTCTATGCCCGCGCTCGGACCGTGTGGGCTGAGCTCGGAATTGGAGCTTCTCCCTACTGATGAAAAACTCGACTACCGCAGCTGCGCCGCAGGTCCTCTGGGTGCTCACCCTCGAGCAACGAGTCGACTACCAAGCAGACATCGCGAGCGCGAAACGCCCCGGCGTGAAGTTCGTCTTCCGCGACTCCCCCGAGGACGCCCTCGACGAGCTCGAGGAGATCAACCCCAGCCTCGTCGTCGTCGGTATGACCAACGACGAGATGGACGGTCTCGAGTTCCTGGCCATGCTCATGCGGCCGAAGTTGGGATACGAAGGCAACGCCATCGTCCTGCCCGACCTCGGCGACCCCTACCCACCGATGCTGCAGCGCCGGGACGCAGAAACGGGGCGGTCATCCACCGAAGAGATCACCGTCGCAGACTTGGGCAAGTACGTCGAAGCCCTGACCGCCGCCCCCGAAGCGGCCCAAGAGCCCGCACCCAAAGCAGCCGCGAAGGCGACCAAACCCAAAGCGGCGGCGAAGGTGCCCGAGGCAACGGTTCGGCGACCCGCGAGCGTCAAGTCCGAACGTCCCTTCGTGCGTTCCCCGCCGCGCGCGGCGACCAGTGACCCGGCCATCATCATGGCACCCCCGACAGCCGTGGAGGGGCCAGGGGGAATCTTCGACAGCACGACCGTCCGGCCCCCAAATCCTGAGCTACCACGCGGCGAGTCGAAGCTCGACTCCGGTGTGGATACCCTACCGCCGCCCCCGGACTCGCCCTCACCGGAAGAGCTCCTCGCCGAGAGCGATGCGGAGATGGCCGCGGTTGGCGAGGGCCTGGGCGAGACCCAGGGCGAAGGGGAGGCCGCGGCGCCTTCCCCGGGAGAGCTCTTGGAGGGGGGCATGGCGGACATCGCCGCCGAGGCACAGACCGCGGCGACCGAGGCCGCGCCGGAGGCGGCCGCCAACACCGAAGCCCCGAAGGCAGGCGCGGCGGAACCGGCTACACTCTCCGATTCGATGCCCGCGGCGGCGCTCCCAGCCAAGCAGGGCCCGAAGTGGGTCGCCGCCGTCGGCGTCGTCGCCCTCGTCGTCGTCGGAGCAGGCATCGTCATCAGCCAATTCAGCGACGATCCCCCGACCGTCGACCCCGCAGCGGACCCCGG
>Ga0164313_10004837_pt1 | contig 11932 bp, 6 predicted proteins | sample GuaBasSedimGuay4_FD_113735 | JGI IMG/M metagenome (GOLD analysis project Ga0164313, IMG submission 113735) | Subseafloor sediment microbial communities from Guaymas Basin, Gulf of California, Mexico - Guay4, Core 4569-4, 0-3 cm | ecosystem: Environmental > Aquatic > Marine > Hydrothermal vents >... | reverse complement strand
ATGAGAACAAGCACATAGAATTCAACTGTGAATTGCCGGCATGTATTTTTGATTTCGACAGTTCAAAAATTGAGAGGGTACTTTACAATTTAATCGATAATGCGAATAATCATACAGTTCCTCGTGATAAAATTACTGTGAGTATTCGTCCTGACGAGGAACAGGAAAGTATTGTGCTCGAAGTAAAAGATAGCGGTTGCGGTATATCTGAAGATGATCTTGAGAAAATCTTTAATAAGTTCTACCAGTCTGATAATCATACAAGAACAAGCCATAGAAGCCATGGTTCAGGCATCGGCCTTTACCTTTGCCGCAAGATCGTAGAGTTGCATAAAGGGACCATTGAGGTTGAGAGTGATCAGGGGAGTGGTACTTCCTTCATTATCACACTCCCGGCTCCCGGATTGATCACCAGTGCAAATGAGTCAGAGATCCATGAGCACAAATACGTTTCTCAGGAATTGATTAACCTGGAATCCCATCTGGAGCAGCCACCGGCAATCCTATCAGAAAATACTCCCCTGGTATTGATTATTGAAGATCACGGAGCTCTAAGGATTCATATCCAAAAGCTTCTTTGGGATTATTACCGTACCGAGTTAGCCACCCATGGAAAAGAGGGGCTTGAGCTGGCCAGGGACCTAAATCCAGACCTGATAATCAGCGATATCATGATGCCAGAGATGGATGGCATAGAAATGTGTAAACAGATTAAAGAAGATCCGAAACTGAAACATATCCCCGTAATATTGCTGTCTGCCAAAGGAGATATGGAGAGCAAGATCAAAGGTTTTGACACAGGTGCGGATGATTATATAGAAAAGCCATTCTCACCACAGCACCTTCGATCAAGGGTAACGAATCTCATCGATTCCAGGGAGGAAATGCGGACTCATTTCAGCAGAGAAGAACCTAAAATACCTAAGAAAGCCGGGATCAATCACATGAACCGTGAATTCCTTGAAAAAGTATTCCAAAAGATTGAGCAAAACATTGGGAACGGGAAGTATAATGTGACTAAACTAAGCGAAGAGCTTGGCATTACCAGGGTTCATTTGTACCGAAAGTTTAATGAATTGACTGGAATATCCCCCAAAGAGTACATGAAAGAAACGCGTCTGAAAACTGCCGCCAAAATGCTGGAAGAAGGTGGTTATACCATTTCCGAGGTGGGGTTCCTGGTTGGATTCAATTCGCATTCGAGCTTTACGGTATCATTTAAGGCCTTTTATGGCGTTTCTCCCAAAGAATATAAGGAATCTTAGTACAATAATACAAAAAAATCGAGGGGACCATAAGCCACCTTTCCTGTGGTGCTTTCACCATCTTGCAGTGATGTTTTTTGCACATTGAAATGGGGAAAATGAAGAGCATTGTTCCCGATTCTCTCGATCTGCACTGAATGAAGGGATTGAGATCTGTTACGTTCGCGAGGGGAGGTATAAATGGATCGTGGAGTACAAAACCTATGACCTCTATAACTTCGTTAAGCAGGAGACGGGATTTTCGCCACATCAATACCTGCTGCATTTACAGGTAGAAACAGCACAGAACTATCTAAAACAGGAAGAAAGAACCGGTTTTAATCCTCACCCCGGGTGGCATCATCCCAGTCATCGGTCCGAAACGATGATGCGGGCAATAGATTTGTATCGTAAAGTGTACCCTCTACCCAGTTGCTCCATGCATAGCGAACAGCAACAGGATTGGATACTTTCTCACTTTTTACCAGTACATTTTCACGGTCCACTATAGAGGCAGTTGCCGGATAAAACACCTTGTCTTCACCAGCAATCTCAAAACCGGTAAGTCCGTCATATGCAAACAGGCCGGTTTCTGCATGTCTGAAAGTCAACACGATCTCTCCATCTTTGATTTCCAGCGATTCGTAAACAGGAGATTTTCCATCCACAGATTTAAATCCATAAGTTTGATTCAGTGCGTTGTACAATAACCTGTCCGCCACCTCTTTTTTCTTTGGGGGATGAATGCAGAATTTATCGCCAATGTCCATGATGACAGCCATCCCCGAATTGGGAATCAGATCCACACACTGCAACTGTGTTTCACGAATGAATGCTGAATTCTCAGCTGTTGCAAAGACTTCTGTATCGTTATACCAGAAGGGAGCTATCTGTACAAAATAGAACGGAAATTCGCCAATCTCCCAGCGGTTGCGCCAATCTTTCACCATGGCTGGAAAGAGCTCTTTGTAAACTTCAGGCTCCATGCGATTTGATTCGCCCTGATACCACAAAGCACCCTTAATGGTGTATGGAACAAGCGGATGAATCATGGCATTGTAAAGTGCTGTAGGTATGTGGTTTGTCCCACTAGAGATGTCCACATCTTCGAGATTAACCTCCTGGTACGCACTTATCACATCCTTACTGATCCAGGCCTGTACACTGCTTCCTCCCCAGGAGGTATGAATCATTCCAACGGGAACATCTAAAATCTCCTGTAGCTGCTGTCCAAAAAAGTAGGCTACTGCGCTAAAATCAGCTACATTTTCAGCGGATGCTTCCTGCCAGGGAGTATATTTTTCCACATCTTTTACCGGCGTTTTGGAACCCACCCTGTCAACCGTAAATAACCTTAAATCTGGATTAGTAGCATTTGCGATAGCCTGTGTAGCGCCAAAGGTCGGTTGTCCACCATATCCATTGAGAGGTTGCTGCATATTGGACTGCCCCGAACAGAGCCAGACCTCTCCAAAAAGGATATTCTCCAGGGAGATATCGGATGCTCCACTTTTGATGGAGATGGCTTGAGACTCTTTGCTGTTTGTAGTCTTCACTTCAATGCTCCAGTTCCCTTGCTTATCTGCACTAACCTTTAACACTTTGTCTAACCATGAAGCCTCTATGGTAATTTTCTCATTTGCATCTGCCCAACCCCATAATACCACCGTGGTATTACGCTGAAGCACCATATTTGACGACACAATGGCAGGAAGTATTACCTCCGCATGGATTGATTGAACAAACAGCATGAACAGGGCTGCCAGTACTGGAAGAAGTGTGGTACGTTTCATCTACTAATAGGTTTAATAATGAGTTATGTTTTGAGACCTAAATATACTATTAAAGTAATAATGTGCTATAAAACCAATAGTGTCGCTGCATCATCTTTTACACAAATTAGGTTTGAGCTTATGGCTTTTGGAGACCCATCACCTGGAGGATAGAATCTCCCGTATCCACCATCCACTCCTCCAGTATAGACTTCAGTCTGCTTCGAACCTCCTCTGTCTCACCATATCCGGCCAGGTTATTCAATTGTCCGGGATCATTTTTCATATCGTACAATTCCTGGGGCGGTCGATTCTCTTGCAACTCCATTAAGAGCCGGAAATGCTCCGGATGGCTATCTTTAGCCTCCAGGGTGGCCTTAAAAGCATGATTGCCCCAAAACTCTTCGAACTCAAGGTCTGCCGGTAACAAATAGGTTTTGGCAGGAAAGAGGTTCTGAATATAGTACCACCTCCCATCGTAAACGGCACGACTGGGGTACCATTCCCGGGGATCGGGTCCGTGGGAATTGTGCTCGGCAAAGATATAGTCCCGCCCTTCCAACTCTTCACTTTCCCCTTCCAATACAGATTTCAGTGACTGCCCCTGAACCGTCTCAGGAGTCTTCACACCCAGATGATCCAGGATGGTAGGCATCAGGTCCACCAGGGAAACCAATTCATTGTTCACTCTGTTGGTTTTGACACCTGGTCCGCGAACGACCATGGGAATATGGGTGCCTGCATAATAGGGTGAAGCTTTCGCACGATGGTAGGCCATGCCCTGATCAGCTGTAAAAATCAGAAGCACATCGTCGTACAGGTCCATTTCCTTCAGAACCTGCACAAGGGCAGCAGTGCTCTGGTCGGTCACTTCCACACATCCGTAATACTCCTGAAGGTCCTTGCGCATTAATTCCGTATCAGCCAAAAATGGAGGCACCTCAATCTCTTTTGCCTTGGGCAGTTCACCCTGATGGTGTTTCAGATGCCATTCGAATGGCCTGTGGGGCGTAGTCACATTGACCTGGATGTAAAAAGGTTTATCCCCTGCCTCTTTAATTAAAGTCTTAAGCATGGAGGCATAGCCAGCCGGACTATGCTCCCCGTTGATCCGCCCATCAAACTGGTATTTCCAGGGAAAGGACAAATGAAACTTTGAGGTGATACCTGTGTAGACTCCGGCCTCGGATAGCACCTCGGTGAGGGTGGGGATATGTTCATGAACCCCCACAAGATCATAGGTTTTAGACGGGTTCCTGCCAAACTCCGAATCGGGATCATTCAGATTTGGTGCAAACGTATTTCGCCAGTGACCGTTGGAATGGGGATACATTCCGGTAAGAATCGAAGAACGTGAAGGTGAACAGGATGCACAGGAGGAAAAAGCCTCGGTAAACAGCACTCCTTCGCCTGCCAGTTTATCCACCGCCGGTGTTTTTATCCCTTTGGTGCCAAGGCAGGAAAGATGGGCTCCCATGTCGTCGGCAAGAATTAAGACAACGCCACGCTGAGCGTGGGAAGCTCCAAGGATGGTAATAAAACCAAGAAGAAATGCAAGTCGTTTCATTGTGGTAATTTTTGATTTAAATGATTAACGTTGGAGGATTTCCTGGTAAATTCCAGGTTGTAGCAGCACCCGTACATTTTCATTATCAACCGGCCATTTCAGAATCACCAGCTGTTGCCTGTATGAATCCCATATAAATTCCGACGGACTGTAACCATCCCCTGGATCCTCTACTTCCAGACCTACATTTTTTGTGGGATCATAAATCACCCTGGTCTCGCCTACCCTTACCGTAAAGCCGTCCGGATAGTACCTGTCGGCCGGAATGAAAATCTTCGAAGCACCTTTCGCATTTTCGGTAAGGACATCCAGCGCAAGGCTTCGGTTGGGAAGATCAAATGAGAATTCCAGAATGTCCCCTGCAATACACTGCGGATAGGGTCTGGCTATGATATCTGTGATGTATTTCCGCTCTATGCTACCCACGCCCTGGTTGTCTTTGAAGATGGACCAGGTGAAGGGCCCGCGGTCGCTCGATCCTGTAAACCGGGTGCCGGTAAACCAGGCTTTAACGGTTCCTACACCCAGGCTGTCGAACAGATGGGCGGTCTCCATATAGAGATCCTGAAACTCATACTGCTGGGTCAGACTCGAATCCACAGGATCGTATGTGGCAGGGCCCCACTCCCCGAAGAAAATGGGAACATTGGATAGCGCCGCATCCCTCTCATATTGTCTGATCCAGCTTATGAAACGGGATTTATCAAGATCGTATATGTGTGGGGCATACATAATGTTCTCCCGGTCGACCGGGGTTTGCATGACTACGAAAGGAGGATGGTGGGTCTTTCGATCCTCGTCATTGACCAGAAGAGGCTGGTATAGGCATTTTTTTGCCGGGTTGATCTTTTGGCTTTCATCCATAAGCCTCCGGTAGAGAGGAACCAGGTATTTCGCCTCCATCTCTGCATAGTCCTCTTTCATCTCCCCTTTTCGGGGTTCGTTCAGCAGATCGTATCCAAATACTGCCGGCTCGTCTTTATAACGTACCCAAACTTGCTTCCAGGCCCCTATCAAATGGTCGTGTTCCCCATTCTCATTCTTCCAGAAATCAGCCCAGTCAAATCCTTTGGTCATGTAGACGGTTAATTTAAAATCTGTTTTCAATCCCGCATTCTTTCCCATCAGAACCAGTGAATCCAGGTGAAGCAGGTAGGATTCCTCCAGCAGATTCCCCGGATATCCTCCAAGGGCCCCCAGCCTCAGACGGATCACCTGAAAGTTGGCACCCATCCTGACCATCCTGTGATAGTCATTGGCGGTATAATAAATATTCCCCTGTTTATCTTCTGTATTGACCACAAAACCACGTGGAATCACATGCCTTCCCTGCTCATCACGGATGGGGTGTTTTAACTGTGCAGTTACTGTGGTGATTATAAAAAGTGTGGCGAAAATAGTTAGCGTAGTTCTCATTTCTCTTTTTTTAATACATCGGACAGCTCCCTTCCAATGTGTATTTCATCTACTGCCAGGATTGAAGGTGATCTTGCAGTCAGCTTAAACTGTAGGCGGTCAAAGGTAAACTCCCCCTTCAATGTAGCATTCGGCTCAGGTAATTTCTCATGATCTAAGGGATTGATGTAAACTTTTAAAACATCCTGTCCAATTGGCCCCAGGTCAAATTCAAACAGTACCTGTACAACCTGCCGGTGGTGCTCCGATAACCAGGTCTTGGTGTATGGCGGCACCGGATCGGCCTTGTCAATATAGATCCCGTCCTGCTGGAATAAAAGTGTTGCCTGCTTCTCGGTGGTACCGTTCCATCCATTTTGCACCAGCCAGTTGATCTCTCCCATACTCTCCTCCTGCCTTCCTTCAAAATCCAGCAACATGGAGGCATACACTTTCCCGCGGGCCATGGGTTGAACAAAATAGCGTGTGAATGAGGGTTCTGGGTTGTTGTCATTAAAAGAGAGTTGCAGGGCACCCCCTTGCTGTGGTGTAGAATTGAAGTCCAGGCTGTTCTCCAGAATTACGACCTGTTCCCCTCCTTTTACATCTGAAACCGGAAGAAATCCTTCCACAGCAGGAACCTCTGCCAGTGGACCTGCTTTATATGGATCCTCCAGTGAAAATGGATCGTGAACCGGAAGTCCGTAATGATATTGGGTCCTGACCCTGTAATCCCTGACCTTCTTTTCATAAATCACACCTGTAAATGCATACACTTCTGCATCCTTTCTGCATACATAGGTGGCCAGCTCCGCCCAGTTGATTCCGTCGTACGTACTTTCAAGGATATAAATTAGCTCATCACTTACCGGTGAAATGGAGATCGCGGATGAAGGTCCTTTGACTGTCACATTGATTTCCGGTGAATCATCAATCACTTGGTCCAGGTCATGGTCACTGGTGCTGGCCTTCTGTCTGTATTTCCCGTAACGGATGTCCCAGTTAAAGTTCCCCCGGTTGGTTTTCATGAAATGCGCTTCCAGTTGAGCCTTCATCTCTTCTTCCAGATCCGGATGTTGTTTTGTGGGCTGTTTCTGGGATGGGTCCTTGCTAATGTCATAGAGGCGGAAACCTGAAAACTCCTGGTTCAGGATCCGCTGGTAATTCTCCCCACTTCCAAGCAGCGAAAAGTCCTGGGTAATGTAAGCATGGCGGGCTGCAGAAATTATAGGTACATGATCACGCTCTCCTTTTCCGCCCATCAATACATCCAGTGCACTGACCCCATCTTTCCCCTCTCCATCCGTATTCATGCCTGCGATCTCGGCAAAGGTGGCATACCAGTCTGCCACATAAACCAGTTCAGAACTGCTTGTTCCGGGTTTAATCTTTCCCTGCCAGAAGGCAATCCCCGGTACCCTGACCCCTCCTTCAAACGAATCTCCCTTGTAGCTTCTGAGCGGCCGGTTGTCCGCCTCCTCCAATCCACCATTGTCACTGCAAAAAACAATTAGGGTATTTTCCAGCATCTCTTTTTCCTCCAGGGCTTGGATCACTCCTCCAATGGCTGCATCCATTGCATCCACCATGGCCATGTAGAGGAGTCGGTTGGAGGCATTTCTGCCCAATTCAGCATCGGGTCCTGACCAGTAGGGATCTATATCAACATCCCTGTATTTGTCAATCACTGATTCAGGAGCATGCAAAGGGTAATGAGGTGCATTGAAGGGAAGATAGAGGAACAAAGGTTGCTTCTTATTGTGATTCAGGATCAGATCCACCGCATCGTTCTCCCACATCTCTGTAGAGTAGATGTTGCCTGATGTCTCTCCATCCTCCAAGGAAGCTGCATAAAATTTCTCTCCGTTTCTCACCACAGTACTGTTCGGTCCAACGGTATAATTCCAGTAAGAGATATTCCCGTGCATGCAATAGAAAGAGTGATCAAATCCTTGACTATGTGGCAAATGGGAATCCAGGTGACATCCTGCATGCCACTTACCAATAACAGCGGTCCGGTAACCACCCTCCTTCATCTTTTCTGCAATGGTCTTCTCCCCGGCAGGAATCCCATGCATGGAACTTGTAAGCAGCACATGTTCATGCAATCCGTACCTGTAGGGATAGTTACCTGTTAGAAAGGCAATCCGGGTGGGGGTACATTGGGGCTGCACATAGTTCCGGCTCAGGAACAATCCATCCCCCGCCAGTTTATCCAGGTTAGGTGTCTGAATAGGTGAGCCCTGCCAGCTCATATCTGAATATCCCATATCGTCGGCAAGTATAAAAACGATGTTGGGCTTGTCCTGTGAGCGGAGCCACTGATTCCCCATAAACAAAAGGACCAGAATAATGACATTCTTCATATCTATAACAATTATTGTGTCAAATGGACTATCGTCAGGGAGTGGGGCTGCAAATTTGCAATGCCCTTTTTAAAAGTCAGCTCTATTTTCCTGGGAGCTACCCGCTCTGGGTGCTCTATATCGTTAAAGGAATCGGGAGAATCTCCTGTAAGCATGCTTGCAGTGTAGGTGCCACTGAGCAACTTATCCCCCATCCTGAGTTTGCATGTCATGCTTTCTGATGGGTGGCGGTTTACCAGCGCTATGGCCCAGTTCTTTCCCGTCTTATCAACTGTAGCGATAGCGTCAACAATGGCAACCGAATCACTTCCGCTGGTGAGTTTACCCGTCATAACCTGCACTTCACCCACCTGAGCCTCCAGTTCATTGGCATACATGGCTATGGTGTGAAAATGGGTCCGTTTGACAATACCCTGGGGATGCACAAAAAGAGGCCCCCGCGTGTTCACCAGGGGCGCAATATTGGCCATGCTTACATGCTCTGAATGACGAAGGCAGGCATTGAAAAAAGAGGCGGCAAAGAGTGCATCGGCCATGGTGTACTGGCTGGCAAGGTCATTTCCCTGAATTCTTTGTTCCACAAAGTTCAGTATTTCAGGATCTTCATAGTTATCCACCCGGTCGCGCGGAAATCCGGGGTGCTGCCAGGCACGCAAGTTCCATTCGTCAAAGGCGATTTTGAGCCTGCCCATACTTTGGTCACTAAGAGATTTCACAACAATCTTCATATAATCCTCCGGCATCTCTGACCTGGAAATAGCTGTTATATAGTCATATCTGGGTAGTTCGTTTCCTCTTGCAAGCCAGTAGTTATGGACTGAGATATAGTCCAGATATTCGCCTGCAGTCTCCATCAGATAGGATTGAACTCCTGGCATCTCTTTTCCCTCAGAACCCTGAGAACCCGAACAGGTTATCTGAATATCCGGATAAAGCTCTTTCATGGCTTTGGCGGTATTACGCACTCTATCGACATACGCCGTATCGTACCGCTCATTTCCAACACTCCAGAATCTCACATTATACGGTTCGGGATTTCCGTTTGCCTTGCGCATTTCAGAAAATCTGCCTTCAGTCGCATTGCAGTAGGCCACCCAGTCAAGATTCTCCTGAACGTCAGATAACCCGTTGTGGCAAATATAAGGCTCGGCACCTATCCTCCTGCAAAGTTCAACGAACTCATCCGTTCCGAAAATATTAGGTTCAATAACCCCCCAACGAAACTCTCCATAAGACTCACGATTCTCTCCAACCCCTTTCTGCCAGTGATAAGCATCCACAAAACATCCACCGGGCCATCGAATCACAGGCACCTTCAACTCCTTCAATGCCTCAATGACATCCAGGCGAAATCCCTGATCATCAGCCAGGGGCGATCCGGGCTCAAAGAACCCTCCGTATATCTGTCTTCCGAAATGCTCAATAAAACCTCCGAAAATCATCGGATCGTAGAGTTTGGCCTTGGCTTCGGTATTGATGGTAACGGTGGCTTGATTTGTAACTGGCTGATTCTCCCTCGGATTGCATCCGAGGATGGTGATAAGAATTGCCAATGAGAAGAGCTGGTTTATTTTCATACTCCCTGATCTCTAGTTGTAATGTTGAACTTGTCTAAAATTACTTGGGATAAGGATCAGGATCAATGCACAAAATGGGCATCAGTTTTCACTATTTGACACCGGGATTCAGGGTTTTATTGAGATAAGTAACTTACGCAACAGGGGTTCCATACACCTCGCGCCAGTCCGGATTCTGCTTCAGGATGGACAGTCCCCTCATGGATAAATCCAGGAATTCCTCTTCGGTAAGGGGACTAAACTCTTTCATGATCTTTAAAGCCGGTTCCAACTCTTCTACATTTGTAACCCCCAGTACTGCGGTGGCAATCCCGTCCAGGGAAAGTGCATAGCGCAATGCTTCCTTGTAGTCCTCTTTGGGGATTTTAAACGAGCCCGCTTGGCCTGTCGATCCACCGAAGACCTTCATGGCTACCAAACCTATATTTTCCTCTTTGGCCCTGGCCCATATCTTATGTTCAAAATCATAACTGTGCTGAACCACATAATTGACAGCCAGCATAAGCACATCAATCTCACCCGAATCAATGACGTAGTGCATGCGGCTGGGCCAGTGGTGGGCCGTGGCACCTATGTAGTGGATCATCCCCTTCTTTTTTGCCTCTCTCAGGGCCTCCATGGCACCTGTCTTGCTGAAAGCCGGGCCCAGTTCCGCCCATCTTTTCACATTACCAATGCTATGAAGATGAAGCAGATCAATATAATCGGTCTGAAGGTTATCCAGGCTCTGTTCAAGCAATTCCCAAGTTCCCTTGTAGGAGGGTGCTTCGGTTTTATTTACCAGGAATACCTTATCCCGTTTTCCCTTCATGGCTGCCCCCAACCTTTTTTCAGATTCCTGGTCGCCATAATTCGGGGCCATATCCACATAGTTTATCCCGGCCTCCAGGGCCCGGTCGAGAAGAGTCTTGATATCTTCCTCAGTTCGAGGTTCGCGCCACCAATGTCCACCGCCGATCCCTATCATGGATACTTTTTCGCCCGTACGCCCCAGAATCTGCATGGGCATGGGATTCTCCTTGCTGATGCTGATTGCACCTGCACTCTTCAGCCCCAGGGAGTATAACCCTCCTCCGGCAAGAACTGATTTGGCTAAAAAATCTCTTCTTTCCATTTTATTATGTCTTTAGTAAAAAACAAAAATATTGAGAAAAGGTTTACTATGTCCTCCACAGAGCTTAAAACAATAGAGGGAATTGCCTTCGTAAATTAAAACGGTAACCTGTTCATCAACATTGGGCCTAAATCCGGCGGCACGATCCCCGCTATCCAATCAGACCGACTGAATGAATTGGGGGATTGGATGAAAGTAAACGGGATTAAGATTTATTTTGTCATTTTATAGAATAGTTTGTTCCTGGTCCACTTCCGTGTTTTTCTATTAGGTTCAATGCTAACAACCCTGGCAGAATTCTTTTCACCGTTGGACTTGGTATTCCTAATTTCTTCGATATTTCTCCCGACTTACAACCAGCATGATTTTCTACGAAAGTTAATATTGATTTTTCTCGTGGAGATAAATTTGTATCAATTCCATTTACTTCAAGTTTTTCTAATAACTGCTGTTGTATGTTTCCAAGTGCACTAAAGAAAAAAGAAATCCATTCTGTTACATCTTCATTTGGTCGTTGAGCCTGACAACTTCTTAAGACCCGATAATATTCTGCTTTTCTACTTTCAATTTCGTGTTCAAAACTGACGTATTGAATCCATTTATATCCCTGCTTTAATAATAATAAATTTGAAATCAACCTGCTGAGCCTACCATTTCCATCTTGAAATGGGTGAATGCTCACAAAGTCGTAAGCAAATAAAGCACATTTTACAAGAGGGTGCGTTTCATTGTCATTTTGATACCATTCAATTAATTGCCTTATGGCATCCTGGGTTGGAAATCCAGCTTCTGTTGTTTGAAATATTATTTCTTTTGTTCCATCAGGTAGTTTCGCCTCCACAGCGTTATTGTGTTGTTTATAATTTCCTTTATGCCATTCATCCTTTTTGCTGTGTT
>Ga0164313_10004836_pt1 | contig 11933 bp, 9 predicted proteins | sample GuaBasSedimGuay4_FD_113735 | JGI IMG/M metagenome (GOLD analysis project Ga0164313, IMG submission 113735) | Subseafloor sediment microbial communities from Guaymas Basin, Gulf of California, Mexico - Guay4, Core 4569-4, 0-3 cm | ecosystem: Environmental > Aquatic > Marine > Hydrothermal vents >... | reverse complement strand
TCTTCGTCTTCTTCGTCCTCTTCGTCCTCTTCGTCTGCGGCTCGGGGGCGCTCCGGCCGCGCGGGCTCGGGCTCGGGGACCTCGTCGGTGGCGGAGGAACCGTCATCCTCGTCGGGCCAAGGCTCTTCTTCGTCTTCGCCAGCGTCTTCGCCAGCTTCTTCGTCTTCGCCAGCGGTCTCGTCTCGGCCTTCGTCGGCCCCTTCGGCACCATCCGATGCGGCGGGGTCGTCGCCTTCTGTGGCCTCCTGAGCCAAGGCGAGGGACGCCGGGACGACCAAGGCCACTGCCGAAAGCAGCAGAAGCAAGAGAGCGCGGCGGACGGTCACGCCGCGCCCCCGAGGGCCCCGAGAGCGTGGGCGACGATGGCGTCTCGGGGCACGGCCTCTTGGCTCTTGGCCTGGAGGTCTCGTACCTGAACAGACTTCTGCGCGATTTCGTCCTCGCCGAGGATCATCACCAGGGCCGCCCGAGCCTTGTCGGCGCGCCGCATCTGGCTCTTGAGGGAGTTTCCGCGGAAATCGCCGTCCGCCATGAGCCCGCCGGCGCGCAGATCCCGGAGAAGGACCAGGGCATCGCGCCGAAGCTCCGGAGACGCGGACAGGACGAAGATCCCTTGGCGGTCCGCTGCCGGGGCATCGTCCATGATCATCAAGAGCCGCTCGATACCGATGGCAAAGCCGATGGCTGGGGTGGTCGGGCCGCCGAGCTCTTCGACGAGGCGGTCGTAGCGGCCGCCGCCGCAGATGGTGTCCTGGGCCCCGAGCTGCCCGCCGCGCCCCTTCACCTCGAAGAGAGTGCGCGAGTAATAATCGAGGCCCCGGACGATGGTGTGGTCCACCACGTGGGGCACTCCGAGGGCCTCGAGGCTCGCTCGGAGCTCGTCGAAGTGCACGCGGTCGTCGTCGCCGAGGTGGTCGAGGATGGACGGCGCGCCCCGGGCGATTTCCTGGTCCTGGGGGGCTTTCGAGTCGATGACGCGCAACGGGTTCAGGTCGAGGCGCCTTTGGGAGTCCGCGCTGAGGGCCTCTTTGTGTGGCGTCAGGTAGGCGACCAACGCGTCGCGGTAGCGTTTCCGGGTTTCCCCGGAGCCCAGGGAGTTGATGCGCACCTCGACGTCCCGGGCACCGAGCTCGGTCAGGAAGCGGACCAGCATCTCGATGAGCTCGGCATCCACGTGGGGCCCGGGGTCACCGAAGACCTCGGCGCCGAGCTGGTAGAACTGCCGGTAGCGGCCCTTCGCGGGGCGTTCCCGGCGGTACATCGGGCCTTTGTAAGACCACTTGGTGACCGGTGACCGCGCGTAGACCGTATGCTGGATGAAGGCTCGGACCGCCGACGCCGTACCTTCGGGGCGCAGGGTCAGGGCGTCCTTGCCCTTGTCGACGAAGGAGTACATCTCCTTTTCCACGATGTCCGTGGTGTCGCCGATGGAGCGGACGAAGAGGGCGGTCGGCTCGACGATGGGGGTCCGGACTTCCTCGAAGCCATAGCCCGCCGAGATCCGCTCGAAGGTCTGCTCGACCCGGCGCCATCGGGCGACGTCCCCGGGGAGGACGTCGTTCATACCTTTGACGGCGCGGAGGGGTTGCATTTGGGTGGGCGGCGAGGGAGGCGCCGGAGGGCAAAAAACCCCCGTGCCGAGGCTACTTAGCCAATGTGCCCCCCCCGCGCAAGGACGACCTTGGGCCATTCGGGGGCATCCGGGGGGCCGGCGAGAGGGGGCCTCAGAGGGACCAGGCCAGCCAGGCGACACCAACGGCCACGGCGGCGACCGCGAAGGCCCACTGCAGGACGTAAGCGGCCTGCCCAGATGGGCTTTTCAGGCGATCCGACACGGCTCCGATCGCCGCCGTCCACGCCGTCATGGCGCCCACGGCGCCCAGGGCGAAGGCCAGGAGGTAGGAGCCCGCTTCGAGGGCCGTGGCGAGGCCGAGGGCCGGGACTGCCCCCAGCAGGTGAGATCCCCCGGCGAGGCCATGGAGGGTGCCGATGGAGGTCGCCGAGTGCCCGTGGGCGTGGGGGACGGCGTGGGCGTGGGCCGTATCGCCGCCCACGTGGGCGTGAAGGTGCTGGTGGGTCACGCCATCGTGGGAGTGGGAGTGGGTATGGACCCGGGTCCTCAAAATGCCGCGCATGGCCATTACGCCAACGGCGATGAGCACCACCCCGACCAACCGCTCGCTCCAGGTGGAGACGACGTCGATGGGCACCAGATCGCGGGCGGCCAGGGCCAGGAGGCCGACGACCAGGGTGCCGAGGGCGTGGCCGAGGCCCCACCGGAAGCCGACCTTCCAGGCGCCGTCCCGTCCCCCGGCCGAGAACGGCCCCACCGCCGCGAGGTGGTCCGGCCCGGACACCACGTGGGCGACGCCGGCGACGAAGGCCGTGAGGGTCAGCGCTCCCATCGGCGCGAGCTTGCCCAAAAAACGGCCGGCACGCCACCGGGCTGATTAGAGGCCGTGGAAGGCCGCGGTTGCGGCCCGTAGCTCGTCGGCCATGGCCGCGCGTTCCCGTTCGCTGAGGTGTGGGTGGCGATCCGGATGCAGCGCGAAAGCGAGGCGGCGGAGGGCGCGGCGGTCGGGGGCCATCGGGCGCTTGGTCGAGACTGCGGGGCGGTAGGGCGGGTCGCTCGGCCGGGGCCTTGGCGTGTCGGTCGGCCGGCGTCTCAGATGGGGCAGGGCGTCGAGGCGGCAACGAACCTCGCGGCTCGGCACGTCGCGGGCCTGAAGAAAGGCCTCGCGCCCTCGGTCCCGGGCGCGCTCTCGCAGCGTCTTCATGCGCGCGGCCCCCTGCCGCGCGAGAGCTCGGGTCACAGCGTTGGCGCTGGTCCCCGCCTCGCGGGCGAGGTCGCCGGATCGCCGTTGAGAGCGCCCGAGGGCTTCGAGGGCCTCTACGTACTTGGTGTCGCTCAGGTCGCCTGCGCGGTGCAGTTCGGTGAGGATCGGATCGAAGCGTCCAGCGACGTGCACGTCCACAATCGTACCCCGGCGCATCACGACGCGATGCTCGGTACCGTCGGCCTCGCGGACGACGAGGTCTCCGGTGAAAGAGCGCGCCACGGCCCGGGCGCTCAGTTCGCCGAAGCTGCGGAGAGCGAGAGACACCGGGAGCTCGTCCATGACCCGACCATCGGATACCGGGATCGATGGGTCCAATTCCTTGCTGGCCTCGGAACTCTTCGAGGCGCCCGCTCATGGGGTTTGCTGAGCCGGTGCCGTCGGTCTGCTCCTTCAGTCCCAGCACTCGGCGTCATGACACGTTGGCGCGCAGCTTCCACTACCGCCGCAGGCGTCCGGGTCATAGCTCGGCACCATCACGTCGACGACGCCGTCGACGTGCCGGTCGAGCCTCAGGATGTTGCCCGATGCGTCCACGTTGGCTGCGTGGCAGACCTCGCAGCCATAGTCTTCGTCTCTCACGTGTTTCTTGTGCTCGCCCGACATCGCTCGGAGTTCGGTCTCCGTGGGGGAGAAGAAGTCGGCGTGACACGAGCCGCAGTCGAGGGTCGGGTCCACGTCCCACCTCATCGTCCCGAGGGTCGAAGAACCGTTTCCGTGGCAGTACAATGCTGCGCAAGTGCCGGTGCTGGGCGCGTAGGTCGCCGCCGGGTTGAGGGCGCCGAACGCCACCTCGGCGCGACCGTCGCCGTCGATGTGGCCGGGGCTCATCGCTGACGTCGGCGTGACGTGGCATTGGTCGCAGCCCCACGCGAGATGCATGCTCGTCGTCGATACGTGCTCGGTGTGGGCGCCTACCGCGAGGAGAGTGCGCATCGTCTCGTCGTCGATGCCTTCGGGCGGTGCGCCGGTTACCTCGAGGGTGCCGCCGTGGCAGAACGTGCAGTCGGTTTTCCAGCCGGAATGGCAGCTCGCGCACGACACCCCCGCCGTGCCGCCGTCGAGGGCGACGCCGTGGCAGGACTGGCAGTCCGCGAAGCCCGTGTTGTTGACCGTCGACCCGTGCCGGGTGGGAGCGGCCCAGCCCGTGGGGTGGTAGTTCGATACTTGGACCGTGCCGTCGACGTGCAGATGGGGCGCGATGATCGTGGGCCCCGGCCCGACCACCGCCGAATGGCAGTCTTCGCAGGTGGCGATGGTCGTGTGAGTTCCACCGGGGGGCAGGCCGTGGCAAGTGCCGCAATCGGCCTCGCCGGTGCCGACGTTCGTCCAGTCGGGAGTGGTATTGGTGCCGCCCGGCGCGAGGGTCTCGCCGTGGCAGTAGACGCCCGAACAGGTGCCCGTCGCCCCGTCGAAGGACGGCGTTGCCGAGTCTGCGGTGGCCCGCGCGCCGAAGATCAGCTCGGCTGGCAGCGTCGAATCGCGGTGCCCCGGGTCGGAGATCGCTGACGGCCGGACATGACACTCGGAGCAATCGATGGAAGCGCGCCAGGTCGACGGCCCGAGGTGGCTTTGGTGGGCGCCGACGCCGCGCGTCGTGGTCGTCGTAGCGCCGGTCGTGTCCCGGGGCGGTGCCGGGTCGCCGCTCGGGATGTCGCCGTGGCAGCTGGTGCAGTCGAGGGCGATGAGGTCCACGACGCCGTCGACGTGTCGGTTCGGGAAGAGGAAGGTTCGGTCATCGGCGGCGACCGTCGCGTGGCATGCAGAGCAGTCCGTATCGGCCGGGTGGGGAGCCGCCGGGGGCAGGCCGTGGCAGGTGCCGCAATCGGCTTCGCCGGCGCCGACGCTCGTCCAGTCGGGCCTGGTGCTGGTGCCACCGGCGATCAGCGTCTCTCCGTGGCAGTAGACCCCCGAGCACGTCATCGTGGACCCGTCGAAGACCGGGACGGCGCCGTCGGCCGTGGCGGTCATGCCCCAGGTCAGCTCTGCGGGCAGGGCCGTGTCGTTGTGTCCTACGTCTGCCACGTCGGTCGGCCGCACATGGCACTCGCTACAAGCGATGGGCGCGCGCCATGTCGACGCCCCGAGGTGGCTCTGGTGGGCGCCGACGCCACGAGCCGTGGTCGCGACGCTTCCACTCGTATCGCGCGGCGGGGCCGGGTCGCTGCTGGCGACGTCCCCGTGGCAGCTCGTGCAGTCGAGGGCCACGACGTCGACGATGCCGTCGATGTGCCGTGCCGGGTCGGGAAAGGAGCCATCCGCCGCGATCGTCGGGTGGCAGCTCGAGCAGTCAGCGGCGACGGGGTGGGGCGCTGCCGGGGGGAGCCCGTGGCAGGTCCCGCAGGCGGCCTGAGCCATGCCCGCCACGCCCACGATCGTCCAGTCGGGGGTCGTGTTGGACCCGCCAGAGATGAGGGTTGCTCCGTGGCAGTAGACGTCCGAGCAGGTCGTGGTCGCGCCGTCAAATACCGGTGAGGCCCCATCGGCCATCGGCAACGCACCGAAGGTCAACTCGGCGGGCAGGCCCGTGTCGTTGTGCCCGACGTCACCCACGGCGCCAGGCACTTGGTGGCACATGTTGCAGGTGATCTGGCTATGCCAACTCGACGGCCCGAGATGGCTGCGGTGGGCGCCCACGCCGCGGGCTGTCGTATCCACGTTGCCGCTCACGTCCGTTGGTGGCGCGGGCGAGGCGCCGGAGCCGTGGCAGGTCGTGCAACTGAGCATGCCCGGGATGAGGTCGACGACTCCGTCGACGTGCCTTTGGGGCAGGAGGAAGGTGCCCCCGGCGTCGATCGTCGGGTGGCAGCTGGCGCAGTTCGTATCGGCGGGGTGAGGGGCTGGTGGCGGTACGCTGTGGCAGGTGCCGCAGGTGGCCTCGCCGCCGCCGACGTTGGTCCAGTCGGGGGTGGTATTGGTGCCCCCGGACAAGGTCTCCCCGTGGCAGTAGACGCCGCTGCAGGTGGTGGTGGCCCCGTCGAAGGAGGGCGAGGCACCGTCGGCGGTCGGCACCGCGCCCCAGGTCAGCTCGGCGGGAAGCGCCGTGTCGGTATGGCCCACCGCATCGACACTCGCGGGAACCTGGTGGCAGTCGGTGCAGAGGATGTCCCGGGACCATCCGGTGTCCGTCCGCAGGTGGCTGCGGTGGGCCCCTACGCCGCGGAAAGACGTGTTCGAGTTGCCCGCGATATCGAAGGGAGGCGCGAAGCTGGTCTCGTCGCCGTGGCAGTCGTTGCACGCGAAGACGACGGGCCCGGTGTCGGGCAGCGCGCCGTCGGTCGGCATAGCGTCGGGCACCGCGCTGTCGGTGGGTGCGCTGTCCATCGGCGCTCCATCGGGTAGCCCGGTGTCGCCGAGCGATCCGTCGCCGGCGTCCGCATCCCCCCCGTCGAGCATCGGGGCGTCGCCGCCGCTGCAGGACCACAAGACAAGTACGAAGAAGACGCCAAACTTCGCCAAACGAAGGGTGCCCATAAGCAATCATCCCCGAACAGCGCTGCTGCCGGAGCCTCCCGGGTGTCCCACGCTTGCACACTTTGTTCCGTTGGAGATATCGGCCGATTGACCCGCGACTCCATGGGTGGCTGCGGCCCGCATCCGATGCGGCGCAGAAAGTGCGAACGTGGCGGGGAGCTCGTGCCCGTTTTTCAGACGGATATTAGCTCCGAGAGCGCATCGCGGATCTCCAGGGGCTTCGCCTGGGCCATGTTGTGATCGAGTTCGGCGACAACGAGCCGCGCGGTCGGCTCGTCGAGGGCCCCTCGGAGCCGCCCCAGGAAGGCCGGCGGGGCCACCAAGACGAGGCGCCCGAGCCAATTGTCGACTCGCTTCTGCCGAAGCTGATCGGCGATCTCCTTGGCGAAGCGCTCGGCGATTTGCTCCGTCGGGTCTACCCGGGGCTGGGCCGCGTGCTGACCATCGCGGAAAGACTCCATCACCTGCCCCTGCCGATCGCTGACGAGCTCGCTCGTCTTGGCAGCACCGTCGGGGTGATCGATGTCCGCGATGAGAGCCCAGTCGGCCTGGGGGCCGTGAGCTTCGAAGAAACGAGCGCCGGCCCGGTGGGCGACGACGATGAGAGTGTGATGTGATGTCGTCATGATCGATAGGTAGGCCCCCCGCATCGCTCAGCAACCTGTGCGTTGGCCACCCCCATTCGGGAGGCCGCGATTGTCACCGTGCGTTTCGGGCTTACCTTCCCTGGTATGCGGCTGTGTCGACTCTTCCGCACCTCGGTCCTCCTCGCGTTTCTCGCATTGTCGCTCGCGTCCTGCGGCGACGACGGTGGTGCGGACCCCGAGGGAGCAGACGTCCTTCGGTCTTCGAAGGCTCGTATTACGATGTCGACCGCCACCCCTCTGGACATCGAGGAGGTCGGCGCCGGAAATCGCGCGTTCGCCTTCGACCTCTATCGCGAGCTGCGCACCGAGGACGGGAACCTCTTTCTTTCGCCGCACAGCATCTCGACCGCGCTGGCGATGACCTATGCGGGCGCCGAGGGCGATACCGAAACCCAGATGCGCGACGCGCTTCATTTCGTCGACGAGACGCGTTTGCATCCGACCATGAACGCCATCGACCTGGCCCTCGGGGACCGTGGCCAGGCGGCGAGGGGCAGCGACGAAGGGCCGTTTCGCCTCAACGTGATCAACGCGACCTGGGGGCAGCGCGGCTATCCCTTCTTGCCCAGCTACCTCGACGTCTTGGGTGAACACTACGGAGCGGCGATGTACTTGCTCGACTTCGGGAACGACCCCGAGGGCTCGCGCGCCATCATCAACGGGTGGGTCGAGGATCAGACCGAAGACCGGATCCGCGAGCTCATCCCCATGGGCCTCATCACGCCGATCACCACCCTGGTGTTGACCAACGCCATCTACTTCAACGCGGCGTGGAACCAACCCTTCGAGGTGAGTGACACCCGCGACGGCGACTTCCACCGCCTCGATGCGAGCGTCGTGAGCGTGCCGATGATGTTCCAGGACGAAGAGCATCGGTATGGCGAGGGGGATGGGTTTCGCGCCGTCGAGCTCGAGTACGATGCCCCGGAGCTCTCGATGGTCCTCGTGCTCCCCGACGACGGCCGCTTTGAGGAGATCGATGCGAGCATCGATGACGCCATGTACACCTCGATCATGGGCTCGCTCTCGCAGCACCGGGTCGAGGTCACGCTCCCTAAGTTTAGCTACGAGTCGGCTCTACGCCTGAACGGTCCGCTGAAAGCCCTCGGGATGACCGACGCCTTCGACGGCGGCCTAGCCGACTTCTCCGGCATGGACGGCACCCGCTCCCTCTTCATCCAAGCGGTGCTTCACCAAGCCTTCGTCGACGTGAACGAGGCCGGCACCGAAGCCGCCGCGGCGACCGCCGTCATCATCGGCCGGGTCAGCATCCCCGAGCTCGCCGAGATCACCTTCGACCGGCCCTTCCTCTACTTCATCGTCGACAAGCCGACGGGGGAGTTGCTCTTCCTGGGCCGGGTGGTCGACCCGGGCGCGTGACCTGACCGTTTCGCCAGGGTACGCGCCTCAAGAACGCCTTCCTGGCTGCGCGCCATAGCGGTAGAGTCCGCGCCGGTAACCCCGTGGCCCATGGATCCAAGAAAGTAATTCTCCTCGCCCTCGGGGCGAATACCGGCATCGCCATCGCGAAGTTCGGCGCGTTCTTCCTGACGGCGTCGGCGTCGCTCTTGGCCGAGGCGATTCACTCCCTCGCCGACACGGGCAATCAGCTCCTGCTGCTCCTGGGCATGAAGAAGGCGTCCAAGCCGCCGGACGAGCGGCATCCCTTTGGCTACAAGATGGAGAGCTACTTCTGGAGCTTCATCGTGGCGGTGATGCTCTTCTCCCTCGGGGGCCTCTTCGCGCTCTACGAGGGCCTGCACAAGCTTCAGGAGTTGGATGAACTCGCGGCCGCCGGCGAGGCCTACGAGATGAATCGTCCGGAGGTCGCCATCGGCGTGCTCTTGGTCGCCATCATCCTCGAAGGTTTTTCGTGGTTCGTCGCCACCAAAGAGATCAACCACCTGCGCGGCAAGGAGAGCCTCTTCCAGTTCATCGAGGGCTCGAAGTCCACCGAGATTATCGTGATCTGGATGGAGGACACGGCGGCGCTGGTCGGCCTCTTCCTGGCCCTCGGCGGGGTGGGCCTCGTCATGGTGACCGGCAACCCCTACTGGGATGCCTACGCGACCTTTGCCATCGGCGCGCTGCTGGTTGTCATCGCTTTCTTGGTGGCGCGAGAGACCAAGTCGCTGCTGATTGGAGAAGCGGCGACCCAGGAGTCCCAGGACACGATTCGAAGGCTCGCCGAAGAGACCGAGGGCGTGGTCCTGCTCATGAACCTGCGCACCATGCAGCTCGGCGAAGACGAGTTTCTCGCCGCCCTCAAGATTCAGTGGGCGGCAGAGCTGACCGTGGCCGAGGTCGTGGAGCGGACCAACGACCTCGAGCACCGGATTCGAACGACCATTCCGCGCGCGCGCTACGTCTTCGTCGAGGCCGATGTCTTCGACGCCGAAAAGGCCAAGCTGCCCGAGTTTCCGAGCTGACATCTTCCGGGTAGCCTCTGTGCATGGCTGAGCTCACGGTCCTCGAACGCTACGACCTCGACATCGACGAGGCGTCGGGGCTGGCCTATCACCCAGAAGAGAACGCGCTCTACGTCGTGAGCGACGAGAAGGGGCGGGTGCTTCGGGTAGCCCTCGAGGACTTCAGCTCCGAGAAGATTCGCCTGGAAGGCGCCAAGAAACGCGACTGCGAAGGCATCGCCATCTCCCCGGACCAGGACGAGCTGTGGGTGGCCGCGGAGCAGAAGCGCCGCATCTTGCGCTTTGGCCTCGACGGGTCGGCGCGGGGCAAGGTGAACCTCGACCTGTCGGGGCACAAGAACGCCGGCCTCGAAGGCCTCGCCGTGGACCCGAGCACCCGGCGCGTCTACGCCGTGCACGAACGCAAACCGCGCTTACTCCTGACCTACGACGACTCCTTCCACGAGCTCGACCGAACTCCCATCGACGACGTCGACGACCTCTCCGGAGTGGCCGCCTGTGACGGCGTCGTCTGGATCGTCAGCGATGCATCGCAGGCCCTGCTCCGCCTCGTGCCCACCGAGGATGGGTGGCAGAATGACGGGCGCTGGTTACTCGAGGGCACGAAGGCCGAGGGCATCGCCGTCGTCGGCGACCGGATTTACATCGCTTATGACGAGCGGCTTCCGGGCGGCTACAACCTCGTCGCCTACGCGCGGCCGGAATGACTGCACCGCTGCGGTAGCTCCCTCAGGCCCTTCGCCCTTTGATCAAATGCCCCATCGCTTCGCCGAGGCCGGCGAGGGTCAGGGGGTACATGTCGAAGACGTTGGCCACGTATTCGATGGTATTGCCGTACCAGAAGCGGCCGGGCTCGGGGTTCAGCCAGGCGCTACGGTGGAAGTGGTCCTGGAGGCGCATCAACCACACGATGCCTTCGACGCCGGCCTCGTCGCCGAGGTCGAGGGAGCCGCCGGCGTGGAGGAGCTCGTAGGGGGCCATCAGGGCGTCGCCGACGACGATGAGCTTGTAGTGGGGGCCGCACTCGGCGATGAGGTCCGATATGCGCACCGGGTCGTCGAACTTTTCAGTGCGGTAGACGTAGCCGTAGACGCAGTTGTGGAAGTAGTAGGTGCGCAGCTCTTTGAAGTGCGTCGATTTGCTCGCCGCGGTGAAGAGCCGTGAGACGAGGAGCGCGTAGGGGTCCATCGAGCCGCCGACGTCCATCAGCAAGATGACCCGGGTGTTCGGGCGCCGGGGAGGGCGGGTCACGATCTCGAGCTCGCCGGCGTTGCTCGCCGTCGCGTCGATCGTGCCGTCGAGGTCGAGCTCCTCCTCGCCGCCTTCCCGGACGTAGGCGCGCAGCTTGCGTAGGGCGACGGACATCTGGCGCACGTCGAGGGTCACATCGCTGCGGTATCCGCGGTAGAGCCTGGCGTCGGCGACCTTGATGGCGCTCCGCCCACCCCCGGGCCCACCGACCCGGATGCCCTGGCGCGCGGCGGACCCGGAGTGACCAAAGGGCGAGGTGCCGCCGGTCCCGATCCAGCGGTTGCCGCCGTCGTGGCGCTCGTCCTGTTCGGCGAGGCGCTCCTCGAACATGCGCCTGAGCTCGTCGAGGTCGTAGTGCTCGAGCATTGCCCGCTCTTCGTCGGTGAGCTCGGGGCGTCGTTCGGCGGCATCTCGGAGCCAATCGAAGAGCTCGTCTTTGAGCTTCTTCGCCTCGACCTCGACTCCGTGGAAGTGCTTTCGGAAGGCCTGATCGAAGTCGTCGAGGTGGGCTTCGGTGTGTACGAGGAGGGCTCGGGCCACATAGTAGAAGCCGTTGAGGCTGCTGTCGTGGAGGCCTTCGCCGAGGGCGTGGGCGAGGTTCAGCGCCTCCTGCATGCCCACCGGGATCTCCCGGGCGCGCAGCTCGTAGATGAAGGGGACGATCACGTTCGCCTCAGGAGCGCCACCGGCGCCCGCCGGCGAGCTGGTCGGCGAGGGAGGCGAGGTCCTGCTCCTTCTTCAGCAGGGTGCCGAGGAAAGGCAGGTTCTGGTCGAGCTTCACGTCGCTGATGCCCGCGGACCGGAGCACCGCGATCCAATCGACGAGCTCGCTGGTGCTCGGGCGCTTCCGCAGCCGCTTCATGTCGCGGAGCTCGTAGAAGGTCTCGATGGCCTGCTTCCCGAGGGATGCCTCGAGGTTTGGGTGGTGTACGTCGACGATGCGCTTCATCAGCGGCGGCGTCGGGAAATCGATGAAGTGAAAGACGCACCGGCGGAGGAATGCGTCGGGTAGCTCCTTCTCGTTGTTGCTAGTGATGATCATGACCGGCCGGTGCTTGGCGACGACCTCCCGGCCGGTCTCGTCGACGAGGAAGCGCATCTGGTCGAGCTCGTGGAGCAGGTCGTTCGGGAACTCGATGTCCGCCTTGTCGACCTCGTCGATGAGCAAGACGACCCGCTGGTCCGAGTCGAAGGCTTGGCCGAGGGGCCCGAGCTTGATGTAGTGGCCGATGTCTTTGACGTCGCCGTCGCCAAAGCGCGAGTCGTAGAGGCGCTGCACGGTGTCGTAGACATAG
>Ga0164313_10004835_pt1 | contig 11933 bp, 11 predicted proteins | sample GuaBasSedimGuay4_FD_113735 | JGI IMG/M metagenome (GOLD analysis project Ga0164313, IMG submission 113735) | Subseafloor sediment microbial communities from Guaymas Basin, Gulf of California, Mexico - Guay4, Core 4569-4, 0-3 cm | ecosystem: Environmental > Aquatic > Marine > Hydrothermal vents... | reverse complement strand
GAGCGGCGAACGAATGATCGAAGCGGGCCAGAGCCAAGAGATCCGGTGATCGTCGGCGGGTTTGCAATCGCAGATGGAAGCGGTTATCACTGAGAGCATGCGGTTGACCATTTTTCTGTGTCTCGTCGGTGTTGCGCTCGGTGCTGCCGGGGACGTCCGCCAGCCTGCGGTGGCGGGGAGTTTCTACACCGATGATCCGGACGTTCTCAGAGCCCAGGTGGAATCCATGTTGGATGAGGCGAGGAGCGACGCCTCCAGCACGAACGCACGTGCGCTTGTCGTTCCGCACGCCGGCTACGCCTATTCGGGACCCACTGCGGCGGCGGCCTTTGCCCGTCTGCCAACTGAGGGTATCCGCAGAGTCGTTCTGCTCGGTCCCACCCATCACTACAGCTTCTCAGGTGGGGCATTGCCGAAAACCGGTCTCACGGCCTTCGAGACCCCGCTCGGATCAATGGCCCTCGACCAGGAGGCGTTGAAGATCCTACGCGGAATGCCGCATTTTGATGGTCCAGCCAACGCGCACAAGCCCGAGCACTCCCTCGAGGTGGAACTACCCTTTCTCCAGGTGGTGGCTCCCGAGGCCAAATTGGTGCCCATCGTTGTCGGGACCAACACCGATCTCCAGACCTGCCGGGAGATGGCCGCGTCCATCGCCGCTCTGCTCGATGAGGGAACGGTGGTCGTCGTCTCGTCGGATTTCACCCACCACGGCGATCGCCATGGCTGGACGCCCTATGACGGTCCCGATCTGTCCGAGACTCTGCTCTCGGTTGCACGAGACACCGCGGACCGACTGATCGACCGCGACCCCCGTGGGTTTCTCAGACAGATCGAAATCAGCGGTGACACGGTGTGCGGAGTGCGCCCGGTGGGGGTTCTGGCGGCGCTGCTCGAGGGCGCCTTCGATGGGGCAGGCAGCATTCTCGAAATTACGACCTCCGGCCACGTGACCGGCAGTTTCGATCTTTCGGTGACCTACCTGGCCGCGGAGTTCCATGGTGAATGGCGAGGTTGGAAAACTCCTGCGACGGTTGAGTTCGGAGAGCTTTCATCGACCGACGGGCACGCGCTGCTCGAGCTGGCTCGGGAGGTCCTGACAACACATCTGACCCACGATACCGGGGTCGCCGAGTGGTTTGCCGAACATGGGAACAGCAAGGGGCTGCTCATGCCGGCCGGGGCATTCGTGACCATCAACAATACCGGTCGTCGCGCCAGGAGCGATGGTCGGCTTCGCGCCTGCATGGGGCTGATGGGGGCTGAGCAACCGCTTGTCGATGCGGTCGTACAGGCGGCTCTCATGGCGGCCCGGGATCCCCGATTCCCGCCCCTTCGGCTCGATGAGCTCGAGGACGTGGAGATCGAAGTCTCGGTTCTCTCACCCATGAGTGCCGTTCGCTCACCGAGATTCATCCGTGTGGGTGAACACGGGGTCGTGCTGGCCAAGGACGGTCGTCGGGCGGTCTTTCTGCCCCAGGTCGCGACCGAGCAGGACTGGACCCGGGACGAAATGCTCGACCATCTCTCTCTCAAGGCAGGGTTGCCGCGGCTGGCGTGGCAGCACGGGGCGACCTTCGAGGTTTTCACCGCTCAGGTTTTCTCGGAAACCCAATGACACGGAAGCTGTCCCGCCGTGAGTTCGGCGCTCTCATTGGCGGCGCTGCCGTCGCCGGGATCGCCGATGGATCGGACACGACCGTACCGTCCGGAGTAGTCACCGGGCGGGGAGTCGTCGGTGTTGCCCGGATCGAGGGGGATGCAACGGGTCGTCTCGACGAAGCCGCGGTCGAGGCTGCCATGGGCGCCGCCCTGAAGGCCGCGACCGGGGCTGACAACGAGATCTCTGCAGTGCGTTCGCTCTTCTCAGCAACCGATGTCGTCGGCATCAAGCTCAACTGTCTAGGTGGGAAACGGCTTTCCCCGCGTCCGGAATTGGTCAACGCGTTGGTGGACCATTTGATCGCCGGCGGGGTTGTGCCGAGGAACATCATCATCTTCGAACGATCGAGCCGTGAACTCGAGCGCGCAGGGTTCGAGATCAGCCGAGATGGCGACGGACCGCAGTGTTTTGGTACCGACAATGATTACGACCGGCAGCCGTCGATCTCGGGATCCATCGGTTCCTGCTTTGCCCGATTGGTCTCACAGACGTGTACGGCGCTCATCGGTTTCGGGGTGGTCAAGGATCACGACCTCGCGGGGGTCTCTGCCAGTCTGAAGAACTGGTATGGCGTGATCCACAATCCAAACAAGTACCACGACAACCAGTGCGATCCCTATGTCGCCGATGTGGTCCGCCACCCCCTCATCAGGGACAAGCTGAAACTCACGGTGCTCGATGGGGTCACCGCCCAGTGCCACGGGGGGCCGGCCTACCGTGCTTCCGGGATCTTTCCGCTCGGCCGGTTGGTCGCGAGCACTGACCCGGTCGCCGCCGATCTCTGGGCGTGGCGGGTCATTGATGAGGAGAGAACACGGCGCGGGATGCCGACGCTGGAGGCCGCGGGACGACCACCGCGTTTCATCTCGACCGCAGCAAGCTACGGCCTTGGCGTGGGTGACCCGTCCCAGCTGATCGAGGTCGAAGCATGAGTTTGGATCGCCGGCGGTTCGCGGCGCTGCTGGCTGCGGGGGCCGCGAGCGCAGTGTCGCTGCGGGGGGCGAGCGCCGCGACCAAGCACCGGGTCGGCGAGATCATCGAGGGAGAGGACCTTCCCGCGCGTGAGGCCTCGTGGTATCGCAAGCTGGAGGAGGATCGGGTCGAGTGCGAGCTCTGTCCCCAGGCGTGCACCGTGGCCGATGCCGAACGCGGCACCTGTGGGGTTCGCGAGAACCGCGGGGGCACGTACTACACGCTCGTCCACTCGCTGGCGTGCAGCGTCCACGCCGATCCCGTTGAGAAAAAGCCGCTCTTCCACGTCATGCCGGGTGAACTCGCCCTTTCCTATGCCACCGCCGGCTGCAATGTCGAGTGCAAGTTCTGCCAGAACTGGGAGATCTCGCAATTCCGTCCCGAGCAGGTGCGATCGGTTTATCTGCCACCCGAGGCGCTTGTGGAGGCGGCAAAGAAATCAGGGGCGCGGCTCACCGCTGCCACCTACTCAGAACCGGTGGTCTTTTGGGAGTATGTCCGCGATGCAGCCAGAGCGGCGCGGAAGGCGGGTCTCGCGCCGACCGTCGTGAGCAACGGTTATATCCAGGCCAAACCCCTCCAGGAGGTCCTGCCGCTGCTCAGGGCGGTCAAGATCGATCTCAAGAGCTTTCGGGAGACCTTCTACCGCGATCAACTCCGGGCCAAGCTCAAACCCGTTCTCGAGAGTCTGGAGATCATCCGAAAAGCCGATGTCTGGCTCGAGATCGTGGTGCTTCTGATCCCCACCCTCAACGACTCCGAAACCGAAGTGAGAGACCTCGCGCGCTGGGTCAAGACCAATCTCGGCGCCGATGTCCCCGTCCACTTCACCCGATTCCACCCGACCTACCGGCTCACCAATCTCCCGCCGACACCGGTGCCGACCCTCGAACGGGCATGGAACATCGCCCGGGCCCAGGGGCTGAACTATGTCTATCTCGGCAATGTTCCGGGCCACCCGGGAGAGAACACCGTCTGTCCCGGTTGCGGCGAGGTGATGATCCGCCGTCTCGGATACCAAATCCTCGAGAATCGTTTGGCAGGTGGTGCCTGTCCCGACTGCAAACGGGAGATCCCGGGCGTCTGGCGCTGATGTCGCAGCAAAAGATGCTTTTCGGCCACCCGGTGACGGGTCTGCTCTGTCTCCTCGTAACCTATGTGGTCTGGGGGAGCACCTATCTGGGGATCAGGGTCGCCGTTCGCGAGGGCGCTGGTTGGCCCCCTTTCTGGCTCGGCGCAACACGGGTATTTGCGGCGGCGGCGATTCTCCTGCTGGTGTGTCGCCTCCGAAAAGTGCGGATCAGACCCTCGGCAGCCGACCTCGTCGTGATCGGCGGCACCGGCGTGCTCATGTGGGTGGGAGGAAACGGCGCCGTCAACTGGGCCGAGCAGCGAATCGACTCCGGACTCGCCGCCCTGGTGGTGGGCTCCATGCCCATGTGGGTGGTCCTCATCGAGAGCGTGATCGACCGTCGCCGACCATCCGTTGGGCTGGTGGCGTCGCTGGTCATCGGTTTCGCCGGACTCGGTGTTCTGACCCTTCCCATGTGGCGCGGGGGACTGAGCGGGGATCTCGCCGGCGTCGCCGCGGTCGTCCTCGCCGCGGTTTGCTGGGGTGGGGGATCGGTGTGGCTCAACCGGCGTCCGGTGAGTGTGGATTCCGTGGCGCTCGCCGGGTTGCAGCAGCTCTTCGGTGGTCTCGGCTTCGTGGCGATGATCGTGATCCTCGCCGAGCCGCTCCCCACACCGACTCCCGAGGCATGGGCCGCCTGGATCTATCTGATGCTCTTCGGGTCGGTTTTTGCCTTCACGTGCTTCATGTACGCGGTGAAGGTCCTGCCGACAACCCTTGTGGCCACCTACACCTATGTCAACCCGGTCATCGCGGTCTTTCTCGGCTGGCTTCTGCTCTCGGAACCCATCACCGGCTACACCTTTGCGGGAACTGTCCTGATCATCGCCGGCGTCTACGGCGTCTTCCGCGAGAAGGGGACTGGTGCGCGGTCGAGGTGAACCGCTGAGAGCGCCGAGGATTCGCAGAGCGTTGCCTTCCATGCGTTTCGATGCATCAGGCGTGCGCTCCGACTGACGTGGAGAGGACCGTGGTTCGGGATTCTGCGATTGAAACACCAAGAACACGAAGCTCATCCATCGCAACGACCACAAAGTCATCGCAATTGAAAGCTGGATCTCGTGGAGTCGGCGTTCCTCAGGTTTCGGTATCGCGAGCCCAATCTCAGGGAGATACCCAGAAGCGACAAAGAGGTTCACGTCGGTGTGTCGTCTCGGTGATCTGCTGACTCCCACTGGCGAGGGACCCACTTTGAGGTTCGATGGTCTTTGCGATGAGGCTTTGTGAGCTTCGTGCTCTTTGTGTTTCAATTCGACCGCTCAAGATGATCCGCGTTGGCTCTGCGTCTCCATTGTGCCCTGGGCGTCCAGAACCGTAGGAAAAGAGCGGCTTATTCGCCGATGGTATCTCCCAGGAGGGCGATGTTCTCCTCCTCGGCCACCGACAGCATCCTGCCGGTGCCGCAGGCCGGGTCGTACATCGTGCGCACGATGCCCGGCTTGCCGAGCACATCGTCGTCCTCGGCAAAGAGCAGATTGACCATGAAGCGGATAACCTCACGAGGCGTGAAGTGCTCGCCGGCGGTCGCGTTCGACTGCTTCGAAAACTTCCGGATCAGCTCCTCGAAGACATAACCCATCTCGTGGTTCGCCACCCGGTCGGGATGCAGATCAATTGCAGCAAACTTGCGAGCCACCAGAAAGAGCAGATCAGCCCCGTCCAATCGCTCGATCTGCCGCTCAAAGCGGAATCGCTCCATGATGTCCCGAACATTCCCCGAGAAGCCGTGCACATAGCCCAACAAATTGGCGGCGATGTTGTCCAGATCGGCCAGCAGCTTGCCGAAATCGAGCCGGCTCGTGTTGAAAAACGTCTGCCCCGAGGCCCACAAGAGCATCCGCTCCCGCAGCGCCTCCGGAGTCACCCCTGCAGGGTGCTCCTCATCAGCCGACCAGACCGCCTCCCGAGTAGGCGCCAACACCTGATCCAAGCGCCGAAGAACCAAAAAAGGCAGAATCACCCGCCCATACTCAGACTGCTTGTAGTCGCCCCTGAGCACGTCCGCGACTCCCCAAATGAAACTCACCTTTTCCGAGAAGCCGTTCCCAGCCGTAGTCACGAGCGCCCCCCAGTCTTCGCAGCACCCGCCTCGCCCCCAGCTGCTAGCCAAGCCTCAAGAACCTCCCTCTTGATCCGCCAGCTGCCACCAACCTTGGCAGCCCCAGGCAACCGACCGTTCCGAACCATTTCATAAACAGTCCGATCGGCAAGCCGAAGCTTCTCGCAAACCTCACCAATAGTCAGATACTCACCCAAAAGAACCCCCGCGAAGATTGCCGAAATCTGCCGTTCACAAAGAAGAGAAAATTGCATCCCAACCATTTGGGGCAAGGACAGGCTGAAACCGCGTTCTCATTTGTAAGAGGCTGCCTCGCGTAACTCCGAAATCATCCTCCCATGAACTGACATGATCTGCCTGGACTCAGATTTCGATTAATCGTAACTGTGCCTCTCGTCAAGACGGGCTGCGGCGAGGACGTACGATCATCTGCTACTTTGTTAGATGTGTTCTGAGACGGTTGTTCGTCAAACGAATCTAGGATTGGGTCCTATATGGCAAAAGCGGGCGAGCAGTTTGGCAAGTGGACAATTCAGAGAAAGATCGGCAGTGGAGGCCAAGGCGAGGTCTTCTCCGCTACCGCCGAAGAAGGACAACGAGAGTCCGCAATAAAGGTAATCAAGGCCACCAAAGCGAAGAAACGGGCGCGCTTTCTTCAGGAGATCGCCGTGCATGCCGCCCTTTCAGCGCAGAACGCGCCCAACATCGTCCCCGTCATTGACCACAACCTCGAACAACTGGAGGGTGGTGAGGTAAAGGGATTTATCGTAATGCCTTTGGCCGAATTGTCTTTGGCGGACGCATCCAATCGCATGATTGGAAGAACCGAGCTTTGCCTGGAGGTATTCGAGGGTGTTGTCAACGGGGTGGTTCAAGCACACCAGGTCGATGTAATACACAGAGACATCAAACCGGGGAACGTTCTGTTCTTGGACGCAACCCTTCGCAACCCCCTCGTGACCGACTTTGGAATCTCACTGCTTCGAGAAACCACAAACAAAGATCGTTTGACTGATGCCGGTGAGACAGTTGGTGCAAAGTACTTCATGGCCCCAGAACAAGAGAGAGGCGGCGTATCAGACGTTGGTCCGACTGCAGATATCTATGCTCTTGGAAAGTTACTGCATCATATGTTGACCGGAAGATTCCTCTACAGAGAAGAGCTAGATACTGCGTTCACGGAAAAGGAAATCAAGCTCGATCCCCGGTGGCGGACGATCGCTGAAGAGATTCTCTCGCGGACGGTTGTCAAAGACCCTGATCAGCGAATCGAATCCGCCGAGGAGCTGCTGGAGACCGTGAAAAAACTGAGGAAGAGAATTTCTGGAACTGGAACCGCCATAGGGAGAGGAGAAACCGGACCGACTGAGCCCAACGAGGATGGTCGCATTGATTCAATGCAAGAACCATCGCTCGAACATCAATACCAAGGCTACGCCGAAGTTCTGGCCGAACCGGAGATACCTACGGCAAAAATCTCATTGGAGTTTGATGCATTTAAACGGGAATTCGAACCCGCCTGGAGGACCATCCACGAGTCAATTGAGCAAAGTCCGGAGCAGTCCAAATCAAGCGCCGAGAAACTGATAAGGTCACAAACTCGAGGGATCGCATTGTCAGCGGCGATGGCCAGAACCGACGCCGAGCCCTGTTTCGGCCCACAAAAGAGTTTCCTTCAGTGGGTTACAGACCTTTCTGAGAATCAGACCGGCTACCCCGCGGTGTTTACAGTTCCCCACGTCTATGCGGGTTTCCTCTACATGTTCACCGCCACAGCAGCTCTCCGATGGGGATCCTGGCGAGTCTTTAATCTGCTCCTTACATCAGAATACGAATGGTACTACCAGTCCGGACGATCACAATTCAGCCATGGCTTTGTCCATCCATATTTCTTTCATCCCGAAGCACTTGAAAGACGAGCGAGCGTAACCCACGATTTGTACAGATCAATGATGCGCACACCGGAAATATTGCAGATCATCGGCCTCGGAGAAGAGAAACTCCTCAACCTCTACCTTCAGACCGAGTTAATGATGTGCCTCCGTGGAGAACAGCTGACCGAAGGGGAAGAACGGGTAGAAATGTGGCCTGATTTCGGCAGATTCTACGACTACCGAGTACAACCAATTCTGCGCCGGATCGAACAGGACCAATCGTTCGCCGATGGTGTCCTAGCACCTTTTCGAGAGACGAGAGATGAGTTCATCACACGATTCGACCATCGGATTTCAGTCATGATACCTCGCCTCAGAGGCGGGTATTTCTGGGAGTCAGTAGTGAAATGGAACGATGACCAGTAAAGACTGATCCCCATTAATCGAGGCCGCCAATCCTGAGTCCGTGTTTGCCATAAAAGGTGCAAGGGCCGACAGAATGGCATTTTGCGGTCTGCGGGTGTTGGGGGGCTTAGTCTCCCCCCAGAACAGGGATCGAGAAAAACGCCAAAATGTCGGCCCTGGCACCCATGCCCGTTATCGGGATCTCTATGGTCGGGTGGTTGGGCGGAATCAGTGACCGAACCCGATAGGATTACCGTCAGCTACCTCAGATTTGAATCTACGATTATTCGGGTCGGGCACTTTCTGCGGGTCGATCTCTCTAGCTTCTGGTACGTCACGGCTCGATAGAACGAGATCGGTGTGTTGTTCAGGTTCGCTGGTCCGATATCGATCTTGAATCCGTTTGTGAACCAGGGCGAAGATCACCTTCTCGAGGTCACTTCCGTAAAGGTCCAACAATGCGAAGAAATCGCCAGTAACCAGAACATCGACTCGAAACTGGCGTTCTTCATCCCGTTCCATCCCACCTTGTTGTTTGATCCAACTACCCCCATAACGCCATTTCTTGCCGTCGATTCCCCCCGAAGTGATGTCTTGATATTCGCTGTATTTCACGTCAATCACTTGAACCCCCTTGGTTATTTGGAAATAGCCATTGTTTTACTGGCTAGATATGGCCGTGGCGGTCCTTATTCTAGTCGATGACCAGTAGATGGATCTGGCGAGTCTGAGAACTGTATGAGGTGTATCGACCAACAACGTCCAGGGGGAGGTGCGGCACGGATTTCGCCATAGTTGATAGTTTTAGCCTCATTCACCCGCCATTGACCGACCCAACTTGTTAAGTCGTCCGGGATTCTGTGTGTCGGGCCTAGAGAATCCTGGACACTTCGGGTACCTCGGCGAAGCTCGCAGAGTTCGAGGGCTCGGTGAAGAATCTAGCACTGAATCCGAGTTAGCCGCTCAACCGCTGAACCGACCGCTGAACCGCCCCAGGCCCCGCTTGACCGCTGAATCGACCGGAAGCCGTACACTGTATTCATGACCATCCTCGAAGACCGCATTCTGCTGCACTTGCAGGACGGAAAGCGCATACCAATTGACCCGCAAGAGATCTACCTTCTCGAGGCCGAAGGCGGCGAGACCCTGGTGCGGACGCGGCATGCGAAGCCCCTCACCGACGTCCGCCAGCTCAGTGAGCTCATCGATGCCTTCGAGCCCCTCGGCTTCGCTCAGATCCACCGAAGCTGGGCGGTCAATCTCCGCCGAGTGCGAGAGATCCGGCCGGCCCCCGACGGTGGCTGGGAGGTCAAGCTCGACCCACCGGTCAATCGGGTCCTGCCAGTCAGCCGCCGCCGAATCTCAGCCCTCTGGGAGCGCTTCGGTGAGTAGGGCATTGGCATCGATAATAGCTAAAGTCATAAAGTGATACGTGGCACCCATCCAGCCTTGCTTGAGGTTGTGGATCGATTTGGCGGCAGGTATCAATCGCGGTAGGAGACAAATAGTGCGGATTCTCGCCAGCGCAGACCTTCACGGAGTCGCCGAGGTCTACAGTTGGCTGCTCGAGGTGGCTGGAGCCGAACAACCCGATGGACTTCTGTTGGCAGGTGACCTGCTGGGAGTACCAGATGGTTACGACAGGGTGGAGGAGGCGCAGGCGGCTGAGGCGCGGCATGTTGCCGAACGACTCGCCGCGGTGGATTGCCCGGTCTTTTACATCATGGGTAATGATGACTTTGTTGACCTCAAACCGTTGTCAGACTCGATTCGGTCCGTTCACGAAGCAAGGGTCGCCTTCGGTACCTTCAACGTCGTTGGCTACCAACACACCCTCCCTTTCATGGGAGGAATCAACGAGAGGCCGGAAGATCAGATCGAAGAAGACCTTCGCCGGCTGGAAGACCTTGTCGATCAGGGCACCATTCTCGTGACTCACGGCCCCGCTCACGGGGTCATGGACACAGTGACCTTTGGTGGCAACGCCGGCTCGATCGCGCTTCGTGATCTGGTCGATCGGCGTCAACCTCGAGTTCATATTCACGGCCACATTCACCGCTGGTTCGGCCGCGACGGGCGCCATTTCAATGTTGCATCGGTGCCGGGCACGGAGTTACGCAGTTACGACTCGATAACTACAGAAGTGCGGTGAACGGTGCAGTCAGGCTATTTCGCAATTGTCGCTCAACCGCCCCAGGCCATGCTTGACCGCTGAAACGACCGGAAGCCGAGCAATTCGTCGGACGAATTGCGGTGGCGCGTCGGACGCGCCAGTTCCATCACAGCATCTCGCACCTCTCGTCACGCGCCTTGGAAGACGCTGTGGATCTGTTGGAATGCCGCTGGTCCGATGGCTTTCATTGATTGAAGTGACCAAATTGTCGCCACGGCTGCGCCAACCGGTGATCATGATTGCGTTGCCAAACCACGCAATCGCGTGGTATAAACACGCAATATGAGTGTTCTTGCAGAGCTGCTGTCTTCGCGGGTTCGCGCGGAAGTCCTGAGGCTCCTCTTCGGTGTGACCGAGTCAGAGCTTCATGGAAGGGAACTCGCCCGCAGGTCGGCGGTTAACGAGGCGGCTCTGAGACAGGAGCTGCGAAAGTTGAAGCGCCTCGACCTCGTTCATGCGCGAAGGGCGGGCAACCGTGTTTACTACCGTGCCAACGCTGATCACCCCCTCTTCCCTGAGATCCATCGGTTGGTTCTCAAGACCAGCGGTCTCGTCGATGTCCTGAGCGGGGTTCTGAAAAGGCCACGAGTCAAGGTGGCCTTTGTGTTTGGTTCGGTGGCAGGAGGGAAAGCAACCGCTTCCAGCGATGTGGATTTGATGGTGGTTGGGCTTCTTGGGCTCCGAGAGCTGGCATCGCTGTTGGAAGGAACCGCAGAGAAGCTCGGGCGAGAGGTCAACCCTCACGTCTTGAGCGAGATAGAGTACCGGAGTCGCATCGAACAAGGGGATCATTTCGTAACCAACGTTCTGAGTGGGCCGAAGCTCTTTGTTGTGGGGAGTCAGGATGACCTTGAAGCAATGGGAGGAGATCGGTTGGCTCAAACCTGAGCCAACCAACCGAAAAGAGATCGCCAACCTACAGGCAATCGTGGGTCGGGATCTCAGCGATGCGGGTGCGACAATCTCTCCTGATTGGCGGTTCGGGATCGCCTACAACGCGGCATTGAAGCTGTGTACGATCCTCCTTCGAGCTGAAGGCTATCGACCTGCCCATGGCCTCCAACACTATCGGACAATTCAGGCTATGCCTCTAGCACTTGGCGAGGGAAAGAGGGCTGAAGCAGCCTATCTCGACTCTTGCCGGATCAAGAGGAACACGGTGGAGTACGACTACGTAGGAGGCGCGTCGGACAGCGATGCGAACGAGCTGATCGCCTTTGTCGAGGAACTGAGGTTGGAGGTTCTCGAGTGGCTCGTGCGCGAGCATCCTGAGCTGTAGCAATTCGTCGGACGAATTGCGGTGGCGCGTCGGACGCGCCAGTCCATCGCAGGAATTCGCTTTGCTCGCCTGTTCCATCCGGACATCTTTGCTTCTCCACGGTCAACCAATGTCCGCCGTCACAGTGAGCTCATCTGCGCTTTCGAGCCCCTCGGCTTCGCCCAGATCCACCGAAGTTGGGCGGTCAATCTCCGCCGAGTGCGGGAGATCCGGCCGGCCCCTGACGGTGGCTGGGAGGTCAAGCTCGACCCACCTGCTGACACCGACGAAAGCGGACACCGATTCCGAAGTTATGCGGACACTCGGTGTTCGGGGCTGAGAGAGAGCCCGTGTTGATGAAGTGTCCGCATTAGGCGGTCACGAGACGGGTTTCGGT
>Ga0164313_10004833_pt1 | contig 11935 bp, 8 predicted proteins | sample GuaBasSedimGuay4_FD_113735 | JGI IMG/M metagenome (GOLD analysis project Ga0164313, IMG submission 113735) | Subseafloor sediment microbial communities from Guaymas Basin, Gulf of California, Mexico - Guay4, Core 4569-4, 0-3 cm | ecosystem: Environmental > Aquatic > Marine > Hydrothermal vents >... | reverse complement strand
TCGTGAAGAGTTGAGATGGCAAGAACGGCCGGGGAACCATAGCCCCAAGGTGCGGTGCCGACTAGATCAATAGAAACGATTTCAACGTCAGGTTGTGGATTGGGCCATACATAGGAGTAGAGTGCCGTGTGGCGGTCACCCGGAATGATCGGGGTAGTCCAAGCCAACCGGGCGGACGGGAGGTTTTCAAGTCGGGCTTGCTGCCAATGGGCCGTATGTTCAAGCCAACGCACGGGAAGGGTCTCTTCGCTTCCATCGGCATAGTGAACCACATAGGTGTAGAGTTCCAACCCTTGGACTTTTTCGCCGGATTGTTCGAGTTCTTTCAATTCAGCACCTTCGTTGAAGGTGTGCAGGAAAGCGAGGGCCGAGGCCTTGCGGCCCACTGGAATACCATCGATGCGATCCGCCTTGAGTTCGAAGCCCATGCCCGTGAGTGTGAGGACGGTTGGCTCATCGTTGCGGTTATCTTCCGGAATATTCCAGCACACACCGGCCCAGCTTTGCTTGCCCGCCGGAAGATGTTGCAGGTCGGAACCGTATCGATTGGCCTGGAACCAGCTCGGGCGCTGAAGGTGATTACGGTGCTGGGTAAATTTTCCCGGCGGAATATAAACAGGCTGACTGGAACGCCCTCCGTCATAGTATGCGGTAATATGGCCCGCCCAGTCGCGACCCTGTGCCCAGGCCGAGCCAAATGGCAAGGCTCCTAGATCACTTCCTTTCTGGCCCGCTCCGCGTGCCGGAGAGGTTTTCACGATCCGAAAATCGCCGCGTGCAGCATCTACATAGCGTGGATCCTCGCCAACCATGGCTTTGCCAAGATTTATTTTGTAGCGTGGATAGTAGCTGTTTTTCAACCGATCCGGCACTGCGTCGACCGGAGGCCAGAACAGGTTGTGTGAAATGATGATTCCTCGATCTTCGGGATTGCCCCACGGGGTGCTCATCGGCATATGCGCACTGCGTGTCACAATGTTGTTGAGGACCTGGATGTCTTTGAAGTTGGGGTTATCCATAAAACCGGCCACGCGAATGCCGCTGCTTAGCCAATTGATGGCATCCGCGTGGTATCCCGCCCGATCAATGGTATTTTGGGCAATCCGGTGACCTTCGACGATCGTGGGTTTAGACTTATACGTGGCTTCGGAAATGTTTATTCCAGCGCTCTTCGATTCGAAAATAATATTGTGGTGGATATCGAAATCGCGTAGCTGGTTGCTTCCTTCCGTACTGCACGGAATACCCTCATACGTGTTGTGGATATAGTTATGGTCAACTTCTACATCGACAATCGGTTCGGTCCAGCTGTCGATATAGATGCCGTTAAGGCTGGAGTGGATATAGTTGTGATGTACTCGACCCTGCTTCACGCTGATCAGATCGATCGCCTCCTTGCCTCCTCCATAGACTTCGTTGAAAGCGACCTCAAAGCGCTGGTTGCGGGAGAGGTCAATTCCTTCCTGAGCGTGGTTATCAGCATTTGCCGGCAGACCGCCCGGCACTGTATAGAGCATCTGCTCGGAATTGGGCCGGCAAATACGGTTTCCGATAATCCGCAAATCATCGCAATAGTGGGTGATAATACTCATCGTGTTGCACCGGTCGACGGTGTTGAACTGGACATCGACAAAACGTGCATGCAGCGCATTATGGGATGCATTTGAGCGGAAACGGCTATAAACACTGATGCCGGCAAAACGCGAACGTTGGATGTGCACCCCCTGGATGCGGAAATAGCCATCAAAATTATGGATATGGATAGCCCCCGCATCAGGCTGGTAAGGTGCCGAGTTTGTTCCCGCTGGATTAAATGGTTTTTGACGGGGGTCGGCCAGAATGCCGAAGGCATCGAGTACGGGGGTTTCGCCGGGATAGGCGGTAATGGTTAACCACTTGCCTTCTTCGTAGCCAAAATCTTTAAACTCGACCCTTCGATTCAGCGCATAGTAGCCACGGCGCAGGTAGACCGTGTCGCCAGGCTTCACAACTTCCGCCGCACGGCAGACGGTGTGGAAGGGTTCGTCGAACGTGCCGGGTTGGTCGTCGGAACCAATCAGGGTCGGGTCGACATAGTAGTTGGCGCCGGTGGGACCTAGGTTCAGCGTCTTCATGCCGCACAGCAAGGCATCGCCATAGTTGAGGTGGGGTTGGTTGTGCGGCGTAATTCCGATTGAACGGATCGTTTTTCCCGGACGCGGATTCGGCCAGGTCATTTTGTAGAGCACAGCCTTTTCGCCGGAGATGGGATCCAGATCCTTGGCCCATTCCATCTTGGCCCACAGCATGGGGCCGACGGCATGTACGCGATACCACTGCTCGATGCTCTCGCCAAAACGCACGGGGATCTCCAGAACTTCGCCGTCCGCATAGGTCACGGCATATTTAAAAAGGGTTGGTGCCGTGGGCGGAAGTTCAATATTGCGGTGCGCCTGGGCTGAGGCCAATCGCCAGTCGTGCAGTGCCTCACCGGGATCAAAGGTGTGAAGGAATTCAAGATGGCTGGCCGTTATCGGTTGGTCAAATTTCTCCAGTTCCTGCGGCTCGCGGTCCGCGCCGGAAACCACACGCCAGCCCTGCGGCAGATCGGCAGAGTTCAATTCCTTTCCGACCGAGGAAAAGACCGGCGGAGATTCGGCAATCGCCATGGAAAAGGTTGCGAACACAACGGCCAGATTCGTGGAAATCCCGAACCCAGCGGATACTTTTTTAGACATTTTACAAACCCTCTTCGTTTCCTATGCAACAAGGAATTTAATCCAAGCACGTCGGCAACTCCAAACCTAAATGCGGCCATTCAATGCATATGTATGCATTGCATCAATATGCAGATTCGATATCTTCGCTTATCGACAGGTTCAAGGCATATATGCGGGAACGAAGTCGGCTCCCCGGCCACCCGCATCTTTAACAAGGAAACGACTATGATAAATTTTGACGAACGAATGAGACAGCTTGCCAATGAGCACAAAGCACTCATCTCCCAAAAGAACGAACCGGTTCTGCCCGGCAATGGCATCTATACCAAATGGGGGAACCCCGTGGTTACGGCGGGGCATGCCCCGCTCTTCTGGCGCTACGACCTGGATCCGGCCGCCAATCCGTTCCTGATGGAACGCCAGGGCGTAAACGCCACACTGAATCCAGGTGCGATTGAATTCGGCGGAAAGATCTGCCTAGTGGTTCGCACCGAGGGAGCCGACCGCAAAAGTTTCTTTGCAGTGGCCGAAAGCGACAACGGTGTCGATAACTTCCGCTTCTGGGACTATCCCGTAACCTTGCCGCAGACCGACCGCCTTGACACCAACGTCTACGACATGCGGCTGACGGCCCACGAAGACGGCAACATCTATGGCGTGTTCTGCACCGAACGCAAAGACCCGAACGCCTCCGAGTTCGACACCTCCAGCGCCGAAGCCCAGTGCGGGATCGCCCGTACAAAAGACCTTGTCCACTGGGAACGTCTCAACGACTTGAAAACCCCCTCCCCCCAACAGCGCAACTGCGTCCTGCATCCGGAATTCATCGATGGAAAATATGCGTTCTACACCCGCCCACAAGATGGATTTATCGACGCAGGTTCCGGCGGAGGAATTGGCTGGGGATTGTGCGACGACATCGAACATGCCGTGATCGACAACGAAACGATCATTGATGAAAAAGTGTATCACACGATCAAAGAAGTTAAAAACGGCGGCGGTTGTGTGCCGATCAAAACCGACGAAGGCTGGCTGCACATCGTTCATGGTGTCCGCAACTGCGCATCGGGTCTGCGGTATGTCATCTATGCTTTCATGACCGAACTCGATCACCCATGGATCGCCACCCACACGCCATCCGGTGCCTTAATCACCCCCGAAGGCAACGAGCGTATCGGCGATGTTTCCAACGTGGTCTTTACCAACGGCGCCGTCGTCTGCGGCGAAGATGTTTTCCTCTACTACGCTTCGTCCGACACCCGCTGCCATGTGGCGACCACCACCATCGCCCAGCTGGTCGACTACTGCAAAAACACGCCCGCCGATCCGCTGTTCTCCCACGAGTGCGTGGCCCAGCGCACCGCACTTATCAAAAAAAACCTGGAACAAAATGCCGAGCAGGTTGCTAAAGTCCGCGCCTAATCAAAACAGGCCCTTGCTGAAATGTAGTGCCGCTTCACCTGACCACCAGAAAGGAAAGCGGCTTTTTTCATCCCCTTCTTTACGCAGGCAACTCCTCGTCGAAACAAACGGCTACTTTCCCGCAGGTTCCGCTTGCCATCAATGCGTAGGCTTCGGCGGCGTTTTCGAGCGGAAAGCGATCGGTAATCAGATCGGCCGGATGAATGTTCCAGCGCACCAGCCGTTCAACCAACTCTTCCATGCGCCAGATGTTGGTGACCCACGATCCGTGGACGGAGATTTGGTCGTGAATCATATCGGAGCTCGGAGCAAAGTCGGGGCTCATGCCGCCGCCTTCGCCGATCAGCACGACCTTGCCCCATTTACGCGTTGCCCGGATGGCCGTTAAGCGGGCGTGTTCATTCGCCGAACACTCGACCGATTTTTCACAGCCATAACCGGTCGTGAGCGATTTTACCTGCTCCACGTTATCCGGTCCCGCCGCCAGAACGGCGTCGAACAGCTTAATGCCCGACCCTTCCCGCAGCTCCAGTTCCTTTGCAATTTCAATACGCTCGGGCATAGCTTCGATTCCGATAATCTTATTCGCCCCCATGCAGCGGCAGAGCATGGCCGCTGCCAATCCCACTGGACCGAGTCCCGTGATGAGCACTGCATCGTTTCCGGAAATCCCGATTTTTTCGAGGCCTTCGTAGACCGTGCCAAAGCCGCAGGCCACCTGCGCGCCGTCGGAATAGCTCAGTTCGTCGGGTAGCATAACCAGATCTTTTTCTTCGGCTACGATGTAGGGCGCCATTCCCCCGTGACGCTGCCATCCATAAGCCTTGCGATGTTCGTCGCTCGTACAGGAAATCATGTAGCCCCTTCGGCAGTCGTTGCAGATGCCGCAACCGGAAATATGGTAGACCACCACACGATCGCCTTCCTTAAAGTGGCGCGTGCCCGGGCCGCATGCAACCACCTGGCCGCACGGCTCGTGGCCGGCAATCATTTCCGGCTGATAGCCCTCTGGGCCTTTGCCCACGTGGTCGTTATAAATACAGCGAATGTCCGACCCGCAAATAGTCGATGCTTTGGTTTTGAGTAATACTTCGCCATGCTTCAATTCAGGAATATCGTATTCCTTAAACTGTACGGTGCTGTCGCCGGGCAGATACGCGCCGGTCATTTTTTGGGGAATATCAAACATGCTACTTCTCCATTTATTGGTTAAACCGATACGTTCCTAAAAATAAAGTTCCACGAGCGATTCATACGTGCCGGGCGCGCCAAACATCGGGTCGTTCCGTTCCTTCATCACATTGTCCAATCCCTTGATCGCTTCGCGCGTAAGTTCCTTCAACTCCCTACCGGTCGCCAGCGCCTGGAGAATCGAGTAGGCCGACATTTCGAGCAGATCAACATTCATCATTGTGTAGTCGATCGATTTAACACTCATCGTGACCAGGCCATGGTTCTCCATCAGGAAACTGTTATATTTTTGAAGAAACGGGCTAAAGTTGTCGGCCAATTCCTGCGTCAGCGGTTCGGCATACGGTACGACCGGAACCGGACCGACTTCGTGCGCCAGTTCGGGATAAAACGGACGCATCAGCAGGTTGGATCCATCCATGATCGCGAACGCACCGACATTGGGTGCATGGCAATGGAGTACGGATACGATATCGGGGCGCTCCTCAAAAAGCTTAAGGTACATCGGGCGCTCGCCGGTCGGGCGCCGCGTGCCCTCAACCGTGTCGCCCGCCCGGTTAATGAACACCAGATCATCTACGGTGATTTCACCTTTGTTCAACTTGGTCGGTGTGATGAGAATCAGGTCGTCTTCGAGTTTCCACGCCGCGTTTCCGCCGTAGCCCGTAACGTACATTTTCTCGGCCAAATGGCTGGTGACTTTCGTGAAGCGCGCAACCTCTTCGGCATATTTTTCTGCATATTTCATATGTAATGTCCTTTGGATATACATTTAATCCGCAGGTTGTTTTCAGTTAAGAATGCACAACCAGCCCTTTCACATAATCGTCGTTGCCCTTCTGCTTGAGCGTGTCAAGCAAGCCATCGAGATCCGTCCGGTGTGAATAGATCTTATGGAACGGGATCGTCTTATGGCGCTTCAGGAAATTGAAGGCGCGGTTGAACGACTGCGGGTTATTGGCGCTCATGCCCAGAATTCGCGCGTGCTTGGCACAAATCATTTTGGCCGGATCAATGGCAATCGTTTCACCCTGATTCACCATGTTGCCAACTTCGATCAGCGTGCCGAGACGGGCCAGCATTTCGAGCCCTTCGCCGAACGCCTTAACGCTGTTGGCGCACTGGATCACCACGTTCGCTCCGCCACCGGTCATATCCTGCACCTGCTTGATCCGGTCGGCCGGTGAAACACGGTGAATATCGATCACTTCATCGACCTGGCCGAGTTCTTTAGAAACACGCAGGCGATCGGTACGACTGCCCGCCATAATGATCTGCTCGGCACCGAGCGCGCGGATGTAGGCCGCTGCCAGAATACCCACCTGCCCCGCGCCGATGATGACAACTTTCGAGTTGGTGTTCAGTCCTTCTTCGACGATACCCGGCGAAGTTTGCGCCATTTCAATTGCGCGCACAGCCACAGCCATCGGATCCATCAGTACGGCGATTTCAGACGGCATATCGTCTGGAATCTTCCAAACATAGGTTTCGGGAAAGACATAGGTATATTCGGCGAAGCCGCCTTTAAAGTAGGGAGCTTCATTAACCCGCGAATTGATCGGCTCCGCTCCGCCGAGGCCGAGCATGGAATAGGGAACGCCATAGACAAATGAATCCGCGCAGGTCGTGCAGGTTCCGGGGCGATGTGTCCGGCAGCCTTCGCACTTGCCGCAGGTAATCCATGGGTAGAGCACAATACGGTCGCCCTCTTTCAACGGGCCGCCATAGACGTTGAGCGACTTATTGGCATTGGCACCCATCTTTTCGATCCGCCCGGCAATTTCGTGGCACATAATCGCCGGATACGGAGGATCCTGTTCGATCAAATGGCCATCCGTTCCGCAGATGCCGCTCGCCTCGTTTTTCAGCAATAATCCATCGTCCGCTACCTCGGGGATGGGGAGTTGCTCGATATCAATATGGAACTTTCCTTTCCAAACTGCCGCTTTGCCTGTGCGCATAATTGATCCCTCTGTTAGTGATTGACAATCGATGGACGCAAACGTACAACTTCAATCATAACCGCGCAACATCAATCACGGAAAAAGTCATGCTAGACAAAGAACGCGAAGATTTAATCACCGGACTGCTCCACCAAAAGGCTTTCGTGTCCCTGCAGGAAATCGTCGCCGCCAGCGGTGCCTCGACGGCCACCATCCGGCGCGATTTCACCCGCATGGAGGAACAAGGCATGTTGCAACGCATCCACGGCGGAGCAAAAAGTTCCGGCGAGAATCTTCCACTGAATATGCGACAAACGGTCATGCTCGATGAAAAAACACGCATCGCCCAAAAAGCTATCGAACTGTGCGTCTCCGGCGAAACGGTCTTTATCGACGGCGGATCAACGACCCGCCAGATGGCGCCCTTCCTGAAAATGCACCAGCTCGAAATCATCACCAACTCGCTGGCGCTCACCACGGCATTGGTCGACAGCGGAAACGACATTGTGCTGACCGGCGGAAACGTACTGCCCCGGCACGGCCTCGTGCTTAATCCGTTTGAAGACGATTTAATCGATCACTACCGGGCGGACAAAGCCTTTATGGGCATCGGCGGACTCGATCCCGTTGGACCAACCAACGACGACCCGCGCCTGATCCGGTTCGAGCAAAAAATGATTGCCCATGCCGACGAAATAATTCTGCTGGCCGACAGCTCCAAATTCGGGAAACGCGAAAAACTTCTGCTCTGCGACTACAAAAAAATCAGCACCATCATCACCGACTCGAATCTCTCAAAAGAACACCTAAACTGGATGAAGAAACTACCCCTTGACCTGATTATTGTTTAGTTACGCATTAGGAATTACTCGTTACGGAATCCCATGAAAATCGCCCACATCACCGACCTCCACATTCGCCTGCACATCCCCGGACTGGCTCCCAATTCCCCGGCCCGTTTCCGCGAGTCTTTTGCCGTTTTTCTCCAAGCCTTGGAAAAAATAAAAGCAGCGGGAGCCGATCGGGTCATCCTGACGGGCGACATTGTCGACGTGCCCGCCTGCGTGCTTCGCCCGACGGATTACTACACCGATCTCTCGCCGCTTTTTCTTCCAGCCATTGGAAAAGATTATCAAGCCGTGCGCGATGCGCTCGATGCCACCGGCGTCCCCTACTCCATCATTCCCGGCAACCACGACCACTACCCAACCTTCCGCTCCGTCTTTCCCGATGCCGAAAAAACCATCGACCACGACGGCTTCCGTTTTGTGGGCTATTGCGATCGCGAGTGGAAAAACAATACGCCGCACCGCCACGACCGCGAGCGCAAACGCATGGTCGCCGAGCTGGCCGCTCCCGACTCGCCGCCGCAAATCCACCTTCAGCATTTTCTCCCGTTCCCGCAAATTGAAAGCGACTACCCGTTCAACTACCGCGATGCGGATAACATCACCCGACTCTATGCTGAATCGGGCAAGGTTTTGCTCTCGCTCTCCGGTCATTACCATCCCGGCACCGAGCTGGTTGAAAAAGAGGGCGTCACCTATGCCACCGGAAAAAGATTTTGCGAAGCCCCCTTCCCCTATTGCATCTACACGCTCGGCGACAACGGCATTTCGCAGGAGGAGTTCCAAACCTTGGAAGCCCCGATGTATGCCGGGAAACCGCTCGCCATTCTCGACCGCGACGGCGTGATCAATACGCTCTCTTCCTACACCACCGGCCCGGAAGAGATGAAGTTGATCCCCGGCGCCGGCCCGGCAATCCTAAAACTGAAACAAGCCGGCTTCGTGGTGGTCATCAACACCAACCAATCGTGCGTCGGACTCGGCGAAGTGCCGCAGGAAGTCGTCGATATGAACCACGACTATCTCTGCCATCTGCTCGTTGAAGAGGCCGGAGATCTCAACGCGCAACCCGATGTCCTGTGCTACAGCATCCAAGGCGGCGACAATGCGGTTTCTCCCGAATTTTCCGGCTCCGACACCGTCAAGCCCGCCACGAAACTGGTGGATCAAGCCGTGGGTTTCCATGGGTTGGAAACCTCCAATGCCTGGATGGTCGGCGACCGCATAGGCGACATGGAATTTGCCCGCCGCTTCGGTGCTCGCCCCATCCTCGTCCTCACCGGTGACGGGCAAAACACGCTCAAACTCTCTAGGTTCCAAGCACTGGGAAATACCATGGTTTCCGAAACCTTATCCACAGCCACCATTATGCTGGAACAGTATTTCCTCCCAAACCCGTAATCTCATTGCGAAAGATGCGCACCCGCTGAGGCAGCTGCAGCAGTTCTCCTTCATTATTTATCTGAATCCACCGTCGGGTGTCAGTTGCCGGTGCCCCCACACATTACCTTATCTTCTCATCACGAATCGCCAGCGGGGCACCGGTAAACTGCACACCTTTGTTGGATGCTCGCCTTGTGGTTCTACTTCTTCTTGTCTCTCTTCAACTGCTTCTTTTCTTTCTGGCTGAGCTTGGCCTTCTTCTGCTGTTCTCTTTTGCCTTTATCCTTTTTCCCTGTATCTCCCATGTCTATTTCTCCTCTATGTTTCTACTTTCAACCTATTAATTATGAGCCCTGACCTTCTTCCTCCCACCAACCTACTCGATGTATGGCCCCGAGCAAGAGTCTAGCGTAAATACCTAGCGGCTCCATGCGCAGCATAGCTGCACTAAGGAGATTGGTCTATTGCGATTCGAGGAATACTGCGAGCAAATATCCATCCAGAAATTTTGTGTACGATTTGTGTACGATTCTATCCCGATTTGGGGTGTGTAAAGTTGTGGAAACGGGAAGAATAAATACCAAGCAAACAAAAGAAAACCCCTGCAAACATTAGCTTAAAGGGGCTTAAAAATGGAGCCAGCGGTCAGAGTCGAACTGACGACCAACGGATTACAAATCCGTTGCTCTGCCACTGAGCTACGCTGGCTTAATGGAACGACGGATTATGCGAATATCGCGATTGAAGTCAATACGCCGGATTCAATATTTCTCTTTTCCAACATGACCTGTCCTGCCCGCTCTGTTGCCGACGGATTCGAGCAATGCGGCCAGTTTGCCCTTGGCAATGTCCAACCTTTGGAGAAGCATTTCGTGCACGGCAGCGCTGACCACCTTGAACTCGGCGCGGCATTCGATGAGCCGGTCGAGTTCGCTCTGCATGTGGTCGAAGTCGCATTGGTCCACGGTGCCGGCGGACATCTGGCCAAACGGTGCCAGGAAGTTGTCCACTTTCGAGCCGCGACTGATCCCAATGATCGGAACATGCAGGATCGAGGCGAGGATCAGCAAATGCAACCGGCTGCTGATCACCAGATCCAACCGCCCGGCGATCGCCAGTATTTCGCGGGGCTCCCGGCGGCCCTCGATCACTACGGAGTGGTCGCGGTTTTTCATTCTGCCGCGCAGTTTTTTCATCAGCTCGGCATCGGTGAGGGGATTCATCGGAAGGAAGACGATCCGGTGTTGGCTCTCGGCAAGCCGGTCGAGGAAGTCGATCAGCTCCCGCTCGTGGACGAGCTGGCGCTGGGCGGAAATACAAAGTCCGATCTTCCGGGCATCGGATCCCAGAATCTCCTTTTCCGGGGCGGACAGGCGAATGTCTTCCCATGTTTCGGGTAGGAGAAGTTCGGCGGAGTCGGCTCCGACCATGGCGCCGGGCACATCGCCGCAGGCGTGTACAGCCGTCAGGGTTTCGGGATCCCGCAGCATTACGAGATCGGCCGCGTTGAGCTGCTCGACGATTTTATTGCGCGTACGGTCTTCCGACTCCTGTTCCATGCGCCGGGTAAAGTCGATGCGACGGAGGGTTAGCCGGGACAGTATATTCAACAGGGTTCGGCGCTTGCCGGGCTGGAGCCGATACATGACCGGGTTGAGTTCGTCATTCATACCAACGCCCCACACGACAGTCTTGGTTCCTGTGCGATGGGCGATTTCGAGCATGGCAAGCGGGATTTCGGGATAGTCGGAAAGTCCGGTGGCTCCTGCCCAGATGAATACATCGGAGACAGCGAGACACTCTTCCATGAGCGTTTGGCTGAAGGGTGGCTCGAAACCGAAGAGCTGCACGGTTTCCACGCCGAGCTTGGCGGCGGTGGCATCGGGGTCGTCGGTGCTGACGGTAATCGTTGCCTCGGGGCGGATGTCCCGGATTATGCCGACGATGCATTCGAGAATGGCCTCGTCACCCACATTGTTTCGCCCAAAAGGAACACCGCCCAGAAGAATCTTCATCGATCTGTTTATGCCATGCAAATGGAGCTTTTAATAGCCTGCTTTTACACATAATCTCCCGCGCATGAGAATCGACCAACCCTTGACTCTTGCCAGCGCTTCGCCGCGTCGGCGCGAACTGCTTGCCTCGCTCGGCCTCGCCTTCCGCGTCGTTGTTCCGAAAATCGACGAAACCCTCCGACCCAACGAAGGGCCGCACGCATTTGCCGAGCGGCTGGCGGAGGAAAAGGCGAACGCGGTGGATGAAAGCGGGATTGTCATCGCCGCGGATACCATCGTGGTGCAAAACGAAACCATTCTCGGGAAACCTGCCGATGCCGCCCATGCACGGGAAATGCTTCGGTCGCTCTCGGGAGCCATGCACGAGGTGGTTACCGGGGTCTGCATAAAAAATACCACGCGCTCCGTGGTGTTCTCCATCGGTACCCATGTGG
>Ga0164313_10004832_pt1 | contig 11936 bp, 7 predicted proteins | sample GuaBasSedimGuay4_FD_113735 | JGI IMG/M metagenome (GOLD analysis project Ga0164313, IMG submission 113735) | Subseafloor sediment microbial communities from Guaymas Basin, Gulf of California, Mexico - Guay4, Core 4569-4, 0-3 cm | ecosystem: Environmental > Aquatic > Marine > Hydrothermal vents >... | reverse complement strand
GTCTCCAGGAACCTGAGCAGTTTGCTCTGGACTTCCAGGCTGATATTGCTGATTTCATCTAAAAACACCGTCCCGCCATCGGCCAGTGACAATATACCATCCTTGCTTTTGTGGGCACCGGTAAAAGCGCCTTTGACATGGCCGAAAAGTTCGCTTTCCAGGCGGTTTTCGGACAGTGTGCCGCAGTCAACGGCAAAAAAGACATTTTTGCTGCGTCTGCTGTTGGCATGTACCGCCCTCGATATGAGCTCTTTACCCGTGCCGCTCTCACCGTACACCAGGACGGTCGAGTTCGTGGGAGCCACTTTTTCGACCATGGAGATGACTTTCAATATTTTAGGACTGCTCCCGATAAGTTGATGGGATGTGATCTTTTTTTTCTCCGGGCGGGCCATTAAGTTCTGGTTCTGCTGCTGCGTTTTTTTTTCGCTGAGCGCTTGAAAAACGACCGCGCGCAACTCATGGGGGGTGAAGGGTTTGGGGAGGTAGTCGAAGGCTCCCATTTTCATCACCTCCACAGCCGAGGCAACACTGGCATAGCCGGTGATCACCACCACGCGTGTGTCCGGGTAGGTTTCTTTTGCCCTGCTCAACAGTTCCATGCCACCCAGGCGGCTCATCTTCAGGTCGGTGACGATAACATCGAACGGGATCTCTTCCATCATTTTCAGCGCGTCGAAACCATTCAGGGCGAAGTGCACGTCATAGTCCTGTTTTGACAGGATTTTTACACAGCTCTGGCATATGTTGGGTTCATCATCGACAATCAGAATTTTCGGAGAGTCATGCGTCATGCGCTTCACCTTTTTCCAAAGGGATTTTTATGGAAAAGGTTGTGCCCACGTTTTGTTCGCTCTCTACATCGATGGTGCCGCCATGCTGTTCGACAATACCGTGGGTGATGGCCAGCCCCAGTCCGCTGCCATCGTCCTTGGTGGTGAAAAAGGGGTCGAAAATCATATCGATGACTTCATCCGAGATGCCTTCACCGGTATCGCTTACCGAGATTTCAACAGTTTGATTGCGGGCGGTAAACGATGTGCGTATCGTGATTTTCCCGCCGGCATCGGTGGATTCAGCCGCATTGAGGATAAGATTGATCAGGGCCTGTTGTATCTGACCTTTGTCCAGGTAAAGTTTCGGCAGGTCCCGGGTTAGGTCTTTAAGAACTTCGACATCCTTGAATGCCACCTGCTTTTGAGTTAAAAGGGCACTTTCGGTAACAATATTGTTGATGTCATTGGGTTTCTTATTGGGCTTCGTCTGTCGGGCAAAATCGAGGAGGCTGGTGACGATTTTTCTGCAACGCAGGGTTTCGTTGGCAATGGTCTCGAGTTCAGCATACATGGGATCGTCAGACGGAATGTCTTCCTGCAGGAGCATGGAGGTCGTAAGGATTGTGGTGAGCGGGTTGTTGATTTCGTGGGCGACACCTGCCGAAAGTCTACCGATGGATGCCAGTTTTTCCTGCTGCATCATGCCTTTTTGAATATTGATCTCCTTGGTGATATCCCGGGACATCTCAATCACGCCAATGATGTCTCCATCCTCGATTAATGGATAGGTGGAGATGGAGTAGTAAATTTCCTTGTCGTCCTTATCCCGGTGGACATGGGTGGTCTGGGAGGGTTCGATGGTTTCCATGGTTTCTATCAAGGGGCACGGATGTTTTTCTCCCGTGCAGGGGAAGGACTGGCGGTGGGTGATTTCATAGCAGTACTTGCCGATCACCTCCTCCTTTTTCAGGCCCAGCCGGTTCAGGACAGTGTTGTTGACATCGATAATGCGGTAGTCGTGGCCGATGACGAGCACGTCTTCCTGGATCAGCTCGTTGATCATGGTTTTATAAAGCGCTTTGGCTTCCAGGAGTTCCTGGCTGGTTTTTTTCTGCTTGGTGGAAATGCGGGCGATTTCCCAGAACAGCTGGGCGGTAGACGTGGATATGGCCCTCACGCTGTCTTTCTTTTTTCGGAGGATATCATTGTAAATATCCATTCTGCTCGTGAGCTCGATGATCATATTGATCCCGGCCATTGCAAAGAAATCATTGTAATTGGTGGTGGTAAAAATACCCTTTTCTTTGGCCAGAACAAAGCCGGGCGCATTTTTATCGATGTCGGCGACTGCCACAATATTGGGATGGATTTCCTTGAAAGTGTGTTGCGGGATAAGCAGCAGCAGCTGGGCACAGCGGCTGCCGCCGCCGACGACGGCGATATTCATGATGGGTTCTCCTTACGTGTTTAATTTATTGACTATATATTTCCGTATACTATTATTCATTTGAAAGATCAAACGGGGATACCGATCAGCGACTTGACCCAAAGGGCACGAAGATTTTGCTATAGAAAACACATAAATAACGGCGACAAATGAATACAGACGAGCAACATATACTCCCGCCGGCAATCGTGATTTGCGGCCCTACGGGCATCGGTAAAACCGCGTTTGCCATCGCACTGGCCGAACAGTTCAATGGCGAAATCGTGGGCGCGGACTCCATGCAGCTCTATCGGCATATGGATATTGGAACGGCTAAACCCACCCCCGAGGAACAGGCCGCTGTTCGGCATCACATGGTGGACGTGGTTGATCCGGACGGACATTTCGATGCTGAAATATACGCCAATATGGCCTATACCAAAGTTCTCGCGCTTGCCGGGAATGAAATTCTACCCTTCATCGTCGGGGGGACGGGGCTGTATATCAAAGCCCTGATTCACGGTCTTTTCGAGAGTGTGAAGGTCGATCCGCAAGTGCGGCAGCAGTTGAAAAATGAGGCCCGGGAACTGGGCGGACATCATCTGCATACAAGGCTGCAAAAGTGTGACCCGGTTGCGGCCGGGCGCATCCATGCCAACGACACCTACCGCATCGTGCGTGCCCTGGAGATTTTTGAAACCACCCGCAAACCCATGTCCGCCAGCCAGCAGTCTCACCGTTTCAAAGCCCGGCGCATCCGGACATTGAAAATCGGGCTGCAAATGGAGAGGGCGGACCTCTACCGCCGCATCGACAAACGTGTGGATATTATGATTGACCAGGGCCTGCTGCGGGAAGTCAAGGCCCTCCTCGGTGCGGGCTATTCACCGGACTTGAAGCCCATGAAGTCGCTTGGTTACCGTCACATGGCGGCATACATAGACAATGCGGTCGATTGGGCCGAAGCCGTAAGAACATTAAAACGGGATACACGGCATTACGCCAAGCGGCAGATGACCTGGTTCAAAGCGGACCCTGAAATCATCTGGGTGGCACCGGACCAGATCCGCAACGTCGAAGCATACGTCAAGGCATTTCTCCAGCCTTCATTAGAAACGGTCAGCTGCATTTGAGAACAGCATTTCTGTCCCAAAGCCTGGGATATTGAACACCATCCGTGTTAATGCATGTTTTTACGGTGTCGTGGCGTTAACCGTGACGATGTAAAGATTTTCTTTTTTGTAGAAGGTCTGATCGATTTCATAGTGCCGGCCGGCGCTCAAGTCCAGAACGATTCTCACCCTGGGGGCAATCCCGCCGTAGGGAGCGATGCGGATGTCTTTAATGAGAGTACCCTTGGACTCGATACGGTTGCCGATCTCTTCGCGAATGCGGGTGTTCAGAAAGTCGCAGACAACCCTCGGCGGTTCTTCCTTCAGGACAAAGGTCTCGGGGGGATGGAAACCATCGAGTACAAATGAAACAGCTTCCTTCTCGGCAGACAGAGCCTCTACGCTGACAGATTTGATGAAATAGCCTTGTCCGGCAGCTTGCCGGCTATTTTGGGCCGAAGCCGTAAACAACTTCTGGTGAGCCCACCCGATACGTCCGTTTGGATGTAGAATGCGGTACCAGTCTCCTTTTTTTTCTTTGACGGTAACCGGGTCACCCCGCCTTACCCTGAACAGGATGGGTGATTCGGTTGTGGGGGCCTGGCGTACGCGAGCCACCAGGACTTCCACATAAACGGTCTCGTCTGCAGCCGCAGCTGTGCCGGGAAAGAGGGTCGTAAACAAAAGACATGCGCATGCCGGCATCACGAAAATCATCCGCCGGCACCGGGATTTGATCAGCCTGCCAAATGGCATGAAAAACGAATGCAGCTGTTGTGGGGTCAACCCGTAACTATTCTGATACAAAATATTCCCTTTCATGGCTGAAAAATTTTATAATGCTTAGTTTCGTTTTAATAACAGCGTATTGTAGTCTACCCGTTTTGTCAAGTTCATCAACTTGCCGGGCGGGTTTCACACCCTGTCGGTTCTGACCCGGCATCCCTGCCGGGAGCCCCTTTTTTCAAGTTCCCGGTTGATGCGTGCAAACGTTTCATTGCGGTCCAGCGACCACTGTGGTGCCACCAGTTCGTGGGCATGCGGATCGCCGGTAAGACGCTGGATGATTACGCGGGCGGGAATGCGTTCAAGAAAATCGCACACCAGATCCACATAGGCATCCTGTTCAAGGCATTGATAGGTTCCGTTTTTGTGCAAGTTTGCAAGCCCGGTGCCCCTGATTACATACAACAGGTGCAGTTTCACACCGTCTATCCCAAGACTGGTCAGAAACTCCGCAGTCTTTATTACGTGGGATCTTCCTTCACCCGGCAGTCCGATAATGACGTGGGCGCAGGTCTTTAGCCCTCTTTTCCGGGTGTTACAAACCGCCTCGGCAAAACACTGCACATCGTGTCCCCGGTTGATCAAGGCCAGTGTCGCATCGTGGGCTGACTGGAGACCGTACTCGACCCAGACAAGTTTTTCGGGTGTGTAGCTTTTAAGGAGGTCGAGAACCGGATCGTCGACACAATCCGGCCTGGTGCCGATGGACATGCCGACAACTTCCGGGAATTTAAGGGCTTCATCATAGATTTTTTTTAGGTCGGGCAAGGGGGCATATGTATTGGAAAAAGACTGGAAATAGACCATGAATTTTTTGGCCTTATAGCGTCTTGCCAGGTGAATTTTGCCCCTTGAAATCTGCTCCGATATGGAAAGGCCTCTTGCGAGGGCACCGGTTCCCGATCCAAGGGCATTGCAGTATATACAACCATCGGACGCGATTGTTCCATCCCGGTTCGGACAGGTCAGGCCGGCATCCACCGCTATTTTCTGCACCCTGCAGCCAAATGTGCTCCTGTAGTAGCTGTTGAGGTCGGTATATCTTCGTGCGAGTGTATTCATCGTATGCTTGACCTGTCTGGATCGCGGTTGTATAATTTAGAATACAAGGTATAAGGTAAAAGGTGTAAGGTACAAGGTAAAAGGTTTAAGGCAATCATTAACTTACGGGGGATCATGTTGGGAGAACCCATCGAAAAGAACGTTCAAAAAGTAACAACGGCTTAAGTTAACGGCATTGAGGTTCAAGGTATAAGGTAAAAGGTATAGGGTAAAAGGCATAAGGTTGATGGAATCGTAAAAAGGCCGAAATTCCGTCATGCCCCTGCCTTCGCAGGGGCAGGCTCTGCGAAGGCAGGCATCCAGGACTATCTGAAAACACTGGATAGCGCTAAAGCTTCACTTCGTGCCCCGCCTTCGCGGGAATGACGCTAAAGGACGTTTTAAGACTTTTTACGAAAACATCAAGGGTCGGCTTCGATATGTTGTATCAAATTCGAATCTATATTCAATGAATTTTCGTGTTCAGGTTTGCCAACGGTGTTTGTGTTTGTTGGTTTCAAGTCGAATGGATGAAATGATCAATCATGTCGGTATACCAAAAAACATATGACATCATCGTTGTGGGCGCCGGGCATGCCGGCTGCGAGGCGGCACTTGCCGGTGCCCGGATGGGCTGCCGCGTTCTGCTCATGGCCATCGATCTTGACAAGGTGGCTGCCATGCCATGCAGCCCCTCTATCGGCGGTATGGCCAAGGGGCAGCTGGTAAAGGAGGTGGATGCCCTGGGAGGGGAAATGGCCAGGGTCACGGACAAGTCGGCCATTCAATACCGCACGCTCAATACCAAAAAAGGCCCCGCGGTGCATTCATCGAGAACGCAGAACGACAAAATGCGCTACCACAATGCCATGAAGACGGTCGTTGAAAATCAGGCCAACCTGGATCTGAAGCAGGGCATGGTGGAACGGCTGGTGGTGGAAAACGGATCTGTGGCGGGGATCCAGGATCATACCGGGTTCGGCTACAAGGCCGGGGTGGTGGTGTTGGCAACCGGCACCTTTTTAAGCGGCCTGGTCCACATCGGGTTTGCTTCCATACAGGCCGGCCGGGCCGGAGAGTTCGCTTCGTACAGCCTCGCCGAGCATCTTCGGGCACTGGGTTTTGTGCTCGGCAGGATGAAAACGGGTACACCCCCCAGGCTGGATCGTGGCACCATCGATTTTTCAAAATTTGAAGAACACCTGGATGAATCGGAGCCGAAGCCGTTTTCTTTTTTTTCCGAAGGGATTACCCTGCCCCAAATGCCGAGCTATATCGGCCGTACCAGCCCCGAATCCCATCAGATCGTCAGGGAAAATCTAAAGCGTTCCGCCCTTTACGGCGGCGTAATCAAAGGTGTGTCCGCACGTTACTGCCCTTCATTCGAAGACAAGGTGGTCAGATTCCCTGACAAACCGTCGCACCAGATCATTCTGGAACCGGAGGGGCTGGATACCGACGAAATTTATGCCAGTGGCCTGGGAAACAGCCTGCCCATGGAAGTTCAGCTAGAATTTGTCCGCTCGGTAAAGGGCCTTGAATCAGCAGAGATCATGCGACCGGCATATGCCATTGAATATGATTACATTAACCCCGTACATCTCATGCCCACACTCGAAACCAGGCTGATCAGCGGTCTTTACATGGCCGGCCAGATCAACGGCACCTCCGGTTATGAAGAAGCCGCTGCCCAGGGTATTTGGGCAGGCATAAACGCGGCCTGTAAAATTCAGCGGCGCCCCCCCTTTATTCTGGATCGTTCCCAGGCCTATATGGGTGTCATGATCGACGATCTGATCACCCGGGGAACCCGGGAACCATACCGCATGTTCACTTCAAGGGCCGAATACCGTCTGATGCTTCGCGAGGACAATGCAGATCTCAGATTGATGCAGATCGGGAACGAACTCGGATTGATTGACGATGACACCCTGAAAGATGTTGATGACCGCAGACGCCAGATCGCGGATGAAATTACAAGAATAAAAAGAACCGTGATCAAGCCGGACCGCCATGCAACGGCATATCTGGAAAAAAAGGGTACCAAAACACTGACAAACGGGGTTTACCTGGATCAGCTTTTAAAAAGAGCGGAGCTGGATTACGGTGTGGTGGAGAACCTGGCACCGGCCACGAAAAAGATCGGAAGAAAAGTGGTGCGGCAGGTAGAGATCGAAGTTAAGTATGAGGGGTATATCCAGCGGCAGCTCAATGAGATCAAGAAATTTAAAAATCTGGAACGGGTGAAGATACCCGAAAAATTCGATTATGCATCGGTCCACGGCCTTTCGAACGAGCTGAAGGAAAAGCTGACCGAGATAAGACCGGCCTCCCTGGGGCAGGCATCCAGAATGGACGGCATGACACCCGCCGCCATCTCAGTTTTGATGATCGCCTTGAAAACAGCCCGCAGGAATGTTGATTCTGGAATTAGGCATTCCGAAATCCGTATTCCATAGCCTGCCTTGACACCGGAGGCCATAGCGCTTATTTTTACTGCTATAATTATAGGTTAGAATAATATACATTAGAAACATTTATTACCGAATTGTTATAGCGGCATTGATACAAGTGGCAAATGATCGAAACTGTTTCTAATGAAGGAGAATTCGTTAAATGTCAGGAAATGATTACTACGGTACCCTGGGTGTCAAAAAAAGCGCCACCGAGAATGAAATAAAAAAGGCTTACCGGAAGCTGGCCATGAAACATCATCCGGATCACAGCAAGGGTAACAAAGCCTCGGAGGAAAAATTCAAGGCGATCAGCGAAGCTTATGCCGTATTGAGTGACAAGGAAAAACGCCAACAATATGATACTTTCGGTTCCACGGATTTCCATCAGCGCTATTCTCAGGAAGATATTTTCAAGAATTTTGATTTTGGAAATATTTTCAGGGAGTTTGGATTCAGGGGGATGAATAGTCGCGGCGGATCCCGATTTTCCTTTGGCGGTGGAGACCCGTTTGGTAACATGGGCAGGCGTCCGGCACAGACCAAGGGATCCGACCTCATTTATGAACTGCCGCTCACCTACAGTGAAATAGCCGCCGGTATCGACAAGAAGATCAGCTTTCAGCACAAAGGGCGCACTGAAAACATTTCCGTTAAAATACCAAAAGGCATGATCGCCGGAAAAAAATTGCGCATCGCTGGAAAAGGCGACATCAGTCAGTTCGGAGGGCCTCCGGGAGATCTCTATATTCAAACAAAGACAACGGGCGATCCGGTTTTTACTTCCAGAGAATACGATTTGTTTGTCGACCGGAAAATTAAATTGAGCGAGTCCCTGCTCGGGACTACCGTCCTCATTCCCACCCTCGATGGCAAGGAACTGAGCCTCAAAATTCCGCCGGGCACAAAACATAAAACCAAGATGCGTCTTACCGGCCGCGGTCTTCCCCATATGAAAGGAAGCGGCACGGGAGACCTTTATGTGTCGATCCATATCATCACACCGAAAACACTGAGTGCCGAACAGAAGGATCTACTGAAAAAATTGGCCGACACCGGTATGTAAAAAAATCAAAATTATTGACAATTCTTTATATCTATTGTACTTCCGTTACGATTAGTAAAGGCAAATCAACCGGTTGTGTCCATCCTGTGAAATCATAACCATTGAGGGGATACCATGATTATTACCTGTGAAGAGTGCAGCACGAGCTTCAACCTGGATGAAAAGTTTCTGAAACCTTCCGGCAGCAAAGTTCGATGTTCGAAATGCCAGCATGTTTTTACCGCCTTCCCTGTCGTTGTGCCGGAAGAAAAGGATACTCCGCCCGAAGATGTTTCCGGCGGTGATGCTGAACCAGAGGGCGGTAGTGCAACGGCTCCGGGCATGGTTGTGCCCCCGGAATCCGACCCTTTGATGGAAACCGAGTCGGTGGGGGACGATGCAGCCGCATCGGAGGATACAGCCCTGGAAGATCTGTCGGAAGACCTGGATCTTGACATGGATCTGGAGCCTGAAGCCGGTGAGGAGGCATTTGCAGACATCGATGTGGAGGCCGTTTCGGAGGATACAGCTCTGGAAGATCTGTCGGAAGACCTGGATCTGGATCTTGACCTGGATCTGGAGCCTGAAGCCGGCGACGAGGTATTGGCAGACGTCGACGCGGAGGTCGTTTCGGAGGATACAGCTCTGGAAGATCTGTCGGAAGACCTGGACCTGGATCTTGACACGGGCCTGGCGTCTGAAGCCGGGGATGCGGCATTGGCAGACGTCGATGCGGAGGCTGTTTCGGAGGATACAGCCCTGGAAGATCTGTCGGAAGACCTGGACCTGGATCTTGACACGGGCCTGGCGTCTGAAGCCGGGGATGCGGCATTGGCAGACATCGATGCGGAAGCAGTTTCGGACGACGCGGTGTCGGATGAATTGGACCTGTCGGCCCTTGACGAGGCTCTGGACATGGAACCCGAGCCGGTGGAGGACGATGCAGCCGCATCGGAGGATACAACTCTGGAAGATCTGTCGGAAGACCTGGATCTTGACCTGAATCTGGAGCCTGAGGTCGGAGACCAGGCCGTGGCCGCGGAAGTTGATGGTGAAGATGCATCGGATGAACTCGACATGTCGGATATCAAATTCGAGATGGGTACCGAAGATGACACGACAGATTTTTCCGAAGACGCGGAGCTGGAGCTTGACCTCGACTTCGAACAGGCGCCCGGTGAAGGCAAAGCCGCGGAAGCGGCGGATGAACTGGATTTATCAGGGTTCGAGGAAACGCTTGAACTGGATTCTCCTCCTGGAGAAGCAATCGTTGAAGATGCCGTCGGGGAGGATGTTGATGATCTCGAACTTGAACTCGAGATGGAAGATGATGCCCTGCCTGAGACACAGCCTGAAGATGTAGACAAAACCGCTAAAGACACGGAAGAGGAGATTGAGGACCTCGACTTTGAGTTGGACATGGAATTCGAGCCCGACGAGGATCTGGATGGTGCGGAGCTGGAACTGGAAACAGATGATACCGAAGACCTTGATATGTCAGATATAGAGGAAATGCTGGAAGTCAAGGACGACGGAGACATGCCCGGGGGCGAAATGGCCGACCTGGACCTGGGTGAACCGGGTGACACAGAGGTTGAGAAATGGAAAGTGACCCCTGGAGACAATGATCTGATGGAAGATACGGCGGAGATCGATCTGTCGGATATTGAGCTCGATGCCGATGGTGTGGAAGACGAGGACTTTGAGGATCAGGAACTCGAGCTTGACCTCGACATTGACGATGGGGCCGTCAAACCGGTAGCCGAAGCAGAAGCGGTAATGTCAGAAGAACCTGAAGCGCTCGATATCTCGCACTTCGAAGACGTGGAAATGGCGGAGGCATCCTCGGCCGGAGTCCTTGGTGAGGGCGATATCGAACTTGAATTCGAAATCGAAGGGGCGGAAACTGCCGATGGTGATGCTTACACCTCTGACGGCGAGAAGACGACGCATCACCCTGAAACAATCAGTATCGGTAAACCAGAGGATATGCCCGATAAAGTTGTAGCAGCAGCCGCCAAAAAACCAAAACAGAAAAAAACCAAGCCGGTGGGTAAGAGTAGTTCTGGAAAACCGGTGATGATATTGCTGCTGCTCCTGATCGTCGCATTTGCAGCTGTGGTTGTCCTTGACCGGTTTGGTATGGAGATCCCTTTTGTCACGGAATATATCAAGCAGGTTCCCTACGTGAATCAGTTGATGCAGCAGGAAGTGAAGAAGTCCGGAGAGATCACCACCTCGAACATCAGCAGCAAATTTGTGGACAACGCAAATTACGGTAAATTTTTTGTGATTACCGGAATGGTGAAAAATGAATATTCTGAAAGCCGCCGGCTAATACAGCTGACCGGAAGACTTTTTGCGAACGGTAAAATGCTGGTGAAGGAAGAGATGATTTACTGTGGAAACACCCTGACCGATATTCAACTGGCCCAGATGGAGATTACGGATATAAACAAAAAGATGACCAACCGTTTTGGTGACAACAAGTCGAATGTCGATGTAAAGCCGGGGCAGCAGATCCCATTTATGGTGGTGTTTTCTCAGCTTCCCCAGGATCTGGAGGAATTTACCATTGAAATAACCGGCTCATTTCCTGTTCAGCCGTAAAATTTCATATTCGACTTGAAAAATGGCTTTCGGCTTGACTTCATAAAATCGAGCTGATACGTAAGCCGCTGTCAAATTTTCCAAGATGGCGATGTAGCTCAGATGGTCAGAGCATGCGGCTCATATCCGCAGTGTCCGGGGTTCAATTCCCTGCATCGCCACCAAGCAGCTGATATCATTGATAAATTCGATGATTTAGGCCCTGTCTTACACAAAGTGCTTACACACTTTGAAAGGCGGGGCTTTTATGTTTCAGGCACCGGACGTCCACAAATCACCTTCCTATTTAGTACGCAATCCATATTCGTATTGTTTCAGAATTATTGTCCCTGAAGATCTGCGCGATATTTTTAACAGAAGAGAAATTCGTATTTCTCTAAGGACTGGGCGATTGTCTGAAGCAAAACAGAAGGCCGGTCTTTTGGGTGGCTTATTCGGACAGCTGTTCGCCCAGATCCGAGCCAATAGGGCCACTTTTGGCCGCGCAGATGTGGAAGCCAGGATTCGAGAATTCCTTGGGTTTGTCCTGGACGAATCCGGGAATCTCCCCAGGTCAAATTCAGGTCCCATTGTTTACACACCCGCTGCCGGTATCAATTTGAAAAGGCTAATAGATGAGTATGTTACTGAAAATATACGCTCAGATCGATGGTCAGAGCGTACAATCAAGGAATACAGAACCTGCCT
>Ga0164313_10004831_pt1 | contig 11936 bp, 7 predicted proteins | sample GuaBasSedimGuay4_FD_113735 | JGI IMG/M metagenome (GOLD analysis project Ga0164313, IMG submission 113735) | Subseafloor sediment microbial communities from Guaymas Basin, Gulf of California, Mexico - Guay4, Core 4569-4, 0-3 cm | ecosystem: Environmental > Aquatic > Marine > Hydrothermal vents >... | reverse complement strand
TGAACGATCTTGAATTCACCATTCGTATTAAATTTTAGTTTGATGTTATTTTGTGCATTTATGTTAAATACAAAAATTAATAAAGCAATAAGGGTGTAATATTTTTTCATTTCACTTTTTATTTTTAATAATTAATTTATCGTTTGAAGGTAGTTTTGGAAACGATTGATGAGGTTCAATTTGATACCAATAGGCCACTGAGGCCAGGTCATCCTGTAGCGGCAGATAGCCATCAGGACCCCATCCCAGACTTTGTATTGTGATTTTTAGATCTTTATCAAATCGGATCGGATCCAAAACATGCCAACGATATTGTCCAAATACTCCGATAAATCCGTTGATATTAGATTCCTTTACCTCATAAAATCCTGAGTACAAACTACTAAAAGAATCATAATACATTTTTCCATCTATTTTTCGATCGTTATACCCGTAGGAACCTAAAAAATAATCTTCCTCACCTGTGGTGCAAATTGTTGGAAACTCTTTATCACCATCCATATAGAATTTCACTTCCCCTTCTCCCCACCAACCACTTTTTCGTGCGCCGTGGGCCAGATAAGTTCCAACATATTGTCCTTTGCCTTTTATTCCGTCAACTATAGTAAATACTTCCTTATAGGGTAGTTTATTTACTCTACGAAACTGAGCATGAAAATAGGGGGTTTCTTTTGCAATTTTTTCAAGAGAATAATTTATCTGATAGTAAACAGTAGCTTCCTTTTTGGATCTATTTTCCATAGTAATTCTGCATTTTTTCCTAAAAGGCATTTGCCAGTAGGAATTAAATCCACTTCGGGGATTAACAGCAACTGTAGCCGAATTGATCACGGGTTCATTCATTATTCCCCATCCAGCAGCAAAAAAATCACCAACAGGAACTTCAATGGAAGGCTCTTTTTCATCATCCCAGTAAAACCTTAAAATCATTAATCTGTATTCACCAACAGGTGTCATCCAAATATGATTGATAATCCCTGCATCATTGATCTCACCCAGAGTAAAAGTTTCTCCGGGTTTGATATGAATTTTTGGATTCACTTTCCATCCCCGTCCTAATTTTCGTGCCGCTTTTGCTGCAGTACCTTCTTCCAGAGTTGCCATTCCTCCTTTGCCTTTTTCTCCGGTAAAATTTTCGGGACTTATAGACCTGGTTTGTGCATCGGAGAGCTGATAAAGATTTCTTAAACTGTTGGTTTGACAGAAAGATGTTGTAAGACCAGAGACTATAATTACTATAGACGAAATTAATAATTTTAATTTATTCATAATTTAAATGTTAATTATGCTCAATGAATTTTGTGAAAATAATAATTTTGTGGTATTTCCTGCCTTTCAATGCCAGGCCCTTCCCATGTTACAATATCCCATTTCTTGTTTCCTAACTGGAAATATTTTTGTGATATTTTATAGATTCCTTTGTGGATGGCAATTGCCCCACCTCTAAATTTCTTATCGTCAAGAAAAAAAGTATTTCCGTCATTGGATGATATTGAAATAGTGTAAATACCATCCTTGGGGATCTTTAAGTAACCTGAAAAAGTATAGCCAAAATAATCTTCCCTCTTACGTTCATCTGCTGTTATTTTTGAAATTATTCCTGTCTCCAAGGGTTCTAATTTATCCAGTTCAAATTCATCCATCACATGTGCATGGTAATATTTGTATTTTAATCCTGGAGAAAAATTGAATTTTTTCTCATAATTGGTATAATTCACATATTGTAATTTTTCCATATGGATAAAAACAGGAACACTTGGCAGTATTCCTTTTTTAAATGCAGTAAATTTGATTTGCGTGGTCTTGTCAACAACAATAGGCTCTTTATAAATCGATGATTCTTCTGTTGGATCGCTTCCATCGGTCGTAAAATAAATTTTAGCATCTTTATCATCGCATTTCATCGCTACTTTACCGGTATGTAAAAAATATGTATCTGAAGTAACAGCATAGGGGAGCGTAACAAAAGGTTGAAGAGGTTTGGTAAATGGCCTGGTTTCTTTGGCTGATCCCCATTTTTTATTTGGTTTATCTCCCATCTTAAAAATAAATGTACTTCCGTTAAGTATCTCACTATGGTTGAAATAAGACTTATTGTATTCTTTACCATTTAAAGTTGCCGACTGTATATACTTATTTTGAAGGGATACATTTTTAGCTTTTACAATGAATTTTTTTCCATTTTCAAGATGGATTGTGATTTCATCAAAAACTGGAGTTCCAATAACATAGGTTGGATCACCAGGACAAACGGGATAAAATCCCATAGCGCTCATAATATACCATGCTGACATCTGGCCACAATCTTCATTCCCACTAATTCCATCGGGTTTATCGTCATAAAGTGTTTCAAGTATTTGCCTGATCATGGATTGTGTTTTCCATGGTTTGCCAATATAATTGTATAAATATGCCATATGGTGGCTTGGTTCATTACCGTGTGCATATTGACCAATAAGTCCTGTTACATCTACAATTACATTATCGTGTTTTGATTGTACCGTAAATAAATTATCCAGCCACTTATCAAATTTTTTATCTCCTCCAATTGAATCTATCAAACTACTAATGTCATGCGGTGCGAATAAACTGTACTGATAGGAATTTCCTTCCACAAAATGATGTGTTCCTTCTGTAGGGTCAAAAGGCGTAAGCCAGCTGCCATCTATGTTTCTGGGTCGCATAAATCCAGTGGATTTATCAAATAGATTCTTATAGAATTGGGCTCTTTTTTGGTATTGTAAGTAATCCTTTTCTTCTCCTAAATGTTTTGCCATTTCTGCTATACACCAATCGTTATAAGAATACTCCATAACTTCTGAAACAGAACCTCCGGGCTGGTAACCCATTATAGAGTAGTTTCCGGTTTTATCTACCTGATTTTTCATGGCTTTATACAATAGGTTTACATCATAATCTCGGATTCCTTTACTGTAGGCATCCAAAATAACTGGAAGTGAATGATGACCGATCATAGAACCTGAATATTCACCCCAGATCTCCCAATGGGGCAATCTCCCTCCATTTTTATACACTTCCAAAAATGTTTTCATATAATCATTCATTCTTGAAGGATCGATAATGGTGTAAAGAGGCATTTGTGTGCGAAAGACATCCCATAATGACCATATGGAATATCGTGTAAAGCCATCGGCTTTATGAATTTTTCGATTAACACTTCGATATCTGCCATCCACATCGTTTAATGTGATTGGAGCCATGGCCGTATGATATAAACCTGTATAAAAAATTCGTCGTTCCCTTTCCGTACCTCCTTTAACTTCAATCTTCGACAAATGATTTTCCCAAAGTTGTTCGGCTTTGTTTTTTATCTTTTCAAATTTCCAATCTTTATTTTCAGCTTCTAAATTTTTTCTTGCACCCTTTAAGCTTACCGTTGAAATTCCAATTTTTACAAGAATTTCTTCATTTTCTTCTGTTTGGTATTGCACAAATGCTTTGATGTTCTTTCCATCTGCTTTTTTGATGCCTCCCACTATTTTATCGTCAATAGCTAATCCATAAGATTTGAAAGGTTTGGAGAATTTGGCATAGAAATAAACATGTTGATCTTTTGCCCATCTTTTAGATCTTCGTAATCCTTGAATTTCTGTATTACTAACGATTTCTAAATGAGATTCCAAAACATGATCTCTGTTCTTAATATCAATGATGATATTTGATTTCTCTGATTTTGGAAATGTATATTTGTGAAATCCACTTCGAGTTGTTGCAGTAAGCTCAGCTTTGACATTGTAATTATCTAATAAAACGCTGTAGTATCCGGCAGATGCAAATTCATTTTTATGATCAAAAGAGGAGCGATAACCGGTTTTGGAATTATTTTCATCGCCTGTAATTACGGTTGGCTCACCGGTGGTTGGCATTAACAAGATATCACAAAATTCAGGAGCACCTGTTCCACTAAGGTGGGTTTGACTAAATCCCATAATCGTTTTGTCTGAATAGTGATAACCCGAGGAACCATCCCAGTTTTCCCAACGGGTATCCGGACTAATCTGTACCATTCCGAAAGGAACCATGGCTCCCGGAAAAGTATGACCATGACCACCTGTTCCAATCATGGGATCCACATACTGTATAAAGTTGTTGTTTTTTGAATTCTGACAAGAAGAGAAAACAATAAAGCCTAAAAATATCAGGATTGCTTTTTTAAATTTGTGATTTGTTTTCATAAATTACTTATTATTATTTTATATTCGTATGAAAATTTTCTTTTTAAACATCCAATAGGTGATATACCATAAGAAAAACAGAACGATCATACTCAAAATAATAGGAGTGATTAACTCTCCTGCCCATCCAAATAAGGCATTGGAAAATGGAAGAACGATCTTTTGTATAAGATCTGCTCCTCCTACATGAGCAAATAAATAGATAAACAATGGATTCAATCCAACAACAGCAAAAATCCAGACTCCTTTTTGATACTTTTTGATATCAATAATCCAGTAACATAGTGCAAGTGCCAGGAAAGTCCAACCTCCACTGGCAAAAACAAAGGTACTTGTAGCAATCCGTTTGATAATAGGAGTAATTCCACTCAATCCAAAACCAATTACAAGACCAATCACACCGGCAATGACCAGAATTTGAATTTTCCTTTTATCGGTTTTTTTACTCATTAATAATTGACCGGCAAGTACACCCCAGATGGTATGGGCTGTTGTGGGAATTGCATTAAATATTGCCCAGCTACTATTATTTTCTGCTCCTGAGATTTGTATATTTAACCACGAACCAAAATTTTCACCGTTTACAAAAGCATGATTAAAGCCTTCAACAGGGAAAAATCGGTAAGCTGCTTCACTAATCAAAATTAACAACACTGAAAAGGCGATCTGAACAGCAGGTTTTTTTCTCATTACCAAAAATGCCAACATATAAGTTACCGAAAGCTGTGCCAGAACATTCTGAAATCTAAAGACGATCTTTCCGGGATCGATACAATAGAGAGCCCACCCTAGGAATAACAACAACAAAGATCTTTTAACAGCATGTTTCAACAGCTCATTATAAGTAGCCCCCTTTTTCATCCTGTTAGCAAAAGATAAAGGCATGGCTACACCAACAATAAACATGAAAAATGGCTGGATCAGATCCCAGAAGTGCATCCCTTCCCAACTCATATGATGAAATTGCTTTCCAATAGAATAAATAAATGTCCCATTCAGTTCGGGAGCTGTTAGATAAATAAACAGATGTGAGAATTCTGCAATTAGCAGGAACATGGTCAGTCCTCTGAAAAAGTCAAGTGAAAGAAGGCGGTTATTCTTCTTTTCCTCTAAAAGGATTTCTGTATTATTATCTGTTATTTTTGTTTCCATACCAATTGTTTTTTATAAAATTTCTTTGAAATAAAAATTCAACCTTATTGAACCTCATTTAACTCCCTGTCTCAGTCGTATTCCTTTTTATAATCCTTTTTTCTTCTTCAATTGTGAGATTTACTCTTATATGTTCTATAAAACTTTCATCTTTTACCGGAATATACTTACTAGCATCCGTTCTGTAGATCAGCTCATCTTCGTAATCTAAAGGAGCAATCCTGTTAGGAAATTTATACGCTCCTTCAATAAATGAACTTTTTATATCTACCTGTTGAGCAGTTACACTTATCGTAATAAAAAAAGTGAAATTAATAGTGATCTGACTATATTTACATAAATTATTTAAATAAAGTTTAAACATTCTAATTTCATAAAATTATAATGATTTTTTCAAAAGAACTTATTAAATAACCCTAAATAGTAAAGATATATTACCTTATATATGAATAGAATAGTCATAGTTTATTCTATTCATTTGACTAAAAAATGAATTTAGATCAACCTATAATATTCTCCAATTGTTTATTCAGAACTTTTTTATTTACTTCTATAAAATAATTGTTCAATCATTTATTCTAATTATCAAATAACAACTTTCTATTTTTCTACTACAATTTTAAAATCCTGGAACTCTACCCAATACTGTTTTTTATCTGGCGATCCAGCAGCCATACCAATATCAACAGCAGAGTTTAATCCGGGAATATCATTTGTTTTTCGTTCAACTTTCCAATTTGTGCCGTCATAACTTACATATCCTGTAAAACTATTTCCATGACGAACCAGTTTTAACCATATTGGAACAGTTACATTTTCAGGGATATTCTCACTGCTAGCTTTGTGCATGCAACCATCTCCAAATTCATCGTAATTAATTCCAGCACGGCCTGTAGATCCAAACATTAAAACAGAGCCTTTACTTCCTGGTTCTGTGTCAAAACTTTTTGTGATATCGTTTCGAACGAACAGTCCTGAACGAAACCATTCATGTGTACGGTTACCAAAAGCAGTAATTTTTACTATTGCCACAAAATCACCTTTTACCTTTTTTACAAAAATGGATGCGTATGAATCTTCAGCATGGAAAAAATCGGAACCACTTGCTTTAATTTTATAAATTTTATTTTTTGTATCAATCTTCATTTCAGATGGTTCTGCTGTTGGTGAAGTGTAAGTTTTTACAGATTTTTTTGAAATAGTCAACTCCTTTTGATCGTACATAGAAAGGTTTGTTTCTGCGCTATTTCCAATTCGTACAACATGTTCACCTGCTTTTGACTTAAATTGAAATTCAACCATTTTTGTTTCATTTGCCTCTACCATAATTCTATTTTCAGCAATAATTTTATTATCAACAAAAAGTTGTACATGCGTTTTTTGAGCTGAGTTTTGCAGGTTTTTAGCAGTTGCAATGATTGTAACTTTTTCTCCGGAAGGAATTCTGTTTTGAGAAAGATTCAGGTCTTCAAAAACAAATGCAGGTTTATCACCTTCTACATTAAAAGATTTATATGCGGTTTCACCAATTGCCACTTCATGTTTACCTGGTTCGTAGATACGAAGATCGAATTTTATTGTGCTTGAGTTGTTATGAATAATTGGGAACAATTTCTTTTTAAAGATCTTTCCATCCAGATAAAGATCAATAGAAATAATTCCCGTAGATCCCACATTATTTAATTCGGCACTTATATTAACAATGCTTCCTGTTGTAGCGGCTCCGGAAGGTGTTTTTTGTGGAATAGAGACCATTAAATTACTGTATTTAATTTCAGGTTCTCCGTCAATGATCTTTTCTGGTTTATTTTTTGGAGCATCTATTTTGAAGTTATTTCGATAGATATTATCTACCAAATTTGCAGCACATAATTTCATTTCACCCTGTGCAAGATTAAAGTAAATATTCTCTTCAGATACCCATTGAGAAGACATGTTATCAAACCAAAATGCAACATTATCATTGAAAAATCCGGCATTTACATCATGGATCAAATTTCGGCGAACCACAGAATTGAAGGTTAACCCGGTAGTTTTGATTGCACCCGAATCATCAGCATCTTTTTGAACATCATCCAGGTGATTGTATTCTACTAAATAATTTCCGTCAATTGCTTCCTCCAGATTTCTCCAGCGACCAACATCAATAGCATAACGACCTCTGGTTTTTGTAATGTAGTTGTGTGAAATGGTTGTATAAAGAGAATTTACAGCATAAATATTTACACCTCCACAATCGTAAATTTGATTGTACGAAATAGTAGTTTCGCGAAGAATATCTTCAGCACCTTTAGGATTTTCTTCGCCTTCAACAATAATTACCCGGTTTTCTATTTTTTCAAAACGATTTTCAATAATTCGAGTTTGGTAGCATCCTTTATTCAAACGAATTCCGGCTCCCTCGCAGGAACGTATTTCAGAATTCACTAATTCGAAAGCATGAGCATATTCAATAGTAATTGCATTATTTCCAGGCAGAGTGCCTTCAAAAGTAAGTCCGTATAATCTTAAGTTTCTAACAGGTTTATTTTTTTCTCCTCTTATAGAAATCAATTGATCTAATTGAGAAGAGAAGATGTTTAAGTTATTTGGGTCGATATTTTCATCTTCAGGAAGATAACTCAATTCCTGGTTTTTTTTATCAAAAAACCATTCTCCTGGGACATCTAACAAGGCTTTTATATTTTCTACATAATAGCGAGGAGGAACAATTACAACTCCATTTTCGGGATTCTTGAAATAGGCAATTTTATTTTTTTCATCAATTTTTGCAAAAGAATTATTTCCGCTGTGCCAACGCAAAAGCATGAATACACGATTGTCCTCCATGTCATCCCATTTTTTTATATCACCTTTCCTGAAAGGCAATTCGCCAGTAGTTTTTGAAACTGATGGAGGTGTAAAATATCCTGTATTTGGGGTACGTGCCAAAGTTTGAAGCTTGCCATTAGTGAGTAGCATTTTTACTGTATGATCATTTATTTTGGTCGTCCATATCTTGCCATTCTGTTTCCAGTTTGTAATTTGTTTCCCACCTGAAATTATTGGTTTTTCATCTGGATAAGCGGCATAAGTCACATAATGATCCCGTAGTTTATGGTACTCAAAAGCTCCTGTTGGTAAGTTGGTTTCTACACGCTCACCACCATCTTCAGGTATAAAAACAAGTGGATTTTCAAACGAATAATAACCATCACGAATTAAAACAACAATATCTTTTCCCTTTCCTAATTTATGAGGAGATCCGATCCATCGCGTTTCAACCGGATCTTTTTTTGGCTTGTAAATATCTGCTTTTAATTCTCGAACGGCTTTCTGAGCTCTTTCTATTGTCGCAAAAGGTCCATCAGTTTTATTGGTATTTTGATTAGCCAGTGTTCCAGACCAACTGTCATTTCCATCTGTTGATACATAAAAATCTGCAGTAGCATTTTTTACATCAAATTTTTGCCATTTTTCACCGCGTAATAATTTTCCTTGTGTGATATCAGGCACTTGAGATTGCATTTGTAAAATACTCAAAAACAATAATATACTTAATAAGGTGAATCTGGAATACTGTATTGATATCATAATTATTATTTATTTTTTTGGAAAGCGAATCAATTTTAAAATTTCAATTTTTTCTCCTGTTTCTATAGATTGACGTGCAGCAATACCTATTAAACTTGATAAAATACCCGCTCGGCTACCAGCTCGTTTGTTTAAAGGATCAGGTTGATTTGGTTTCAGAAGCATATCCTTCATCTTATCATCTGCTCCACCATGACCTCCTTTAGGTGGAGTAATACCCCATGTTATTGAATCACCAAAATTCTTTGATAAACGTAACTCAATACTATGATCTGTTTCCCAAGATTGACGTGCAAAAATTCTCACATCTAACCTGCCTTTTTCCCCAGTTAAAGAAATACGTTGCCCTTCATAAGGCATAAATGCATTCATTGAGTAATTTAGAATTGTACCATTATTATATAAAACTTCTACTACAGAAGTATCATACGAATCAATCTCGTTATCCCAGACACAACCATCACGAAAGTAACCATCTATATCTTCACATTTACCGTATAATTCCATAGAATTTTTACTTTTTGTCATATCCCAATAAAATTTACATTTATTCTGAAAAGTACAGGTTCGGCAATTTCTGCCCCTAAATGAATTATTATTCCCATAATAAGCCAAACGTCCTGTTGCTTTTACTTCTAGTGGTTCTGCATCCAGCAACCAGTTAACCATATCAAAGTGGTGTGATGCTTTGTGAACTAATAAAGATCCCGAATTTTTAATTTTACCGTGCCATCTTCTATAATAGGATGCCCCATGATTGACATCTAAATATTCCTGAAAATCAATAGAAATAATTTTACCCAGATCTCCTGATAAAATAATTTTTTTGATCGCATCAGATTCCATCATATATCGAACATTAAAGGTAACATCTACTTTTTGACCTGTTCTTACTTCGGTATCTAAAATCCGTTGACAATGATCGACTTCTGTGGCTACAGGTTTTTCTGAAATAACATTACAACCCAACTCCATAGCTCTTACAATATATTTTTCATGTGTACAATCAGTAGTAGTAACTATAACTGAATCCGGTCTAGTTTCTTTGATCATTAAATCAAAATCTTTTGCTTCATAAGTTTTGGCAGAAGTCCCAATTCTTTTTTTAGCAACCTCCAAACGTTTATAATTGCTGTCGCATAATCCTACCATTTCTACAAAGTCACCATAATAGTCCACCAACTCTTTACCCCAAGTACTTGTACCACGTATACCGGTTCCAACCATTGCTATTTTTAATTTTGTTTTTGGGGATTTTGCAAAAATGGGATGAGACAGTCCCATGGGTAAAATCGCAGTTGCAGCAATAAATTTAGAACTGCTACTGATAAATGTTCTTCTGTTAATCCTTTTTGATTCTACCATTTTTAATTTTTTAAAGTAATGATGCTGCTTCTTTATCAAGGTAAAGCCATGTTGCCTTATGATTTTGTAAAACTGAAGAAGGAACCATGGGTGTAACTTCTCCCTGTACTGCCCCTTTAACAGCTTTTGCCTTTCGCTTGTCAGGTACAGAACAAATAATACTTTTTGATTTTAAAATTTGATTAACAGACATACTAATAGCTTGTTTTGGAACATCTTTAAAAGTATTGAACCACCCTTCACCCATCTGTTGCATTCTACAATCTTTATCCAGATCCACTACAATATATGGTTCTTCAGTCTCAAAATCAGCGGGTGGATCATTAAAGGCTAAATGCCCGTTTTCTCCAATTCCTACAAAGGCAACATCAATAGACAATTGCCCGATAATTTCTTTAAGTCGTTTACACTCTTTATCGGGATTTTCTTCTGCATTGATATAAAGAAACTCATTTACATTAACAAGATCCACAAAACGTTCTTTTAAATATTTTCTGAAAGATGCAGGATGAGTTATTGGCATGCCAATATATTCATCTAAATGAAAGCAAGTAACTTTTGACCAGTTAATATCTTGTTTAACAAGTTCTTTCAACATTTCAAACTGTGATACACCAGTAGCAATAATTATATTTGCTTTTCCATTTTTAAGAATAGATGCCTGAATCAATTCTGCTCCTTTTTGAGCTGCAACTTTACCAAGTTCTTTTTTTGTGTTTGAAATGATTATATTCATATTTTAAACTTTAAATAAAATTGAAGGGTTTAAATAGGTAAGTTGGTGTATTTCTTCATCATTAAATCCAATTTTTTTCTTTAAATTAAGTTCACTTGATTTCATATCAATAGCAGATCCTGCAAAATTTGTTTTGCCGGGTTCTCTTACAATTCTATCTAAGCCAACCTCTAATTCAATATTGCTGAGAGAATATTTTCCTGGTTTAGCACCAGCTGCCGCCATTGCATCTGTTGTGATGATACAGTTTTCAATTCCTGCAAGTTGAATATAATTTTTTAATGCATAAAATGGTATGTGAATCCCATCTGCAATAAAACATATGATAAGGGCATCTTTAAGAGAAAGAACTCTCTGAATTATATTATCATGCCTTGCTAACTCTTGTGGACAGCCATTCCCAAGATGAGTAAACATACTTAATCCAGCATCAATTGCTGATCTTAATTCTTCCAGATTAGGATTACAATGTCCGGCTGATATTGTAATTCCCTGAGAGAATAAATATTTCGTCAGCACATTATTTTTATCAATTTCAGGGGCCAGGGTAACGATGCGCGTAAGGCCATCAGCCGCCTCCAGTAATTCCTTTAATTTATCAATATCCGGCTTTAAAATATGTTCTTTTGGATGTGCTCCCCTGTATCCGTTGCTATTATTTAAAAAAGGCCCTTCAATATGAATACCTTTGATCATATCATAAACTAAAGCATCTTCTTTACGAAGATCAACTAGTTTCTTGATCCTTGAGACCATATCTTGGAAATTAGTGGTGATTATTGTAGCAAAAATCCCCTCGACATGATCTTCTTTAAGTTTTGAGCATGCTCTTCTAAGATACTTTAATTTCAAATTATTCTGATTAAAGTCAACACCACCATAACCATTTACCTGAATATCAAAATATTTATTTT
>Ga0164313_10004830_pt1 | contig 11937 bp, 4 predicted proteins | sample GuaBasSedimGuay4_FD_113735 | JGI IMG/M metagenome (GOLD analysis project Ga0164313, IMG submission 113735) | Subseafloor sediment microbial communities from Guaymas Basin, Gulf of California, Mexico - Guay4, Core 4569-4, 0-3 cm | ecosystem: Environmental > Aquatic > Marine > Hydrothermal vents >... | reverse complement strand
GGTGCATTGCAGGGGAAAGTTATCGACAAAGACACAAAAGAACCTATTCCTTTTGCCAACATTATTGTTGAAAATAAAGGCTCGCAGGTAGCAGGTACATCTTCCGATTTTGATGGCAAGTATTCAATAAAGCCGCTCCCGCCGGGAAAAATGGATGTGAAAGCTACTTTTGTTGGGTATAAAACCAAACTCATTCAGGGTGTTACCATTGGTGCCGATAGGATTCGATTTTTGGATATCGAACTTGAAGCCACAACCGAAACGCTTGAAACAGTTGAGATTGTTGATTATAAAGTACCCTTGATCGATAAGGATCAAACTGCGAGCGGAGCGACCATAACGGCTGAGGAAATAGCTAAAATGCCACAGCGTGATGCAAATGCAGTGGCCACTACAGTGGGGGGTGTGTTTTCCGAAGATGGCGAACGCGGATCAGTTCGTGGTGCCCGGGGGGATGCTACGGCTACTTTTATTGATGGTGTTCGCGTTATCGGGGTAACTACAGTTCCGCAATCTGCCATCGAGCAGGTGGATATAATACTCGGCGGTGTGCCCGCCCGTTATGGTGATGTTACCTCTGGTATCATTAACATTACCACCAAAGGGCCTGCCCGTCAGTTTGGTTTTGGCGTTGAGCTTGAAACATCTAAACTTCTTGATAACTTTGATCATAACCGTTTTGGCTTTAATATCATGGGCCCTCTTATCAGAGGCAAAAACAAAAACAATACATCCTTTCTTGGTTTCTTCATAGCCGGTGATATTAATATCAATGGTGATGGCCGGCCATCTGCAATTGGTTACCAAACGACAACCGAAGATGCTTTAAAATTTATTGAACAAGACCCCTTGCGACCTACCGGTTTGGGTACCGGAACTTATTATAATTCCTCATTCCTCAGGTCAGACGATTTGCGCCATGTTAAAACTTCTATGAATACCTCAACACAGAGTTACAACTTTATTGGTAATATCAATATCAGAACTACTGAAACCATAAACTTAACAATTGGGGGTAGTTATTTTTATTCAGACGTACATTCATTTTTAGGAAATGGTGTTGGTTATGGAGCATCTTTGGCTAATTATGATAAAAACCCACGCCGAAAAACAACGAATTACAGGGTGTATGGAAAATTTTCACAAAGGTTTCCCGGTTCAGCTGAAAATCAAGGGGCGGTTCGAAATTTTTTCTATTCCGTACAGTTTGACTACTCCAAAATTAAAGGAAGTTTAGGTGATCCTGACCACCTTGATAACTTATTTAATTACGGGTATATTGGACAATTCACTACTTATAAAACACCTACATACGAAAGAGGCAGCGAAATGGTTGATGGCGTTCTTTATGAAGACGTTTGGCTGCTAAACTCATGGGATTTTGACACCCTCGTAGCATGGGACCCAAAAAATGTTAATCCGCTTGTTGCACAATACACATCGAGTTATTACGATATCTATGAGGGTCAATCCGAAGGACATTTCCAAAACCTTGACCAGATCCAACTTGGTGGTGGATTGCTTAACGGTGATACGCCCAAAAACATTTACTCCATTTATCAATCGCCGGGCACAAACCAGACAGGATATAGTGAATTTGATAATGATCAGTACAACATCAGGCTTGATGCGTCACTTGATATTAAAAACAATGCAATCAAACTGGGATTCCAATATGAACAAAGGGTAAATAGTTTTATAAATTATTACCGGGCCACTGATATGTGGACGCAAATGCGTGGATTGGCCAATTTCCACATTAGGGAACTTGATATTAATAACCCGGTTGCTATTGAGTATGACGGGTATGTGGATACCATCATTTATTACCGTAATTATGATGCACCTTCACAGAGAAATTTTGATAAGAACCTGAGAGAAAAACTTGGATTACCTGTTGACGGTTTAGATTTTATTATGACCGACTCCTATAACTCAGAAACAAATACCATGCAATATTATGATAAGTATGGACAGATGCACACTGCAACGCTAAATGACGGCTGGGATATCGGGATGTTTAGCGCAGACGAATTATGGAACCAGGGATTTAGCTATTATACATACAGTGGATACAGCTATACCGGCGGGAAATCTAAATCCCAGGCCTCGTTCGACGACTTCTTTACGGAACAAGATGCAGATGGGAATTTCACCCGTCCCATCGGTGCTTACAGGCCAATCTATATGGCGGGTTACATCCAGGATCAATTTGCATTTAAAGACCTGGTATTTAATATCGGTGTCCGTGTTGACCGTTTCGATGCAAACCAAAAAATTCTAAAAGATCAATTTTCTCTTTATCCAACCGAATCAGTTGGTCAAGTAAATGAATTGCAAGGCCAACCGGTAAGTCATCCTTCTAACATTGGGTCAGACTATGTAGTTTATGTTGATCAGGTGGTTAACCCAAGTTATGTAACGGGATACCGTGATGGTTTTATTTGGTACAACGCAGACGGCGAAGAAATATTTGACCCAAATGTGCTTGACGTGGGTAGTGGTATTTCACCAAAACTTGTGCATCCTGAACAGGACCGGGTTACCATTGAATCTTTCAAAGATTATGAACCTCAGATCAACGTGATGCCCAGGATTTCGTTTTCATTTCCTATTTCTGATGAGGCTCTTTTCTTTGCGCACTACGATGTACTGACGCAAAGACCACAGGGAAATATTTATACAAACCCTGCAACCTGGTATTGGTTCGAGAACATGACTGCAGGCGCCATTAATAACCCTTCATTGAAGCCTAACAAAACCATTGATTATGAGTTAGGGTTTACCCAAAAAGTATCCAATACTTCTTCAATTACCATCACTACTTTCTACCGTGAAATGCGTGAAATGACACAACAATTCAGGTTTAATGGTGCGTATCCCAGGGATTACACTTCCTATAACAATATTGACTTCAGTACGGTAAAAGGTCTTACACTGGAGTTTGATCTTCGCCGCACACGGAATGCAAGAATCAGGGCATCTTATACTTTGCAATTTGCTGACGGTACAGGATCATCAGCTACTACCGCAGCCTCGTTAATCGCTGCAGGGCTGCCAAACCTCAGGTCAACCTACCCAATGCCGTGGGATAGAAGGCACGCATTCAATATTCTGCTTGATTACCGCTGGGCATCAGGAAAAGCTTACAACGGACCAAGAACGAATCGTAAAGACGGCAAGAAACCGATTGATTGGTTAAGCAATACCGGTTTTAGTATGACCATTATTGGTGGTTCGGGTGTGCCTTACACAGCCTCCAGAAATGTGAATTCACCTATTTCTCCCGGACCAAACTTACTTAAAGGTACTTTCAATGGGTCGAGGTTGCCATGGCAATTCCGTGTAGATTTAAGGGTTGACAAGGACATTTACTTCAGATTGAATAAGTCAAAAGGCGATAATGCTAAAACAGCCTATCTGAATGTTTACTTTCAGTTCCTCAACCTGATGGGAACACGGAATGTTGTTGGTGTTTATCCCTTTACCGGCAACCCCGATGATGATGGTTATCTAAGTGCCCCTGAATGGCAGCGCCAGATTAATAGTCAGATAGATCCGCAATCGTTCCGGGACCTTTATAGTGTGTATGTAGATTCCCCATTTAATTACAGTAACCCTCGTCAAATTAGGTTTGGTCTTATATTCAATTATTAAAGGGTCAGCGAAAAAGAAGGATAGAGTATTAAAATGAATGACAAAAACGAAAATACAATGAATAGTTCTCGAGTATTATTATTACTAATAGCTGCAGCTTTATTTACAGGTCAGTTATTTGCAGAAGAATATAAGTATGGGAAAAATTCACAGGCTTCAAACTTAAAGCAAACCGCGGCTGAGTGTGCCCCGGCATCAGCATTTGACTGGCTTGACATTAACAATGTGAGGGCCAGGATTAATAGTGGCGGCGATATGTGGTGGGATTTGCCCGGTGGTGTTGGCCCAAAGTACTTCATCCCAAAAGCGGGTACTGCCACATCGATGTTTTCAGGTGCCTTATGGATTGGTGGTCTTGATATCAATAAACAATTGAAACTTGCCGCGCAAAGATACCGCCAGGTAGGTGTTGATTACTGGACAGGGCCGCTTACAACAGATGGAACTGCGGCAGTTGATGAAGAAACATGTGCCGAATGGGACCGTTTTGCGAATATGACCAGGGCAATGGTTGATGAATTTCTTCAGCATACTGACCCTGAAACCGGTAATTTTATCCCAAGTGATGATTATTCCATCCCAAATGAAATCGAAAACTGGCCGGCACATGGTGATGTCGAAAAATTCCAAAGTTATTATATGGCTCCATTTTACGATGTTAATGGAGATGGTGAATATGTTCCCGAAGATGGAGACTATCCGTATTACGATATTGAAAATGTTTTGTGCCATACCGTAATCCCTACACCCGAAGAGGAAATTGAAGGAACAATTACCGGAAGCATCCTTGCCGACCAGGTAATTAAAGGAGACCAAACTTTGTGGTGGGTATTCAACGATAAAGGTAATATCCACACCGAAACAGATGGTGCTGCCATTGGAATGGAAATCAGGGCACAAGCCTTTGCATTTGCCACTAACGATGTCATCAACAATATGACCTTTTATAGTTATGAGATCATTAACCGATCCACTTTTGAGTTGACAGAAACTTATTTCTGCCCCTGGGTTGATACTGACCTGGGCTATCCACAGGATGACTTTATTGGTTGCGATGTTAACCGTGGCTTAGGTTATTGCTATAATGGTGCTGATGTTGACGGTAGCGGTGAGATTGAAGCATACGGCGATCAACCACCTGCAATTGGCGTTGACTTTTTCCAGGGGCCTTATATGGACCCGGATGGTAGTGATAATCCCGCATACAATGGCGCAGGAATTGATGGGCCTTCTATTGATGGTTGTGATATTGTAAGTATGGATGGTACCTTGCAAACGCTTAGTTACGGACCCGATAATTCCCTTACCGGTCAGTTTCTTGTTGATGCTGCTGCTATAAACGGCGTAAACTTCGGTAACGGTATCGTTGATGATGAACGTTTTGGAATGAGAAGGTTTGTATATCATAACAATAGTCAAACCGACCAGGGTGACCCTGACATTGCACCGGAATATTACAATTACCTGAAAGGTATCTGGAGAAATAACCAGAATATGAGGTACGGCGGTGATGCATTTAGTACAGCAGGAGGAGCAGTAGGGCCGGATTGTGACTTTATGTTTCCCGGAGATACCGACCCATGTAACTGGGGTACTCAAGGACAACCACCAAATGGCGGCTTTAATGTTAATGGAAATTATTGGACTGAAGAAACAGCAAATGATGGATCCCCTAACCCTTCAGGCGACAGGCGCTTTATGCAGTCAGCAGGACCGTTTACACTTCGATCGGGTGCGGTTAACTACATTACAGTGGGTATTCCATGGGCCAGGGCACAAACTGGCGGCGCATGGGCTTCGGTTGAATTGTTGAGGGTAGTTGATGATAAATGCCAGGCACTTTTCGATAATTGCTTTAAAGTGATCGATGGGCCAACAGCACCGGATATTTCCATTCGTGAACTGGATAAAAAACTAATTTTTTATATCACTAACGCATCCAGTTCAAATAATTATAAAGAGAGTTATAAAGAATACGATCCGAACATTATTCAACCGCTTCCGGGTAATGAAGATGGCGATTCCTCTGACCCTTATTATCGCTTTGAAGGTTACCAGATTTTTCAGTTGAAAAACGAAAGTGTGAGTGTTGAAAGCCTGCATAATCCTGATTTGTCAAGATTAGTTGCACAGTATGATATTCATAATGGCGTAACTAAAATTGTAAATTACAATTACGATGAAGCGATTGGATTTATCGTTCCAACTGTTGAGGTTGATGGGCAGGATAATGGAATAGAACATTCCTTTGAACTTACTGAAGATGCCTTCGCCCTTAACGATGTGACCCTCGTTAATAACAAGCAGTATTATTACCTTGCCATTGCCTATGCATACAATAATTACCTTGAGTTTGGCATTGGATATCCAAATTATGATGGACAAACAAACCCTTATTTGTCGGGTAGAAAAAATATTGGCGATAAAACCAGGGGAGGCCTACCCTATGAGGCCATGCCACATAAAACGGTAAATGGAACTGTAATTAATGCAGGATATGGAGAAAGCCCGCAGTTGAAACGAATTGCCGGACACGGTAATGGAGGACTTATCCTTGACCTTACTGATGAGACGATTGAGGAGATATTATCGAAACCACCGGCAGGGCCTGATAATTTATTTGGAAGCCCCGATTACCCGATTTCTTATAACCCCGTTTATGAAATTAATAGTGGGCCGCTCAATGTAAAAGTTGTTGACCCCTTAGGTGTTGTATCTGATAACTATGTTTGGGCACTTGATACACTGTCGCATGCCTTATTATATGATGTGACAGGGCAGCAAGACGTCAGGGGAGATACGGCAAGTAAGTATGTGGGCAATTGGTATGTGCAGAAAGAAAGTAATGGGAAAGAAACCAAAAGCGACACCACCATTTTAATTAAAAATGAGCAGCTTTTCGAGGGAGACGGATATTCGATAGATGCATTCCAGCCTTATACTGCCGGTCCACACGACATTGGAACCATTCTAATTAGTGGATCATACGATACATTGACAGCGGTGTTGGCACCTAATAACGCGCTTTTGTTATCATCAATTCATTATGCCGACAGTTCCAAAAGATGGTTAAGTGGTATCGAAGACCTTGATGTTCCAGGATCACCACTGGATTGGATCAGGGCAGGAACACATAAGGAAGTTTCCGGATCAGGCGGGGGTCTGGATCCGCTTAACAATGACTGGCGTATGAAACCCGAGCCACCGGAACCCTGGGATCCGGACGGAGCATATGAAAAAATTGTGAGGGGTACCTGGGCACCATATTGTTTAGCAAGTTATGGTACAAATGTGGCTGAATTAACTTTTGGGAACCAAAGTAAAGTTGGCCCTGCGATGAACAGGGATTCAAAACTTGATTCAAAAATGGATGAATTAGCAAGTGTTGATATTGTATTTACACCTGATAAGTCGAAATGGACGCGTTCGCCCGTGCTTGAAATGAGTATTGATACGATTCTGGCTGAAGGCAATGTTAATAGGTTTGCTCTCAGGGCTTCACCTTCGGTTGATAAAGATGGTGATCCTGGCTCATTTGGAATGGGTTCGAGTGATAACGAAGGCGACCCTAACTACATTAGCGATCATGGTATGGGCTGGTTCCCGGGTTATGCAATTAATGTTGAAACCGGTGAGCGATTAAACATCATGTTTGGTGAAGATTCATTCCTTGCTGCGCAAAATGGACGCGATATGTTGTTTAACCCACCTGGCCGGGATCCCAGTTTACTTGACGATCCGCAAATGCAACTTGATGACCCGAATATTTTTAGCGGCACCTCGCCAAATACAACACCGGTTATGGGAGGTAAACACTATGTGTATATTATGGCACACCGAAACGAGAGATATTATGATACACAAGTAGACACACTTGAGATCAATATCAATATGCCGGCTTATGATGCAGGTAGATATGCCCATTCGGTATTGGATACAGTATACCAATCCAAATTTTTATATGGTGCGCAACCACTCTTCTCATCGTGTATGTACGTTGGCGTGCCAATGGGCATTGAAGGAACGGAATGGCTCAATAACGAGGTTAAAATTCGTATCAGGTTGTCTGTGCCTTATAAAAGAGGTTACTCCGATGTACCCCTCGATACCATATATGAAGGAATAGATATTAACAATGGCTATCCCATGTATGAATATTCAATGGACGGGTTTGAAACCGAAACAAATAATCCGGAGAAGTTTGCGAGTGACCTCGATGAAGTAAATATTGTTCCGAACCCGTATTATGCATACTCTACTTATGAAAATAATCCGATCGATACACGGGTGAAGTTCACTAATTTACCTCAAAAATGTACCATTACCATTTATAATGTAAGTGGTATAAAAGTGAGGCAGTTCTCAAAAGATTCACCAAATACCACGCTTGAGTGGGATATGAAGAACTTTGCTACTGTGCCTATTGCCGGTGGAATATATTATATACATGTTGTTACCGATAATGGTGAGAAGATATTGAAGTTCTTCTGCATTCAAAGAGTGCCTGATTTGAACACGTTCTAAAGTATGTTGAATTATTAAAAAGAAAACAGAGAATAAATCATAACGACTATGAAATATTTTTACAGATACCTGATACCGGCTCTTATAGTCTTGTTGGTTTTACCGACCGGAAACCTGGCATTTGCAGGAAATAAAGACAGGTCGGGGCAAGCCGGCGCGTCAGAGCTGCTCATTAATCCGTGGACACGAAGTGGTGGATGGGGCAGTGCGAATATGTCAAGGGTGAGAGGCGTTGAAGCCATGTGGGGAAATATTGCCGGTGCTGCATTTACAAAGGGCACGCAATTCGAATTTGCCTATACCGATTGGTTGCGCGGGACAGGAACTAAAATAATTGCTTTTGGCCTTACACAAAAAGTGGGTGATGCCGGGGCTTTTGGTCTTCAGGTCATGTCGATGAGTTTTGGTGAAGTAGAAATCACAACCACCAACAGTCCTGATGGTGGAGTAGGCGTTTATAAACCCAACATGATGAATTTTGCACTCAGTTATTCCAAAGCATTTTCGAATAGCATTTATGCAGGAATCGTCGTTAAAATGATTTCAGAATCAATCGCTGATGTTTCAGGTTTTGGTATTGCGCTTGACGTGGGTATCCAATATGTTACAGGTGCAAATGATCAAATGACTTTTGGAATTGTACTGAAGAATGTAGGTCCGAAAATGAGTTTTTCAGGTGACGGACTCGATATTAAAGCTTTATTGCCCGGAGGTCAGGAAACACTGAATACGGTGCAACAACGCTCAGCAGCTTTTGAAATCCCGGCCCAATTGAGTATTGGTGTGGCTTACGATTTTCTCATGCCTGCCGATAACAGGATTACCCTTGCGGGAAATTTTGTGTCCAACTCATTTTCAAAAGATCAATTCACATTGGGTCTCGAATATGGTTTCAAAAATATATTCATGTTACGCGCCGGATACACCTATGAGCAAGGCATCTGGGATGATATCAATACTTCTGACAGGACCAACGTGAACAGTGGACTGAGTGCAGGTGTAAGTGTAGCAGTGCCAATTAATAAAGAAAAAGGCAGCTATATTGGTATTGATTACGCTTTCCGCGAAACCGTTAGCTTTAACAATAACCACACTATCGGTATAATATTTAATTTCTAATAACCATATTGTCTGCAAAGTAATATTCGGTATCTTTGCAGCCTGAAAGGACTCTTAATTGTGATTAGGGGTCTTTTTATCTTATTATTCAATCACTAAAACGATACAAGATATTAAAGTTGTTTGTTATGTCTGAATCAAAATACGTTACAGAAGAAGGACTGCAACTCCTGAAAGAGGAACTCGAAAATCTTATTTCTGTCGAGCGTCCAAGTATTTCGAGACAAATTGCAGAGGCACGTGATAAAGGCGACCTTTCGGAAAATGCTGAATACGATGCCGCTAAAGAGGCGCAAGGATTACTCGAATTGAGAATTTCAAAAATGCAGACAAAACTTGCCAATGCAAGAATTATTGATGAATCGAAAATGGACAGCTCTAAAGTGCTGATCCTTTCCACGGTGGCCATCAAAAACCTGAAGAATGGGACAACAATGAAATATACGCTGGTCCCTGAGGAAGAAGCCGACATAAAAAATGGCAAAATATCAGTAGAATCCCCCATCGCGCAAGGCCTTCTCGGTAAAAAAGCAGGCGACCAGGTCGATATTAAAGTACCCGCCGGTACCATTACTTTTGAGGTAATCGATGTTACCCGTTAGTAAAAACCGTTTCTTTATTCATGCTTTTTTAATCATTATTTGTAATTTTGGGTGAACTCCAAATAATTACAAAAATGGCTTCGATATTTACAAAAATCATTCAGGGGGAAATACCCTCTTACAAAGTTGCCGAGACTGGGCTTTTTTATGCTTTTCTGGATATTAATCCCTTGGCGAAAGGGCATACACTCGTAGTCCCCAAAAACGAAGTTGACTATATTTTTGATGTAGATGATGCTTTGTATAAAGAACTTTTTGGTTTTGCAAAAAAAGTAGGACTGGCCATCGAGGGCGTGATCAATTGCAAACGCATCGGGATGATTGTTTTTGGTTTGGATGTTCCCCATGCCCATATTCACCTGATCCCCATCAATAAATCGAGTGAAATGAATTTTTCAAGCCCCAAAGTAAAATTGAGCCCCGAAGAGTTTCAGGAAATTGCAGAAAAGATAAACATTAAATTCAACCAGACCCAGGACTCAGAACCCGGAACTTGATCCGGTAGCTGCCGGACGTACCCCCGAAACCCGTAACCCTAATACGCCCGGATATTCCGGCCTTCAATATAATTAATAAAGGATTGATTGACGACCCTGTTTCCGCCGGGGGTCGGGTAATCGCCGGTAAAATACCAATCGCCCGTATGATGAGGTATGGCGGTATGCAAACTTTCGATACTCTGGTAAATAACCTTAACCTCCGATTGAATATCGTGTGCGGTAACCAACTGCGCAATTTTAGCCGAAAGCTGTTCCGCAGAAAATGGCTTGTAAATTTCTTTCACATGGTTTACAATTTCTTCTTTTGGCAAACCCTGCTGCGCTTTTGATTTGCTGTAAACCTCGTTGATAATGTGCTCCTGCTGTGTTTCTTTTAAAAGTGCAATGGCTGCTTTAAAGGCAACAAAATCGTTAAGTCTTGCCATGTCAATACCATAACAATCAGGATACCGGATTTGGGGTGCGGACGACACAATAATGATTTTTTTAGGCCCCAGCCTGTCCAGCATCCTGATGATGCTCTTCTTCAAGGTGGTGCCCCTGACAATTGAATCATCCAGCACAACAAGCGTATCTTTTCCTTTTTTTACGACGCCATAAGTAATATCATAAACATGTGCAACCAGGTCATCGCGCTGCGTATCGGCTGTAATAAATGTTCTCAGCTTAACGTCTTTAACAGCAATAGCTTCAATTCTTGGCCGAAACGAAATGGCCGAAGATATGTCATCAATAGTAGGTTTGATGATCCCTTTTTTAATGTCTTCCTTTAACTTATTGGCCGTATAATCAAACAGTTTATCAGCCAAACCCTGGAACGCGACAGAGGCTGTATTTGGAATAAAGGAGAATACGGTATTTTCGAGATCGTAATCAATTTCGGTAAGTATGGACTGGCCAAGTGTCCAGCCAAGTTTTTTGCGCTCCTGGTAAATGTCTTTGTCCGTACCTCTTGAAAAATAGATACGCTCGAACGAACAGGCTTTCTTGGGCAAAGGATCAATAAAACGGTCGGAAGTGATCGTGCCATCTTTTTTAATAATCATGGCATGGCCGGGTTCAAGCTCTTTTACCTCGGTATAATGCAAATTAAGCGCAGTTTGAATTACCGGACGTTCGGAAGCTGCAATCACGATTTCGTCATCTGCATAATAAAATGCCGGCCGTATCCCCGAAGGGTCGCGCATCACAAAAGCATCGCCATGTCCTAACAAGCCGCCAATCACATAACCACCATCCCATCGTTTAGCCGACTCTGACAATACTTTCAGTACATCAAGGTTTTTAATAATGTGCTGCGTGGTTTCGATCTTGGTATAACCGGCATCTTTAAATTCTTTGTACAATCGCTCATTTTCTTCATCCAGAAAATGGCCGATTTTTTCCAATACGGTAACTGTATCACTTGTCTCGACAGGATATTGGCCCAACTCAACCAGCGTTTGAAACAACTCACTGTTATTGGTCATATTAAAATTTCCGGCAAGCACCAGGCTTCTCGTTTTCCAGTAACAGTGAGTTGTTTCAAACGCTGG
>Ga0164313_10004829_pt1 | contig 11939 bp, 14 predicted proteins | sample GuaBasSedimGuay4_FD_113735 | JGI IMG/M metagenome (GOLD analysis project Ga0164313, IMG submission 113735) | Subseafloor sediment microbial communities from Guaymas Basin, Gulf of California, Mexico - Guay4, Core 4569-4, 0-3 cm | ecosystem: Environmental > Aquatic > Marine > Hydrothermal vents... | reverse complement strand
CATCGTGCTGTTACTCCAGCCACAAAATACTCGATTAGCTTGTTCTGTTTTAACCTACTTAATCTGCTTTTCTTCATGCTGCCCTCGATAATACATTTTATGTGTTATCTGGGACAGCCCCAATTTTATTTCAATTATATACCCAAACTACTTGAAGATGCAGCTTATCAAAAACATCTTCCCGTTCACCCTGAGCCTGTCGAAGGGCAGGCTGTCCATGGTTCGACAGGCTCACCACGAACGGAACAGTTGGTACCACAAGTATGCTTGTTTTGTAAAACATGCATCTTCAATGGTAACGGGTATGTATACCCTTCGCCCTGAGCTTGCTGAAGGATAAATAAACCGTCAACAAACTCAGGTGAGTAGTATTTTATTTAGCGGTATAACTAAACTTTTGTCCTGCTAAGACGGCTTCGTACATTAGGCCACCTTTAACAACGGTGAATGTCATCATGCCTTTGTTATAGGTGTTGCTGACGGTGTTGGCATTATTTTTGCCACCACTTGTGCCTGCTGAGTTACCTGTTGATGCGGCTGAGGCATTGGCACCAGCTGTTATTGCCACGACTGAGGCATCGGCACTGAATTCAAAGTTACCGCTGGTGAATTCATCAAGGGCGCGTTTATCTTCGAAGAAGATGATTTGGCTAAAGCCTTGTGCGCCTAGTTTAAAGCCAATGCTTAACTGTGACATTGTGGTGTCACCAGTATATCTATCACGGGCATAAACACGACCTTCACCGCCTGCGCCACCGACAACAAAGCCGACTTTGCCAATGGTTGGGAATACGGCATAACCATAGCTGTGGGCGAAGAAGCTTTCACTTGCGCCTGCATCTTTGAAGACTTTAATAGTGTCAGAATAATCATCTGCCAATACTGCTGTTGTTGATAATGCAACTAAGCAGAGTGCAAGATAAAGTTGTTTAAGTAATTTCATATAACGTTCCTTTAAAAATAAAAATAATGTGCAAGTCGGAGTTTACTACTTAGGTAAACTCAGATCTAGTGCCAAGTCTTTGGCTGTTTTGACACTGAGCATATCAATCAATGCAGTTGCACTACTGCCACCTTCAACAGCACTGCCATTTGATGTCATGCCCATTTGAATCTCTGGCACCCATTTTTGTTTTTCAATGGCCTCCGCAAAGCGGTTCATAACGGCTTCATAAGTCATTAGTTTTTGTGCTAATGCCCCATCGGCTTCCATTACAAGACGTTTATATTCACCATCACCTTCACCACGCAAGATTTGTTCTTGCTTATATTCTGCCGCGGCGAGTTTCTTTTGTTCTGCTTCTAGTTTTTGTTGTTCGGCAACATCTACTAGCTGTTTGGCGCGAATAATGGCTACTTCTTTGTTTTGTTCCGCTACAACAACGGCACGTTCTTTTTCTACTTCTTTTTCATATTTCGCTGTCATTACATTAGCTTTACCTTGTTCTTCGGCAGTTAAAGCATCTTGTTTAGCCCGTTCGGCATTGGCTTTGGCCGTAATAATTGCCATGGTTGCTTCACGTTTGGTTGAGATTTGGTTTAAGGTTTTTTGTTCAAAGTTCCAATCAGTGATCTGGAAACCATTGACCGAAATACCATATTCTTTTAAATCACTTTTAAGGTGAACAGGGCGACCATCTTCACCATAAGTAATCACAGGGATATTTTTCACCACACGTTTGCCTGTGCTTTCATCAACCGTTGAGATTTGTTTTAATTCAGTTTGATATTTACCACCTGAGATTTGTTCACTTGACCATTGGGTAAAGATACTCCGTTTTTCAGTATAAGCCGCTTCACTGCTCATTAAACCAGCGGTTAAGTTCATACCTTCTTCGGTGACTGTTTTGATCAATTTATAGGCAACACCTTGATTGCTACGGAATGCTTTATGTAGCGATAACATAGTGTCTTCATCATTGGGCAATGAGAAACGGGCTTTGCCATAAACCGTACCTGTACCACCATCTTGATAGCGAACAGAGATCCCTGCTTGATCGATACTGGCTGTTTTCCGACTATTTGTTTTATCATAATCATAGGTTAAAACATCACGATAAACAGTGGTTGTTCCGAACCACTTCATATAAATACCAGGGGTGAATTTAACCAGTAATTTACCGGTAGGATATTGCACAACAGTACGGTTACCTGCATCATTGATACCTGCCGAAAGGGCAAGTAATAGAGCGGCAATAATAAGAATTCCGATAGGGAAGGCTAATCTTTTATTCATGGTTTTTTCCTTTTTCTAAGTTATCAATATCTTGCTGTGTGTCACGTTGATAGGCACGCTCTTCGGCAATTTCTTTATCAATATCTAGCAAGTCACTGTCCATTTCAACATCTTTTAACGCTTGCTGTTTTGAGGCAAGCCGTTTTTGATGTCGAAACTCTTTAATAAAATAAGCAATGGCTAAAATTAGCAATATTACAATGGCAACTTGTATCATATCTACTCCTTTTTGATCAGTTGAACTTAAACTATATGGGGGCAAAGTGGGCATAATTCAAGTTGTTTGCCACTATAACACTTTAATTTGTGGTATTTTACATATTCAAATTTATCTGGAAAATTAAGTATGTTGACGTTAAAAAGCATCAATCGTTGCTTGGTGATGTTGTGCACACTATCTTTAGTGGCATGTAGTTCATCATCATTAAGAACTGAAAGAATTAGTTCTGAATATGCGACGGCTTTAGCGCCAGCAACAACAGGTGTGCTGGCGGAGATGGCAGGTGACATTGCTGATAAAAATGGTCAAGATACTTCTGGTTTCAAATTATTAGATGAAAGTTATGATGCTATGGTTTGGCGTTTGGCTTTAATTGACTCGGCAACAACATCGCTGGATATCCAAACTTATCTTTGGTATCCCGATAATGCGGGACGATTGATCTTAGCACGTGCCGTTCTTGCTGCTGATCGAGGTGTAAAGGTGCGCCTTATAATTGATGATTTATTGACCATTGGTCTTGACCAAGTGATGTATGAATTAGAAAATCATGAAAATATTGAGATGAAGTTATTTAACCCTTGGGAAAAGAGAGGTTTACTTTCTCGGAGCGGTGAAATGATTGCCAGAATGGAACGATTAAATACACGAATGCATGATAAGTTGTTAATTGCAGATGGTCATGCCGCCATCGTCGGTGGACGTAATATTGGTGATCATTACTTTGGTCTAAGTGATGCTTATAATTTCCATGATCTGGATTTATTAGGCTTTGGACATATTGCCGATCAAGCGAATGAAATGTTTGATAGTTTTTGGAATAGTGACTGGGTTGAGTCTGCCAAAAACATTGATAAAGAACATGATGCTCAGCTTGCTCAAGAGCTACGAGATAAAGTAGGTGGAAAAAATGCAGATGCAAAAGCGTTAAGCACATTTAAAATAGCGACTCAAGATTGGAGTAAAGAGCTCGCGGCGGTGATGGGCGAGTTACATATTGGTCGTAGTGAGATGATCTTTGATAATACGACAGAAGATAAAATCAATCAAAATGTGGCAGCAGAAATGTTCAATATTATGAACTTGGCACAAGAAGAACTGCTGGTGACGAATGCTTATATTATCCCCGGTCAAGCAGGGATCGACTTTATTCAGAAGTTAACCGACCGTGGCGTGAAAGTACGTATATTAACGAACTCTTTAGCTTCTCATGATGTGCCTGCGGTGAATAGTCATTATGAAGAGTGGCGCGATGATATTATCAATGCAGGTGCTGAGTTATATGAGTTAAGAGCCGATGGTGAAATGCAATCTTTGATTGATATTCCCCCTAATAAAGGTCGCTTTATTGGCTTACATACTAAAGCCTTGGTGATTGATCGGGACAAGGTCTTTATTGGCTCGATGAACTTTGATCCAAGATCATTTCAGATCAATACAGAAGCGGGCGCATTGGTGGAAAGTGCTGGTTTAGGTGAAGCATTAGCACAGGTGATGGAGCGTGATATGTCACCTGAAAATGCATGGCAAGTATTGCTTAATGATAAGGGCAAACCTTACTGGGTGAATAGTGATGAAACACTAGAAAGACAGCCAGCAAGGGATAGTGGTCAAAGAATAATGAATGAGATCTTTAAGATCTTTCCGAAAGAACAGTTCTAAATTTAAGTTGTAAAAATGTTGAGCAATCTCAGATCTCTAAGTAAATTAGCCAGTGTATTATTAGGCTTAGTGATACTTTTATCTTGTACAGGAAAGACGGTAAAGACAGAACCTATGCTTTTAACATTATTAGAAAAACAGTCATTAGAATTTACTGATGGTCGGGGACGGTTTAGAGAGATATTCTGTGCTGTGCTTGATGACCATGGTAAAGACCTACCCGACTATCAAGCGTGTGAACAAGCATTAGTTAATGTTGATGAACTCATGTTCGAGGGTGATAATACAGTTGCTCTTGGCGTATCAGAACAAGACTTTTTGATAGGTCTTGTCCCTGGGCTTGCTTGGCAATGTGTACAAGCTTGGTTAGATGACGATGATACGGCAGTGAGTAATTTGGCGGCTTATGGTTATGATGCACGCCTGTTTGAAGTTGGTGGGCTATCGAGTATTGAGCATAATGCACAGCAACTTAAACAGCATATTTCAGACTTATCGGCAGAAGACAATACGCGTCCTCTTATTTTAATAGGTTATTCTAAGGGTATTGCAGATATTTTAGAGGCAATTACTTTATATCCTGAGATAGCCGAAAATGTGATTGCTGTTGTCAGTGTGGCAGGGGCTGTAGGTGGTTCACCTCTTGCGGAGGATGCTGATCAATCACGATTAAATATGTTGGCTCATATTCCTTTGTCAGCTTGTGATAAGGGCGATGAAGGTGCTTTAAATAGTCTGCGACCTGTGGTACGACAACAGTGGTTAGCGGAGCATACGCTACCCCAACATATTGCTTATTATTCGGTGATTTCATATCCTGATGAGGCGCAGGTTTCATTTGGCTTGCAAAGTAGTTATAACACTTTAGCAGAAGTGGATGCGCGTAATGATGGTCAGCTAATTTTCTATGATCAGCTCATCCCCAATGCGACTCTATTAGCTTTGGTAAATGCCGACCATTGGGCGATGTCAGTCCCTGTTGCAAGACAGTTATCTATCAATAGAATGACCTTTGCCAATAAGAATGAATATCCTCGTGAGGCATTGTTAGAAGCAATTGTTCGATATATTGAAGAAGATCTTAATCAATGATGTTATTAAAATGAAACAGAAACCTGCACTTTCAAAGGTAACGGGTATCGTTATTATGAGAACAATTCAAATGAATATTATTGTCAATAAGTTGATACGGTTCGCTGGGCTTTTATTGTTAGGCAGTTTATTAACCGCCTGTGGTGCGCCGGCATGGAAAACGCCTATTCCAATAGAGCAAGTTGACTTTATGACACATGCGACAACATTGACGAAAGAAGGGACTAAGGTGACGGTGTCTGTTTTGAGTAAAAAAGAAACAGAACAAGTGTTTGGTACATCACTCTATGCTGATCAGATCCAGCCTGTTTGGGTTGAAGTTGATAATCAGACCGATAATTATTATTTTCTCGTTAAAGCGGGTATCGACAGGATGAACTTTTCGCCTTATGAAACATCGTATCAGCGACATTCTGGTTCAAAAAAAATGCGATTAGAGATGGATGAATTTTTCAACAAAATGTCTTTTACAAACCCCGTGGAGGCTCAAAAAGTAACTTCAGGTTTTATTTTTACACGAATGGATGAAGGTTATAAGGCGATTAATGTTGATCTGGTGGGGGATGAAAGGTTGAAAAATTACTCCTTTGTTGCCGCTGTTCCAGACAGTTTGCAAGCTGATCATGACAGAGTGGATTTTGATACAATATATGATGAATGGATTGATATTGAAGATGAGGACGAACTTAGAAAAATCCTGGCTTCTCTACCCTGTTGTACTCGAAATAAAAAGGGAACTGAATGGGGCGATCCGCTTAATATTGTGATGATCGGGGATGGAAGGAATATCTTCTCAGCATTAATTCGTTCTGACTGGCATCAAACAGAGGTGACTTATGCTGCCTCATTAATAAAAACAGTTAAGTCATTTTTATTTGGCAGTCATTATCGTTACTCACCGATTAGTCCTTTATTTGTTTTTGATCGACAACAGGATATTGGCTTACAAAAAGCGCGTGGGTCAATATCATTACGCAATCATATGCGTTTATGGCGAACACCTTATAACTACCAAGGCAAAGAAGTTTATATCGGGCAAATTAGTCGAGATATTGGTGTGAAGTTTAATAAGCGAACATTTACAACCCATGTGATTGATCCTGATGTGGATGATACGCGATCTACCTTAATAGGTGATCTTGCCTATAGCCAGTCAGTGATACAAATTGGCTTTGTGGGTGGTTCTCAGTCTTCAACAATGGAAGATACTCATTATAATTTAACGCCTGATCCTTATTATTCAGATGGCTATCGTGCGGTAATATTCTTTGATGAACGACCAACAACATTAGATGAAATAGACTTGTTAGATTGGGAAAAGACACGAATGAATCAGACTTTAGAGTAAAGATTAAAGAGTATTTAATTAAGCAATTGGAGGCAATAATGGAAAATAGTAAACAGCGTTTAACATTGATCGCAACGGCCGTCATTTTATTGACAAGTAGTTTCTCAATATATGCATTTTCTAATGATAATGTTGAAGATTCATTTGTTGTTGCAACGAATGGGCAAGATCGTCGTGGTGATCGCAGAGATAATCGTGATGAACGAGGGGATGATCGTCGTGATTGTCGTCAAGAAGAAGGTGCGGGCAAAGATAAACGTGATTGCAAACAAGATGAGAGACAAGATCGTCGAGATGATGATTAGCGTTAAGGAAGAAAGGTAACAATGAAAGCAATACGATATTTACCGGTATTTTTACCACTATTATTTGTAACAAGCCATGCGCGTGCAGATGATTCAGCATGGCAATTGCATTTGGCTCTGAGCTTGCTGTTGCGCCTTTAATTCAACGTCGTTTAATGGGACAAATTGCAGGTATATCAGGGGCTTATGGCAATATTGGTGCTTTGGTCTTCTTAACAATTTTATCTTTAGTTGCCACTCAAACCTTCTTCTTAATCATTGCAGCTACTGCGATTGTCGTCTTAATTGCGGTGCAGTTTATGGATGAACCTAAAGGTCAAATTGCTGAAATATTACCCGATGGCACAGTACAGATGATTGATGTGAATTAGATAAAACAGGCAATAAGCTACCTTACGTTAAGGTGGCTTATTTTTTAAAGGTCTTCTTTGTGATGCCAAATACGAAGAATATTAATTTCATTTACGCGTATTAAATACCGAACTGTATAGTTGCCGACGATTAAGTCTCTGATAATTCCAGGATCAACGGCTCTTTTAACTTCGACACCTAAATAGGGAAACAGTTTGAGTTGCTGAATACCTTTTCTTAATGATATTGCGATATGTTGAGCAGCTTGAGGGTTCTTTGTGGCAATAAAGGCTCTAAGTCGCTTTAAATCTTGTATTGACTCGGGTGAATAGGCTATCTTCATTTCTGTGGCGGCTCAAGCTCGTTATTTGAGCCCCAACTATCAAGCCAGTCATTCACGCTTTCTTCAGCAACAGTATGACCCTCTTTAATGGACTCAATGGCTTCAAGGGTTTCCTGCCAATGTTGCTCTTCTAGCGATTTACGTTCTAAAAACTCTTTAATCGCTAGGTTGATAAGATAACTTTTGCTTCGATCAAGTTTTTTAGCCAGATGCTCTAAAGGGCTTTCTACTTCTGCTTGCAATCTTACACTTGTCACGGCCATTACTTTTCCCCTATTAAATACTTTGTAGTATATTGTAATTTGATAGTGATTGCTTTTCAATTATTATTCGTAAGGTTAAACTACAACTTATTACTATGTGCCTTACTTTACCGTTCAGGAAACACATGTCCACCAAACTTAAAATCACCGTTGCTTCTTATTCAGATAAAGGGCTTAAAGAAGAGAACCAAGATGCATTAAGTCATCTTGTGCCTGATAACCTTGCCTTATTATCAGGTAAGGGGGCGGCATTTACATTGGCTGATGGTGTGAGTAGTAGTGTGTCAGCAAAAGAAGCCAGTCAGTCTTGTGTTACGGGTTTTTTAAGTGATTATTTCAGCACGCCAGATTCAGGGTCGGTGAAGAAATCAGGCGGCAAAGTATTAACGGCTACAATAATTGGTTATATGGTCAGGGCAACCAATATCATGATATTGATCGGGGCTTTGCAACCACCTTTTGTGGCTTGGTCATTAAGTCAACAACAGCCCATATCTTCCATGTCGGTGATTCGCGGATCTACCTTTATCGCAATGGTAACTTGGAACAGTTAACCACCGATCACCGTATTCAGATGCCAGGACAACAAGAGTATCTTGGTCGGGCAATGGGCATTGATTATCGCCTCGATATTGACTATAAATCACTGGCAGTCGAAGTGGGTGATGTGTTCTTTATGTCAACAGATGGCGTGCATGATAGTGTGCCCAACAAGACACTACTTGAACTATTAAATAGCCATCATGAGGATCTAAATACACTTTGTGAACAAGTGGCGGCACAAGCATTAGCCAATGGCAGTAGTGATAATATAAGCTGTCAAGCCTTGCAAGTCACCGAGTTACCTTCACAAGATATTGATGAAGCATATTTACAATTAACCAAGTTGCCCTTCCCCCCAGAACTTTATGAAGGGGTGGTTTTAGATGGTTATCATGTTACGCGAGAGTTACATGCCAGCTCTACCAGTCAACTTTATTTGGCGATTGATACTGATACTAATGACAAAGTAGTACTCAAAACACCGTCGATTAACTTTGAAGATGATCCCGACTATTTAGAACAATTTCAAATGGAAGAGTGGATAGGTAGACGGATTGATAGCCCACATGTTATTCGCACGATTGAACAAACGCGTCCGCGACGTTTTCTTTATTATGTGATGGAATATATTGAAGGACAAACATTAGAACAATGGATGAATGATCAGGTCGAACCTGATCTCACTGTAATTAGAAACATTGTGTCACAGGCAATATCGGGTGTGCGGGCTTTTCATCGTTTAGATATGCTGCATCAAGATCTCAAGCCAGGCAATATTATGATCACCGCCGAGGGCTTGGTTAAAGTCGTTGATTTTGGATCAACTAAGATCGCGGGCATGGCAGATGTTGCAACACCGATAGAACGCAAAGAATTATTAGGCACCAAACATTATACTGCCCCTGAATATCTGATTGAAGGTGTGGGCACAACACAATCTGACTTGTTTGCTTTGGGGTGTATTGTGTATGAAATGATCACTGGCAACTTGCCCTATGGACAGGCGATTTCTAAGGCAACAGATAAGGCTTCTATTCGACAGTTAAACTATATTCCCATCAGCCATCATCAACGCAATATCCCTATTTGGGTTGATAAAGCGATTAAAAAGGCAGTGCAGACTGACCCTGCCAATCGTTATGGAAAAATGTCAGAACTTGAATGTGACTTAAGAAAACCTAACCCTGAATTTCTAAAAGAACAACAATTACCGTTGGTGGAACGAAACCCCGTCGGCTTTTGGAAAAGTGTTGCCGCTATTTTATTGCTTGGAAATGTAATATTGCTCTATCTATTGTCTTGATAACCTCAAAATACTATAAACCTGCATCTTCAATATTAACCGGTGGTCGATCTTATTGACCAATTAAAACCAGTTTGTTTTGGATGATGGTAATGGTGTTATTTAATAACTCTTTTGATGGCAGTTTATTATCAACAACCATTGCTTTGAACTCATTATTATATGTGCTTTCTAGGCCCGGCCAAAGTTCATTAAAGTTTGAAAAGATACGGGCATGAGATAAAGGCGAATCTAGCCATGATGTATTTGGAAATATGTTTCTATCTGAATTAATGACGTTATCAATCATGATTGAAAATTGTTCTGATCCTATAAAGTATTTTGTGAAGGGATCAGATAATAAGAAATGTAGATCGTAAATATGGCGTATTTTTTTATTTAGTTGAGATAAATAATTATCACCATGTGATGCTTTTACTAGCCCCATTATTTTTTCACATAGCGTTCGAGAGGTGCATAGAATATTCATGTCAAACGGTGCGAGTTCATATTGAATGATTGCTTCTGTTTGGTCTGTGGCAAGCAAAAAGTCTGAGATATAACTGGAAATGGACATTTTCCTATGGGGTTCAGGATCGGCAAAGGCATTTATTTCTAACAGGATACTATCACTAACTTGACCTTCGACAATAGCACTATCAATGCGAGGGTAGCCAAAACGTACTTTCCTAAAGTTAGAGTTCTTAGCGTTGTCATCAGAGGGGATTTCATTATAGATGGCAGCAACGATCTTGCTTGCCTTTTTAACCTTCCTAGCTGTTTGGCTATTACTTAACTGCACTGTTAATATTGCGATATCAATATCTTCAGAGAACCTAGCAATAAGTTTATAGGCTTTGCTGAGTGATGTGCCACCTTTGAAAACAATCTCATCACTGATGGATGAATCAGCCAATGCTTTTAGTGCTCTGGTAACCCAGTAGTCCTTTTCAATATAGGTTACTGGCAGTGAGAAATGTGCTGCAGTTGCTCGAATAGCTTCTTCGAGCAATTTGAGATCATTATGAAGTCGCATTTCTCATTCCTTTGGGCACTTTATCACCAATATTTAAATACCAGTGTTTTTGTATTATTTCTAATGAATTTGTTGCCGCTATTTTATAACGTGATGTTGGATTTAATGTTTTATGTAGCTTTGTGCTGAAATGATTTAAGTATGTTTCTAACAAGCTACCTAATAATGCTTTCGTTTTAGCACTGTATGAGCGAATGGCAATATTTTCCATTGTTTCAATTTGTTGGGGGCTATAAGAGGATAGCCTTTTGACAAGCTTGATAATAACATCTTCTGTTGTGGTATCTGGAATACGATCAATATACTTAAGAATATCTAGGAACTGAAGTAGTGGAATTGTATTTTCTGTTACTTTATCGGCTGCAGGAATAGTTGTGATTTTAAGACCAGATAATGTAACTTTTTCTCGCTTATTTCTTGATGTTGCAATTGTAATTTCAGCAGGTATTTGAGTTGTTAATCCCCAACGGTGATATAAGGTTAAGCCTGTAATATACCCTATCGTTTTACGATTGTTACGCGAAAAATAATTGATTACATCAGAGTCTTTGAGAGCCATAGAACCGAAAGTGCCTTTAATCTCTTTGTAATAGAGACCTTTCTTAACCTTGATTAGATCTAATGATTTAGAGTGGCGACTGACTGCTTTTATTGTGGCAGCACTATGGTTGGAATAGCTTGAAAAGTCTTGGTAAGAAAATAACTTTCCTGGCTTCATTCGTTTAATTTTATTACTAACTAACGTCGATATATTCATTACTCTTCTCCAATGGAGAGTAATTGTAACTTATCCCTGATAAAATAGTCCAGTTTTTTAAAAAAGTACATGACATTTAATTCTTTAGATTTATAAATTAACAACAATTACTGTTAGTAGAACGAAACCCCATCGGCTTTTGGAAAAGTGTTGCCGCGGTCTTATTGATCAGTAATTTAATACTGGTCTATCTGTTTACACAGTAGTTTGGGTCTATACCCGTGACCATTGAATATGCAGATTTTACAAAATAAGCATGTTCGTGGTATCCACTGTTCCGTTCGTGGTGAGCCTGTCGAACCATGGACAGCCTGCCCTTCGACAGACTCAGGGTGAGCGGGAAGATGTTTTTTGATAAGCTGCATCTTCAAGTAGTTTGGGTATATACCCAAGTGAAATCAATTTGCAGAATTCAGCCGCTGAAAGTTATCATTAATTCTACTTTCTAATGAACCTCCAATTTCTGGTAATGTATCGCTAAAAAACTGTTCGATTTTCTGT